>Ga0247733_1000085_pt1 | contig 151948 bp, 146 predicted proteins | sample UWRJL043104R2_FD_180932 | JGI IMG/M metagenome (GOLD analysis project Ga0247733, IMG submission 180932) | Plant litter microbial communities from Arlington Agricultural Research Station in Wisconsin, United States - UWRJ-L043-104R-2 | ecosystem: Environmental > Terrestrial > Plant litter >... | reverse complement strand
AGAGCAACATGCGAGTTTGGTTCCGCATTGATCGACGTGGCGGCGCTGGAGAAGAGCTTCCGCGCTGTATTGAGCTCTGCGTGGATCTCGATGCCAACTGTCAGCTCCCACTTCTCCACTCGCGCGTCCTGAGGCTTTTGTGATCCTCTGGGCAATCCCGAAACTGCACGTTCTTCTTTCTTCCTTCTCTTCGCGGCATCTTTGAGATGCTTCCGGAAGGGCGCATCGTCGTTGGGCGGTGATTTGCTATCGGTGTGTAGAACTCGGGTGGAAGTTGGTATTGCTAAGGTTGCGGGGGTCAATGGGAGTTTTCGTGCGCGCCATAGACATGACTGGCAAATATAGGATCGTCTTGAGAAGACAGCGAGTGCTGTTCGAGTGTTGGAGGCGAGCATTGTGGGAGAGTGGTCGAATGCAGGTCGGATGAGATCAACATTCGCGGGTGTCCGTGCGTCGTTCCGACTCGGAACGAGACAAAGACGTCAATCTCGACCCAAGAGATGACGAAGCTTTTCCTTCAATCGACGAAGAAGTCTTCTCTCTTTCCTTCTCCCTCCCTTTTGTCGGTTGTTCCCTTTCTTGCTTTCGTCCAGTCTCGTGACAGCAGGGGCAAGCTCTCCAGAGCTATGTTCTTCTGGTTCGTCGTCGTCGTCCTCCTCTTCTTCAGACCCTAGCTCCACCGATATCTTAGTTCCTCGCAGTTGAATCGGAGCGTACACAAAGACAGGCGCGTGTATTAAAGTAGCCGTGTTGGCGTACGTCGTGTAGCTCGCCGTGCGAGGATGGTTTGAGTCGCCCATCAGTTTCTCTGCGGCTGCTTTCCCTTCCCTTCCTCTTCCGGTTCTTTCGGAAGATGAGTGTTGTATAACCACCTCCGAATCCTGTCCCGATACCTCTCCCACGCCTCTTGGTCCCTTGGCCTTTTCTCCGCAGCCGGCACAAACGTTCCCGGATGAACGTAAACACCAGGCCAGCGACTGAAATCCGGTTCAGCGACCACGGATGAACTCGTATGAGTCGTACTCTGTGACGGGCGTTGACTCGACAGCCAGCTCGACATGCCTTCTAGCTTATAACGCGTAAGCAAGGCAGGTACTGCCAGCCCTGTGATAATTAAACTTTGCTCTTGACCTTCGCCTTGATGCCCACTAGCAGCAGCTTGAGCTTCTGCTTCTTCCGGTCAATCTTCTCTTTGCGTCGCTTCGCAGCTTCCGAGTCGTTGGGGATAGTAGAAGAGCTGCTTTTTCCAGCTGCAACCACAGCACTTGTCGTCGAAGAGGTATCGCCAGTCCCCGTCAATGTATCGCAACCTGCAGAATCGGTGCCAGCTGATCCACAACCAGCCGATCCGGACCCGCAACCGCCGGCCGCACCGCAAGACATCCAAGAGTGGTAGTCGAAAGCTGAGTAAACTCGAAGAGTCTCAGTTGTTCGACTGTAGGCTAGCCTTCGTGATTGACTGTCTTCTTCTGAACCCGGTTAGCAGAAAGTCAATCGTGCAAAATCGGCGAGAACAACGTTGGAATCGAGCGCCTCGATCCTAGACCTGCTGAACCTGGGCCTTCTTCTTCCTAGCAAGTTTTGCTGCGAAACGTGTGTCCCTCTGTTTCCGGCGAGACCAACGAGCACGAGTGTAGTCGTGGTTCCTTCGTGCAAAAGGGGCGCCGACGCCGGAGCCTACTGAACCGCAACCGCCACTACCTGCTCCACAGGTCCTGAAACAGTAGCAAAAAGTCGACTAAGAGCGAGTGCTGTGCTCGTATCGTTCGTAAGTAGGAATGTAGGATCAATGCGGAGAGGATGTAGAGTAGGTACTGTCGGAATGGCGGTGCTTTTTCGTCGATGCGAGGTAGAGCGATAGAAGTAAAGTGTAGACGTGATCTGGAACAATGCAATCACAGGCAGTGATATGTTAGGTATGGTCTGAGGAAGTGAGTCCAGTTGGCAGCGTCGGACCACAAAGCCGCAGTGTTTGTTTGCATTCCATGACGGCAAGAAGCATTGGATGCCTAGGTCGTAAGATACACACGTGGGTGTAGAGCATACCTGCATGTTTCTCTTATCAGAGCAAGAGCAAGAGCCCCGTACCATGATAAGGGTGCTGGCGTCGAACCCAAGACTGTAGAAGATTGCTGAAATCGTTCTGCTTTTTGGACTTAGAGTACGCGTGGACCTTGGATTCAGAGCGTCCACACATATGTATGCTCAACATTTGAGTTGACGAGATCAAAATATTCATTTCATCTCGAACCAGACACGAGCAACTTGATGGATCCTCGTTCAATCCATCAGCACAAAGTCTAGCGTCTACACACATATACGCAATCCACCATGCCGCTCAAGCGCTGAACTCTAAATCCCCACTACAGCCCGCCGTCGCTGTCCGCCCAAACTCTACACGACGCAACCAAATCTTGTCACGTCCAACCACATACTCCAGTGGGCCTCCACCAACTCAAAGGGTATTCGTGCATGAAAAAACTAGCTAGAAACAACAGATATCGCAACAAATCAAGATACACGAAAAGAAAAAGCAAATGAGCGTGATGTGATGTGATGCAAATGCGCTTTGCGCCGGGCGAAAATGATATGTCGGCTGTTTGAAATGCTGTGAAGCGAAATAGAACAATGGTAGTGTTGTGCGTCCGTTAAAGTCGTTCGAATCGATGAGTTTTTCTCCGAGTCCCAGTGTCTCGGGTCGCCCTTCCTCGCATGTCGCGTGCCTCGGTGGGCCAAAGGCATGTGGCATATTCGTATTTATGCGTGCGTGCAATAATGTCGGTGTAACCCATACCCCCCTATCATTCGTCCTCCATCGGCAAGAGACCAAGGCTCTCGCGTCGATATCGGCATCCCCACGCGCGCAGCTCGCTTCCCCCATCGATCGGTCGTCGTGAGTGCATGCGAGAGGTCTACGAGCGCCCAGTGCCGGAGCGCGCGAGCTCCCTTATCTTGATACCGGGCATCTTGCTGAAACGCCGGCTGCTGTTTGCTGTGCTGTTCGTGGAAGAGGTTTTCGATGATGTGGGCGAGCTGGTGTAGACGTACTCGCCGTCGACGTACTGGGCATCGCTGAAGAAGGTGGTGCGCTTCTCGCGACGAGTATAGCGCTGCTCGAGGCGGTAGAGCTCGAGTTCTGTTTTCCGTATCAGCAAGATAGCTCATCAATGGTCGGCTGCTTGCATGCGCCAGCCCCGAGAAGTGAACCTACTGGCTTGAAATTTGTCAAATAGACCCATCTTGAGTTTGTAGTGAGGACAATTGCGTATCGTGGAAGTCGAAGGAAGTTCTCGTAGGATCCACTGGGGTAGCGAAAGACGTATATAGTATCCGTTAAGCGCAGGGGCAGGTGACGGTGCAATGCACGGAGCTCGAGGCAATTTTATGCGGCTGTCAGTGCACCCGCTGGCGATCTCGCAAGGATAACGACGGGCAGCCGGTCTGGGCGACAAGGACAAACGTCAAACGTCGAATATATATAGCCGTCGCAAAAAGAGAGGAGGAGAGGACTGCGAGGGGCAGGAACGAACGAAGAGGATAAGAGCGAAGGATAACGTCGCGGCAGGGGAACGAGCAGGGGTAGAAAAGGCGGGACGGCTGCCAACTGTCCAGGCCGGACTGGTGCTGGAGAGGCGGGATTTTGGGCGCAGCGTGCCAGGCTTCTCGAATCATTCGTACCGCCGCGACTTGCCTGATTGCAGCCTCGACAGCCGACGCATCCCTGGCATCCACGTTGCGTCCAACCCTCATTTTGGGCAGGTGCTCACGGATAGTTCATGCTCTCTACATCACAATCACGCCGTGCCCACGTCGGCATTCGTGCTCGGTATGCGTGCAGCCTTGGTCTTCGTTCTCAGTGTCGGCATCTCAACAGAGTGTTCAGAGCAGGCTACTAATTACCCGAGTCAGTCCCCCGCATTGTAGTGCCGGCCTAGTGTTTTAGAACGCCTCTTGTTTCCAGGGGCGCATTGATCCGGCTGAGAGGTACTGCGAGGCAAAACCGGCTTGGTAAGGAACCTGTCCACGATCACGCAAGCGACCATCATGCCTTGACGCCTTGAACGTGTGTGGTATAATTAAGTATATGTACGTCTAGGAATAATCACGTGGTGGGCGTCGCGCCTACTCGAATGCTCCATCTCAATTCGCATGCCGGTACTCCAATCGCAATGCTCGGCGCGGGCGCTGCCATGCAACGCTATGCTCAATGCCCCTCTCCAACGCAAATGACTTTTATATCCTGGATTCCGGAATGGAACCGTCAACGACGGCGACGGCACCAGCATTCCCAGCATCCGCGGAGCCGTTGAGCAACGATATGACCGAGATGACATCCGAGGGCTCGACGAGATGCCAGCTAGCCAACGTCTGCTTGGAACTGGGGCCGACCGTGACGGAGAAGACATGGTCGGTGGGCAAGTTGGACTGGCGCAGCGAGCGGAACATGTCTAGAAACGGTCAGATCATTGGTTACCAATATCGGAGAATCATCAACATACCTTCATCGGTGAAGTCGTCTCCCAGGCACAGCACAAACTCAGGCGGCTCGTCGCCGTATTCCAAGATGAGCCTCTTCGCAATCTCCCCTTTGTTGACGAAACGCGGTCGAACCTCCAGGTTGGCTTTGCCCGTCATCACCTCGACGTCGTACTTCTTGGCCACCGTCCCCTCAAGATGCTTCTGGCATTCGCGTGCTTGAAAGGCGCCGTACTCTGGGTCAGCGCGGCGATAGTGCCAGGTAAGAGCAATCTTCTTGCGTTCGATGAAAGAACCTGTGGCATGTTAGCTTTGTCTAGTACCCTCGATGGTGCCGCTCACCCTGTGTTCGCTCCGTGTAGTGCTGGAAGACCTCCATGACCTCCGACTGCCACTTCATATCGGCCTTCTCGGTGAGGTTCTCCCAGTTTTCGGTTCGTGGATGGCGCATGAAGCTACCATGCTCAGCACTGAGACCAAGCTCCGTAATGTGCCCCATCCATTCGTCAAGGAACGCTTGATCTCGACCGCTGATGATCCAGACGCTGTTGTTCGGGTCTGCAGCAAGCGTCTTGAGCGTTCGGATAACGCGGTCCGACGGAATGGCCGCTTGGGGATCCTTGACAATCGGCGTAAGTGTACCATCATAGTCGAACATGAAGACGCGTTTCTTCGCCTGCCGATATTGGAAGAGCAACTTGGCGCGATCAAGTGCCGGCGTCGCAAAGGACTGGTCGAACGATGAGAGGTTGGTCATGAGGCGCTTGAGGAAGTTGTTCGTCCAGGCCTGAACGTTGTTGGCAACAACATGCTTATATAGCTTCGTGTGTTGCTCTTCACGCTGTTTGGGCGTCATATTCAATGCTTCGTTGATTGCCTCGGCTACGCCGCTGGTGTCCCAAGGATTGATGTGAAGAGCCCCACTGAGTGAACCAGCGGTGCCCGAAAATTCCGACAGAATCAACGGGCCACGGTTCTCCTTCTGGCAAATGACGTATTCGAGACTGGTCGTGTTCATGCCATCGCGAACACTGGTGATCAAGGCAACGTCAGCGAGCCGCAGAAGCGCAAAGTATTCCTCTTTGTCCAGGTACTGCGGAAAGTGACGGACTGGCGTGAAGCTGAGAGAGCCGTAGCTACCGTTGATCCTTGCCACCAGCTCAGATATCTTGTTCTCCATCTTCTCGTCGTCTCCGGCTTTCTTGTCTGCCTGAACACTACTCGGGCTCGTCACCTGGACCAAGACGACCTTGTCGCGCCACTGCGGGTATTTGTCGAGAAACATCTCGAACGCTTCGAGTTTCTGCGCGACTCCTCGAGCAGCATCCAATCGGTCTCGACCGATGATGATCTTTTTGTCTGGGTACTGGGCCCGAATGCCCTCGATCTTCTCCTGGATCATCGGGTCACCAAAGGCCTGTTGCTGAGTGGAGGCAGCGTTGATGCCGATGGGGAAGACGTCCACTGCGACATGGGCACCATATGCATCCACGCCGGCGGAAGAGGAATCGAAGCCGAGAATGCGGGTGCAACACGACGAGAAATGGCGTGAGTAGCTGTATGACTGGAAACCAATCATGTTGGCGCCTAGTACACCTTCGAGAACCTCTTTTCGCCTGCTCAAACATCGATAAAACTCGCTGCTAGGAAACGGTACATGCAGGAAGAAACCGACATACACGTTGGGCATCCGCTGGCGGAGTAGACTAGGTAGGAGGAAAAGGTAAAAGTCGTGAATGTTGATGATATCGCCAGGCTTGTAGATCTCCATGATGCGGTCGGCGAACAACTTGTTCATGCGGTAATAGTCGGCCCAGGATGTGCGAGCCGCGCGTCCGTCCGCCGGTTCATTCTGTTTGTAGTGGAGCATAGTGTAGAGCTCGTGTTCCGCGTACTTGCGCCACCGGCCCTGGTCCTTCATGACGACCTCGTCGTTCTTCTCGTCCCACTCGTCAGCGAGCCAAACGGGGACGATCTTGCCCCCATGATCTCGCTCAAGCTGCTTTTCCAGGCGGTCTCGATCCTCGCGCCCGATGTGAAGCGCGTGGTCTGCCGGGTTGTGTTGGGGTAGTGTCTTGCCATCAATTGGGACTGGTGCTGATGCCTTGTTGAACGCAGGCTTTGCGGCTTTGGCGCTAGCAACCTCCTCGAGCTCCCCCGTCCATCCAACCAGAGTATGGTTCCAAGGTGATGAAGAAGATGCAAGATACGAGAACGAGTCGAACAAGGCTGAGGTGCCACGTCGCGGGTTCAGCTCCCAGTCTTTGCCTTTTGAGTAGCCAATGCTGTAGGGCACGGCGAAGGTCGCGCTGATGACCCGTCCGCTGAGGTTCAGACCGGGATGCGCAGCTCGAGGGTCGACATCTGCGAGATCTTGCGTAAAGGAAGGATCCGGGATCACGCTCATCTTCCGCAGCAGCTCTTGTTGCGACCTAGCCCCTGCGGCTGCTTCCGTGGGCGAGCCTGCCCGCCCGTCCTCTTTTGGCGAAAAGTACGAGTTCGCGCTCCATTGGGGGCCGGGTGTAACCGTGTTGGGGTTGAATGGGAGCTTGGTGTTTTGCTCAGCCTCTGGCTCGAAGTACGCAGAGTGGCCGGCTAGGTGCACGCCTGGTGTGACGGGCACATTGGTAATGGACGGATGCAGCGCGGGGTGGGTGTCATCGTCGACGGGCTCGGGGGAGCCCTGCAAGGGACGCGTTGCAGGAGGTGCCATGGTTTGCCCACAACTTTCTTGAGTGTCGCGCTGCATGGCCTCGTTAGTATGTGGTAGGCTGGCGAGGAGGGTGAGGGTAAGGATAGCGTAGGGCATCGCGCAGACAAAATTGCCATTATTCTGCTCGTACGACGGCTGCGCTGGAGCCTGGTGCCCAGAGGACTTACTGTGCGGCTGTTCCCTCTTCCTGTGTGTGGAGTGAAAGCTCCTGCCGTACTTGCTGTGACCAAGAATAGCGGCCCTTCTTTCAGCAAAGTCGCCAACCTGAACACTTCCAAGAACTAATGAGCGAAGGCGGAGAGAGCGTCACAAACTATCTTCCTAGCGACAGTTGTGAAGTTGGGGCAGCAGGGCAAGCAGCGACTAAATGAAGGTGTGGGACAGGGTGGAGGACGATACACGGTTTAAAACATCCCACCCGGCGACGTCAGTCGAGGCGGGCAATCTGAGCTCGGGCCACTTCTCATGCAGCAAGAATTCAGGAACCGACATGACTCCACCATTACTCCAGCGTGCATGCTTCGGCTTGCATTGCGCAGTTGGCCGTCCTGTTGCGCACATTTTGCGAGGTCCACATCGTTACGTCATGCCCCCTCTGGATCTAGCTTCGCGGTGTACGGGTGCGGGTGCGTCCGATACAGACTGCTGTGAACCCGCACTTTGCATGCAGGATTCCTGTTGTTGTTCACAGCGAACGGAGTATTGGAATCTCCGCTGGAATCGAATCCGGCGACCAGTATCAATCATCGGGATACGGGAGACATCGGCTTCTCGATCGAACTCATGGGTCGGTAGACAGAGTGTCTCCATGCGTCCGACAATTCGAAAGAGTACGCTCGCACAAGTACCAAAGTAGCCGCGCGTGGAGATGGCATGACTGCAGAGGGCAACCTGGAGTTTGTCAAGTCAACGACGTGGATATCGTTTGGGTGGAGGAGGGGCGCCGTAGACGTAGATCTAATCAAGCAAAGCGTCTTGGCGAACAAACATCTCAAACATCGTCGAACCTCAGTTTTCGTGTAAGTCGTATCTCTGCCATCGCCGCAGACAGCGATCGCAATACTGTCATTGTCGCGGGCCTCCCATGAAGCCCCATCGCGTCCGGCAGATATGTCGCTCCCGTAACCCGTTTACGCCCTCGATTGCCCTCTGGCAGCACTTCGTCCTGCCATGCCATCCTCTCCGCCAGCAGCGCTCGTTGTCTACCGCGACCGAGACTACGCCTAGCTCAATTCCGGACGCGGAAGCAGAAGCCCCCCCCCTCACCGCTCCCGCACCAGAAAACACGCCCCAAAGCCCAAGCGATCAGCAGAACACACCGCGTCGTGCGATCCGCAAGATCGATGGGAATCCGCTCCGCAAGGTCCTGGACAAGAAGGGCGAACATGCATTCGCTAGTCCCAAACTTGCCAGCATCCACAAGAATGCCAATGCGCGAGCTGAGCAACATGTGGGCAAGACCGCACAGCTCCTGACGAAAGCGAAGTTGGCGTTCGACGAGGCGGAGGATTACGAGGGCGTAGCTGTCGAGGCCATGGCAGCCTCAAGAGCTGTCAAAGAGAACAAGCTGCCTTGGTGTGTTCGGTCCCCGCCCGGAGAGGAGAAGAAGGCAGAAGAGAGGTATGGTTGATACACCCGTGGAGGCTCTGTCCCAATGCTGACGCATCGAAGATTGGCGTTGGAGATTGCAAAGTTCCACGACTACGCGAAACCAAGCAGAACCGAAGCTCTCGCTCGCAGAAAAGTTATCGAACAAGTGAGGGCCCACGTCCGCGAAATCTTACCAGGTCACGTCCTGGAGGTTTTTGGGTCGGAGCGGACGGGCATTGCGCTGGCTACATCTGATATCGACCTCCGGTTAATGAGTCGCCAAGATCTTGTAGACGGCACTGGAAAGATGCCGCCTTCGAGGGAAGAGCGGAAAAAGCTGCTAGATGGACTTTACAAGCTCCTTCGTTCTCAATTCCAAAGAAACAGAGCATACCTGCTGCCCACGATGCGGCACGCGCGATACCCCCTCATCAGCCTGCAAGACCGCGCATCCGGCCTCGACGTGCAAATCGTGCTTTCGAACGACACCTCCCTCTCAAGAGAATACATGCAACGGTACATGCAGGAATACCCCTACCTGGGTCAGGTGTACACCGTCATCAAGACCACGTTTGACGCCCGAGGACTCTCGGATGTTTTCCGCGGCGGCTTCGGTTCATACTCTCTCTTCATGATGCTTGTAGCTAGTCTCAAGCACCTTCCCAGCAAGAGAAACGATGCCACGGGCGCACTGCAAAACTTCCTACACTTCTGGGGCCACTTCGACACAACGAAGCAAGGCGTTTCAATCGAGCCGCCCGTCCTCTTCGACAAGAGCGAAGAACTCGTTATGGGCGAGAAAGTCAAGGCACAGGCTCTGGTCCGTCTACATCCAATCCCTTCTAGCATTATGAGTACTAACGCCATCCCAGTCAAGCGAACGCAGACTCCTCCCACCCTACATGCTCTGTCTCCGCGACCCCGCCGATGAAACCAACGATCTCGGCCGCAAAGGAATATGCATAAAACACGTCCAAGTCACCTTCCGCAATCTCGGAAAAAAACTCCACCAGGACCTTGCCAACAACAATAGACACAGCTTCCTCAAGCCCTTGGTCGGCGACATCTTCTCCCTCAACCAAGCCCGTCGACATAGATTAGATGCGGAAGGGCGCGCGGTGCTGAACACGATGCAGAGTTCCATCGCGCATACGGCGAAGGCGATTATCGAGGAAGAAAAGTTAGCGACGCAAGAGGAGCGGACGGCGAGTGAGAAGCTTGCGCAACTGAGCCAGGTCAACCCCGCTGAGTCTGCGCCTGGTTCTTACGGCGAGGCGGTGACGTCAACTTTGGATATACCCAGTGTGGAGAACGTCAAGGCTGAGGACTTGGACCGTTCGGAACCTGATGCGATCACGTATAAGGAGCATCCTGTTGGAACTCCGTCTTGACATGATGTATACTAAACTATACTGTACTCTGTTATGTAAATCACGATATTTGTAATCACTGTGACGCTGTTGTATAGACAACCAGGGCGTCAAAATGTATAACTATTTGCAAGTTTTTGGCTTCCTGCGACTCGTCCCAGTGCTTTCGTCGGACGTTGGAACCAGTATGGTGTGACGTAGTCATGTGGCGTATCGTTGAAAAGAAACATTTCCCTTCGCATCGTACATCACACTGAAGCATGACAGAGTCATTTAGTAAGCAGCAAAAGGGTTCACCGCGCAAAGAGGATGAACGAGATCTAGGGATGATATTCCCGACCAGCACGCCTATGGACTAAACCCAAATATGCATCGTGAAACCAAAGAGGGGGAAAAGAGAGGAATGTGTCCCGCCGCAGAGTGATAGGGTCGTTCTGCCCAGGATGATAGCAAACACTAACAAGGCCGCTCAGCTGTCACGCCGAACCACCCAAGGAAAAACCCCTCTGCCCGCCATGCTATGTAATTCCTCCCCATCATGAACCGTAAAGCGTCTCCGCCTAATCCATCCGAAAGCCCTTGTTCCGGCTTAGATGGCATACTTCCGGGTCCACTCTCTGGCCGTTGACTCGTATCGAGACCGATCGGTCTTGTACACGTGCGCAATCTCTGGGACGAGCGGGTCGTCGGGGTTCGGGTCCGTAAGCATGGAGCAGATGCTCAGAAGCACTATCGCAGTTAGTAAGCCAGATTTCGGAGTCACGGGGATGCGATGTGCTCACCCTTTGAGATGGTCAGAGCAGGGCTCCACTGGTCTCGCAGAATGTCCAAGCAGATGCTGCCGTTCGAGTTGATGTTAGGGTGGTAGATGCGAGTGGTGAAGTTGACCTTCGGGGGCTTGAAGGGGTAGTCGGTCGGGAAGTGGATTGCTAGGAAGAACACGCCGCCCGAGTATGGTGAGTCGCTCTGGCTGCCTATTAGCCTTGTGCATGCCGGGTATGCATGCCCGCTCGCCGGAGCAGGGCATGTGGGGAAGATACGTACAGGACCCATGATGGTCGCTTGCCAGTGAAACTGTGGGCTCTAGTCAGTATGCTGCTTCGGACCATGACGTTCCCCGAGGCGGTACGGCGTCGCCGCATCAGCCGAAAGAACCGAGCAAAGTGTGACGTACCAGATCATCTCCGATGGGGCCAGCCGAGCAGGACGACGGGGGGTCACTATACACAGAATGTCAGCGAGAGATCGAGGGCGGTGTTGTCGCAAGCCCGTGAGGCAAAACGGCGGCTTTTCGCACCCCGCATTGCGGGCAGTCGTGCGAGCAAACAGCGGCGGCGACGAGGGCAGACGTACCGGCCGAGATCCGTGAGTTCCTTGTTGATGCGCTTGAGAGCCATGGCGTTGTGTGTGTTGTGGGTGTTGTGGTGTGTAGTGGAGCGGGCGTGGTGTTGGCGGCGAGTGAGTGGTGTTGGGTGTTGAAGAGTCTCGGTGGGCTGCAAGCAGAGAGATGGTTAGCGCCTTGATCCTGGCCCCAAAGAAGGCGGCGGCGTATCAGCGGCAGGAACGTCAGACTGCGCCCAACGTACCTAAAGTGCCGTACTCGGTGACGGAACGGCGACTGTGAAGAAGCAGCGGCGGTACGAGGCAAAGGTGCAAGAGACGACAAGTACACAAAGCAAAGGGCGGAAGACGTGCAGCAGACCGGAGGTGGCCAGGATGTATATCGGACTAGATCGCGGGGATTGAAGCCGACCGTCCCCGATTAGAAAAATTCACCGACAATCAGTGAGGTTTCGTGGCAAAGAAGGCTGAAGAAAACATTCAGCGTGCTGACAATGCCTGACATTCACTTGCCCTCATCACCAAACCTTCACCAATATATTGGTCAGTGCTGCCGTGCACGCCACCCGCCAAACGCTGTGCTATCACGGCATCTGGAAGCAGCTGTGCGACACTGTTCCACGACCATATCCTCCCGCAGGTTTTTATCTTGACTCGCCGCGCATGTACGACAATCGGACGCCTCGCACTCAAGCCGAACATCCAGCCCTATCACTTGTAAAAGTCGTCCATAGGTCCCTCAGAGGATATTGCATCTGAGGGGATCTAAGAAAAGGCCAAAACACGACGCGAAATCTACAATCCGGTGGTAAGCAGACATCACTCATCTGCACATCAACGCATACAGCGGCCTGTCAAAATTCACTGAAACGACGATATGCTTATGATACACGTGGTGGCTACTTTGATTCGAGCTCGCCCGTTTGATCGGGCGGCCGGAAGCATGCGACAATACCAAATCGCGGAAGCAATCAACAGAAGGCTTGAAGGCCTGTGATTGAGCGGCCTAGAATAAGGGCTGAGTCTGGTCAGTGGTGTCCGACGTCGCAAATGGAGAGCATCAAACTCACCGTGGATGTCGCTTTGCCCTTCGTACGTCTGAGTCACAAACAGGTTCGCCACGTGTCTGCCGATGCCATACTCGTCGCTCACGGCATTTCCGCCGAAAATTTCTTGGAGCCTATGTGATATGGTCAGCCAGAGACATACGCTATGATCGAGCATGGACTTACGCTCGGGCATTGACCAAAGCTCGATCGCAATTCTGCCTCTTGATCATAGAGATCATTTCAGGTGCAGCCTTGCCCTCATCCTTCAGTCTTCCCACTTGGTATGCAGCTAGAATGCCATAGCCGATGTCAGTCGTGGCATCAGCCAACTTCTTCTGCACAAGCTGGTACTTGGCGATTGGGTTGCCCTTGAACTGCTTCCGTTCGAGAGCGTAGTCTCTCGCCCTTGCAACGCAGTCCTCCAGGGCTCCTATGGTCCCCCAAGCAATCCCATACCTCGCAGAGTTAAGGCAGCTGAAAGGACCCCTAAGGCCTTCCACATCGGGGAACATGTTCGCTTCGGCCACGGGGCATTCGTCGAGATGGATCATGCCTGTAATGGAAGCCCTCAGACCATTCTTGTTCTTGATTGGTGGTGTCTCCAAGGTGCCAGGCGGACATTGATCGCGTTCAATGACGAAGCCGCGGATCTTCCCTGTGCTCTGTAGCTTTGCCCATACAAGGAGGACGTCGGCAATGGGCGAGTTGGTGATCCAGGTTTTGGAGCCCGAGAGCAAATATACGCCCTTCTTCGTCGGATGAGGTTTAGCAGTGGTTTCCATCGAGCCCGGATCCGAGCCGTGGTTTGGCTCCGTTAGGCCAAAGCAGCCTAGAAGCTTGCCTTTTGCCATCTTTGGTAGTAGTCTTTCTTTGAGCTCTTCGGTGCCGAACTCTTCGATACCGCCCATAGCAAGTGCGCTCTGTACTGAGTAACCGGACCGGTATCCCGAGTCTACTCTTTCAACAGCTCTTGTGATCAAACCGGATGCTACACTGCTGACGCCGGCGCACTCATAACCATTGATCGTGGCACCCAAAAGACCGAGCTCGCCCATCTCTTCCAGAATCTTTCGGTCGAACTCCTCATTTCGGTATGCCTCTGCCAGCTTGTATTAGCAAAGGTGTTTGGCCCCTTACATCGGATGCTATACCTAATACCCTCGGCAGCATGCGTTCTTGACAGTACGACTCTGCCGTGTCTGCAATAGCCAATTCCTCTTCTGTGTAGAGATTCTTCGCGCCCAGAGGATCCGTCCAATCGAATGCTTGCGGAGCATGTAGATGTCGCCTCCCAATTGTCGCAGCGCGGCTCGTCGTAGTCAATTGCCTCGCGGCATGTCTGCACATAGGTCTAAGCATATTGCAGAGGTGGTCTGTTTTCAATAATGCAGAAATTAAAGAAATGTTGAAAGAATACGGATAGAAGCGGTCATAACTTGAAATGTGTGGTTGATATCCGATCGCCCCCGCGACCGAACCTAGAGCCGCGGCTCAAAAGCACCCCGCTCGCACGCCCCCGTAGGCCGTCGATTGGTCGACCAAGCCGTCGCATTTGCCACGGGACAAATACCTCATTGTGTGTTTACTCCGTGCCGCCGGAGTTCAAAGTACATAGAACATAGTGAAAATGGTCAAAATTGACCAGTGGTGTGTGACGACATGCGATGGGTGGGTAGAGTGCCAAGAGTTTTAAGGCTGAACGGGTGACACCGCGACGCGTCTGGTTCGTGACGTTATTCAAGATCGCCCAGCCCTCTCACCACTTGCACCGCACACGCCTACAACTCCGCTCCTTCTGGTGGAACTGCCTTCGACCGAACCCATATACATACGCTCAAGCCTCAAGGCTCAAACCGGCACAATGGGAATCAAAAATCTTTTCCAGATCATCAGCGAGAATGCCCCAGATGCCATTAAGACGGGCGAGATCAAGAACCAGTTCGGTCGCAAGGTCGCCATAGATGCGTAGGACCCTCCTAAATACCCCGCCGCAGTTCCTAGACTAACATCCCCAAGGTCGATGAGCATCTACAGCTTCCTCATCGCCGTCCGCTCCGACGGCCAGCAACTCATGAACGAGACGGGCGAAACCACCTCGCATCTCATGGGTCTCTTCTACCGCACCCTCCGCATGGTCGACAACGGCATAAAACCCCTCTACGTCTTCGACGGCGCCCCACCCAAGCTCAAATCCGGTGAGCTCGCGAAGCGATTCCAGCGCAAGACTGAGGCTAAGGCCGCCGAGGAGGAAGCGAAGGAGACGGGTACAGCAGAGGATGTGGAGAAGTTCTCGCGGCGGACAGTGAGGGTAACACGGGAGCATAATGAGGAGTGTCGGCGCTTGCTCAAGCTGATGGGCATCCCGTTCATTGTGGCGCCGACGGAGGCGGAGGCTCAGTGTGCGGTGCTGGCGCGCGCGGGCAAGGTGTATGCGGCTGCGAGTGAGGATATGGATACTCTAACGTTCGATACGCCGATTCTACTACGCCACCTCACCTTCAGCGAGCAGCGGAAGGAGCCTATTCAGGAAATACACCTGGATAGGGCACTTGCGGGTCTAGGCATGGAGCGGCCACAGGTAGGCTCTTATCCCACGCTCAAATCATAGGCTATGCTAATACACGCAGTTCATCGACCTCTGCATTCTCCTTGGATGCGACTACGTCGACCCCATCAAAGGTGTCGGCCCCTCAACCGCCCTAAAACTTATCCGCGACTACGGCACCCTCGAAAAAGTAGTCGAACACATGAAGTCCTCCACAAAATACACCATCCCAGACGACTGGCCATACGCGGATGCGCGCGTCCTCTTCCTAGAGCCCGACGTCCGTCCCGCTGACGACCCCGAGTGCGATTTCAAATGGGAGGCACCGGACGTCGATGGCCTCGTCAAGTTTCTGGTCGAAGAGAAGCACTTCAACGAGGACCGCGTGCGCAACGGCGCATCGAAACTCACAAAAAACTTGAAGACGGCGCAGCAGTCGCGGTTAGAGGGGTTCTTTAAGCCGGTGGAGAAGACGGCCGATGAGAAGGCGAGTTTGAAGCGGAAGGCGGAGGAGAAGCTGCAGGAGAAAAAGAAGAAGCAGAAGCAGGATGCAAAGGAGAAGAAGGTGGCGAAGGGCAAGGCGAGGGGTGGTGCTTAGACGGGGGGGCTCGGTGAGGATCTTTGTTTTCAAAGCGCGGTGACGACAATAGCGATTCTGGAGTTTGCATGGCGTTGGTAAGTAGCTCTTTGCGGCTCTCTGCGGCATTTCTACGGCCATGGGTAGGCCGGCGTAGCTATGCTATAAGGCAGGATTTGCCTTGGGTTTATGCAGGTATCAGATGCAAAGATGCATTTCAGAGGTTCGCTGCTTAGCAAATATGCTATATTATCTCGAGACGATAATCACAAAATATAACGTTAAGATACTAGCTTATGCAAAGACTGAACTATTCCCTAGCCTGGTCTGCAAAGCTCCTCCACCAGAGGGGTCTTGGTACGTATCGCCTTGGACCAGGTTCTACAATGTCTCGCCTTCACAACGCACTTGATACCTCGGTCTCAGGCCTTGACTACAATCTACCGTGGAAGCCGAGTCACGAACAACGCAAGGGAGATTCGGGTAATTGTACCACATAGTGTTGAATATACTACCGATATACTGCTTATCCACCAAGAAGATAGTTTGCGCCTCAACACTTGCACATGCAGGTAATCGGACCAATACCAGAAACTAACAGACTCTTCAAACGTTCTCAGCCTCTCAACCTCAGCCTCCACCCGGCCTCCAAACCACTCGCTGCCAGCGTTACCACAATAGGAAGGGCCATCTCGATATTGAGTTCCGACCCTCCAATAGTCACGTAGTCAAGCTTCGGACAAAATCAACACTCCCGGCCAACGGTTAATCACACTTAAACTCTCCGATTGCAAATCCCACAAACGGTTCTACTTCCTAGCTCCGCATTTGTACACCAGCGTTCCCCTAAACAAGCTCGCACTTCGTTACAGACCAGCGTGTGCCGGTTTGCGCACTAGCTCAACGCCAGAATTTTCCACAACAGCACTACTTTCTTCCCTTCCGCCCGCCTCCACAGCCGCTGGAGAAGGCGCGCTAGGATATTGTGCCTAGCGAGTATATTGAACCATCGACTTCGAATGCCCAACTTCGCGCTCACAGCTCAAGGGCAAATTATGTATGCGCATATCAATGGTCTACCGTTTGAAACCCGCAGGTGCTCAAGCGGGCCGCCGTTCATTCAAACCTTGAAGAGATGCAAGCCAAGACAGAAAATGCCGTGTTCCCGTAACTCCTATCGTGGTTGGGAACTAGAGGAGAAATTTGCCGGTATCCACGACTAGACAGATGTGCCAGCTTAGCGGGGCGCAAGCGACGCACCCACACACTACACCGTATAAACTTTCGGAAAGGGGGGCAGTAAGCTTTGGGGGAGATGGTAAGTTGAACCGAACCCTGTGCTTATCCAGCGGGTGGCTTCGCCGATCCCAAAGAGGGGAAGACGCTATTCTGGCCCTTGGGAGCGAGTTTGAGGGGCGCAAAGTGCGACTCCGGAAGGCGTTTGGAGGCTGCGATTGAGGAGAGGACCCTGCATGTGTCAGTCGAAATGCTTCCTTGACCATATCCAAACGTTGTCGTTGAGCCACGCTTGATGCGACAGCCACTTCCGACAGCCACGTCAATTTGGTGGAAATGGGGACTGGCCTTACCAGTCTGCAGTAATAAACTTCACGCTTTTCCCACCCCTTTTTGCGATCTCCTTTTGCAGTTTGCTGCCTGAGAGACCGCCGCCGCAGGTTGTGCCCAGAATTACGTGTGTAACTGTGCGGCGGCCGAGAGCGATGGAGTAATTTGCACCGTGGATGGAAAGCAGATGCTTGAGTTTATGGTCTGAGATGAGAGGAGCGGTGGAGCCGTTGAGGTAGAAGCAGAGGCCTCGGAATATCTGCTTCTCAGGCAGGTTCGATGAGGGTTCTAGATCGATGTCGGGGGAAGTGCGTTCTTTATAGGGTCAGCGAATGCGAAGGATACCTTGTATGCCATTCGAGATGCGTAATGGGAACAAGGAGCATGGCAACAACATACCGTCCAGCTTGCTTGCATCCTCGTCTTCGTCTGGAACCACGTGCTTACTGCCCACTTCCTCCTGCGACGACTTCTTCGCAGTAGAGCTAGCCTTGCTCGCACTCCAAACCTCCACCAAGCTTTTCTGCCCGCCCGTTCTCAGGCCTCTCGCACCCTTCTCCCACCCCCCATTAACCTTCCTGCCATCCGTCCCAAATTCTTCGCTGCCCGCACCCACTGTATCCGCGACCCTCCTGCCTCCGCTTAGCCCACCCTTGTACTGCTCCCCCAGCTTCAAGTTGCGACTACTCCGCCATGACGTTGATCCGGACAGGCGATTCTCGGCGCGTTGATGCCCCGTGGATGATGAGTTCCAGGGATCAAAGAAGGTGCGCGGGGCGCCTACGGCAACCGAGGGCGACGTCTGTCGGGGAGGATTGGCGCGAGAAGAGCTGAGGGCAGGGCCTGTATGCGAGGATGAAGGAACGTGACGATGCTGCATCATGCTCGTGCTTGAGCTCGAGCTCGAACGGTGATCTGCAGCAACGGGCCCGACCGCCGAGGCTGCAGTCGTCACCCCGGACCTCCGCGCAACAGCTTCATCATGGCGACGCGGAACAAGAGTCGAGACGGCAATGCCGTTGCCACGGGCGGACCGTGATGCGCTCTGGGCCGAAGGCGGAGGCTGTTCGTGGTCGTGGTCGTCGCACGCGGACATGGGTTTGGACATGGGTTCGAGTGGCGGCGGGGCGGTACCTGCAGCTGGCTAGGGCGGTGTGATGGGCGTGATAGTGTGATAAGATAACAAAGACGCGTCTTCAACGACGCTGACGTTTCGCCCGTGTCACTGTGACGAAGAGGTGGCCGACAGGCATACGAGAAGTGCTACGCCGCGTGGCGATGGGGCATCTAGCCTCGAGGACGAGTGTCGAAGAAGCGTCCGCAACGCCGCAGCGTTAACACTTGGCGTTGTCCGGGTAATCCTGCCTCATGGCCCGCAAAAGGTATCCCGCGAAATGATACGAGATAGGCACGTCTACGTCTTGCTCGATTGGATAGCTAGAGATGTGTCTGTCGTACAAGGCACGTGTACAAGAAGTGCAATATGTCTTTATGTATGGTTTCATGAACAATTACTACGGGGAGAATCGAAGGTAACTACGTTAAAGTGGAGGATGACGAAGACATCCACCCAACTTGGAAAAAAGACAATGACCAACCAAAACTCCGATCTTCCATGCAACCCCCCACGTAGACCCAAACACCGTGCCATGATGCCAATCATTATCCCTACGGTGACCATGCAAGAAAATTGAGATGATGGAGGCTCTACCTATGAGAACAGGGAAAGTAAACAACTTCCCTTTTTCAACTCGTGAGAGTCGTACCTCTGTAACGCCTGTGAAACCTGATGAAAAGGAAGCTCACAACCGAGGTTGTGGCTCCAACGAGAAAGGCAAACTTGCCCGACAACACCGTGAATCGTGTTTGAAAAAGAAATATGTACCCACCATAACAGTCATTTGACGTCCTCGACCTCAGGATGTCGTCTCGTCGTATTGCTTTTCGGTTACGTCGGGAGCTGAACGTCGCTCCGAAGGATAAAAAGAAAATTCGTCGCCGTGCTTTTGCGTGGTCGTTCCCGGTGGAGTATGGTCAGGTCAGACTGCAGTCTTCAATCCTTTGGAGTTCGCCGAGGCATCGTACAGCTGGCGGGCCCGTCTCATCTCCTCCGCGTCAAAGGGAATGGCATCGCTGCCTTTCCTGCTGCTGCCCAACGATGTCAAGCTAGGGTTTGAGCCCTTGAGGTTGGCCAATGAACGCGCCTTTTTGATTTTCTTGCCCTTCTTCTCTCCCGTCATCGGCAAGTGCTGGTCAAGCTTGACAATCTCCTCCACCTCTGGCCTGGTCTTGACTCTCATGCGCTTGAATTCCCGCGTGAGCCTCTCGAGCTTGCTGAGACCTTTGGTTGCAGGCTGGGACTCGGTAGGTGAAACCGGTGGTGACTTCTCCACACTTGAAGCGGCGGTGGCCCGCAGCTCGGACGCAAAGCTAACGCCCGAGTCCGTCTTCTTGCCTTTCCTCGTCTCCTCCACGGGCTTGAAGTTCTCAGTTCCGAGCGTGGCTACGCAGTCGTCGATGATGTTTTTCGATATCTGGAGATACTTGTCCACCTCCCTTTGCACGGCTTCCCAGGAGGTGGTCTCGCCTTCGGTGAGGTCTTGGAGACAAGCTGGACCATTCTTTTGAACCAATTGGATGTAGTAAAAGAAGGTATCCCGCTCACGCTTCAGCAGCTCCGGAGTGAGCAGTGCTGAGGGCAGCTTTGCGCCAGTGTGAGTCTGTGGAGGCAGTAAAGTGTTAAGCATACCCATGCAATTGAGTTTGTTGAACGGCGTCATGGATAGTTCATTGATCAAGATCTTCACGTCGTTAGTACAGCGCGCCTTGGAGGAACAGCCGGGAGCTTACCCATCGACGCAACCCAAGCCACATTTTCGCGTAGCATCGCTCGGCCTTCATGTTCTTGCCTTCGAGGTTCTTTGCCCATAGAGCTATGCCTGGAAAGCGTTCGGAAATCTTCTCAATGTCGGAGTCGAAGCTTTCAGTCCGAATTTCGGTCCGCGAGAAGGCAGCGATGAGTTCCTTGCGCCTCCGGGTCTCGAGATCTCGAAGGTAGTCCAGGGCAGCCAGTCCCTGTGTGAAGTCGACCATGGTCAGGCTCGGAGGAAAGATGCGGCCCACAAAGCTGATGATGAAGACTGGGGGCAATGAACTGGGTTGGTGGGGCATAGAGTTGATGTGGCTCATGAGCTGGGACGTGAAGTTGACAGTTGCAGACTCGGTGTCATTCCAGGCATTTTGAGTCGCAATTGGCGAGGTATTGCGGGATCCGGTAGGCGTGGGAGCGCGGGAGAGGTCCTTTGGTAGCGGTTGGGCGCGCGACACACAGTTGAGCGTGTACATGGTGCGCAGGGGGATCTCGTAGCTGCCGGGGTACTGCAAGACATGCTCCAAGATCATGTTGTAGGAGCTGGTGGTGGCATTCGTGTCTTCAGAACCATTCCGGGAGTGGTTCGACGACATGATGGCGGGACCGAGGTGCGGACGTAATCTCCAATCTGTCAGGGCCTAATCTCACAGGGCGGAGACAGGTTGTGTCTGAGAGCGCGGCGCGGCGTCGTGCTCTAGAAGGTTGATTCGAAAAACAAAGCGAGGTCCGAGCGAGATGGCGAGCAGAGAGAGAGCGTGGGGTGGCTGGTGGGGTGTGCGGAGGCTACAGGCGAAGAGAAGTGGCGACCGAAAAGGCGTGGGGCAACGGGTGACAGAAGTACGAAATGCAGCGCCAGATACAGACGCGTGGAGCTGTTCCAATGTTGTCGCGTTGGGACCGGATCTTGCTTTGCGTGGGTGACTGTGTGACGATGCTCGTGAAGGGGTCGCCTCGCACCCTGGTCTCGTCACCTTTTGGAGTTTGGTGTTTGGGCCGGACCGGGATCAAATCAAACGGCTCCAGACGTGACAAGGGAGTACACAAATGAGGGACTGGGTGCGCACCGCAACGCTATAGCAACGGGAGAAGCTGGCGAAGCTGGAGGAGAGGGCGAGAGGGTGAGGGTAGAGCAGTGCAGTGCTTGGCCTGAGAAGCGGCAGCTGTCGCGAAAGGGAGGCGGTCGACGGTCGCGGGACCGAAGAGTTTTTGGTGCTGCTGCAGACCCACGCCACAGATGCGGCCGACCCCCAAGCGTAGCAGGCGACCGGGATGGTGAAAAGGAAGAGAGGATGCAGGGAGCAGGGGTGTCGGGGAAGCGCATAGACAGACGAGGCTAAGCTAGTGGTGAGCTGCCCCCCGTTCTGTCGAGGCAAATGCCGGCCAAACGTTGTTTTCACACATTGCAACATGGCTCGAGTCGTCAACCACTCCGCAAGTGTGCAGCTCGGGCAGGCCGCCGTGCTGCACGAGTCTTGCCCAGCTTCCTTTAGCCAGCGGTCGGCTGTCTGCCCTCTGCCCTCTGCCATCCGTCTGCCAGCCATCTGCCAGCCATGTGCCCTCCGTCTGCCCTCCGTCTGCCATCCGTCTGCCTTCCATCTGCCTCTCGTCTCGTGGAGCTCGCTGGCCTCCCGCGAGCCCACACGGCCGCTGCTGTAGCAGTGCCACGGCGGCTCTGTCGAGGCGGCGGCGGCTGTCAGCCGAAGCGCTGAGTCGCGGGTGCGAAATCCCGCTCCGAACCCTGGCGCTCCCAGAGTTTGTTTGCTCCGGCAACAGACGATGCCACGGCAGCGCAATCAATCCGCAACCCAATGCAGTCTCTACGGAACGGAGTGCATCGCCGACGAAACCGCAGAATTCCCCTGCGTTCTCCTCACGAGCGGTGCAGGTGCAGCAAGCAAGCAAGCACCACTCACAGCACGAGAATAGTCGCACCCCGCCCAATGAGAATTTCCTGGTACCGTGCTGCCGGACGCTGCATGTGCAGAGGTGGGTGGACTGTGGTGGGCCGTTACGAATTGGTTCGCATGCAGACGCGCAGGATCACCGGCTCCATGCCGCCTGTTCCCCCAATCCTCTGGCCAGGCTCACTTGAAAAGAAACTTTTCCCTCGTGGCCAATGGCACGCCGACTGTCTGACAACAGCTGTCAAGGGTGTTGGGCTTGCTCAGCACGTCGCCTTTCAAACGTAGCACGCACTCGAGCGTCTCCAAGGGTGCTGCTGCACCTATCCCGGTAATCGTGGAGAAGGCGGCACGTGCGCCCGCCTCGACATGGCCAGTTCAGCGGCCTGGCCACGACAATGCCCAAGCGCGGAGCACCCGAGCGACACGGCCTGGCGAGCATTTCCCTATCGATAGCTCTCGTATCGTCGAAAAAGCACCATTCCAACATCAATTTCCGAAGTCAATGGCTTTGCCGAATCTCTTCGTGCGCGGCCGTCAGCCCCAGGGCATGGCCGGCCTTGTTCCTGGCGTGCCCAAACATCGACAGGTCATGACATGCACGTTCAGTCTTCGCGTCCGAGGGGCCACACGCCGGCCGCCGCTCCCACAGTTGGTTCGCGCCCGACTTGGTCCGACATGCCGGAGAGAGTTAGTCTACCCGATGGACGCGGGCAGCCATCCAGGGCCCGGCACGGCATTGGCCGAGTCGGGAGACTGTGTGTGCATACGTCGACCACAACACCAACGCGTCGACACGTTCGACGACAGACGCGCGCGCTTTCAGCTCCCAATATTCTCCGAGCCGATCGCAGTGGCCAAATTGCGTGGCACAACAGTCAATAGTTGGCCGCTCGCCACACTCAGCCCTAAAATAGCGGACGCCTCAACATCATTCGCTACATGAGAAATTACCATCGGAGACTCCCCCAAATCACAACGCAGCGCTACATGTGAAGGCTGTTACGGTAATCTGCGAAGCACTGGCGATGCGATCGCGCGGCGAGAAGGTGCTTCATCTTAGAAAAGACGCTGTCCGCTCCCGGGCAAGGTTCATCGCTGTATGCGAGATCATGCGGCATGTTAGTCCTGGAACCTGTGAAAAGTTCAGCTCTTGCCGCCTAGCTTGACGGCATGATCGCCATGGCTTCCCGAGATTCAAGCTGCCTGAAAGGAGATGCCCGCAGTGCCTAAGCAAGCACGTGATGATCGCAGCACCTCGACAAAGGGGACCAGCCGAAGCTCAGGCCTCTCAAGCGGCAGAACGCTCTGGCACGTAGCAAGCACGTTTGATTTCGACGTGTCATTGCGGAGTACAAATACACTCATCTGAAGTGTATTTCCACTCCTCGACGTATCCACATAACACCAGCAGCATCAATTGCTCACCATACAACGTGAAGATACAGAATAAAAAAAAATTTGACCCGACTAAAAACAATATATACTATTCCAACTCACAAGTCTCCTACTCATATATGCATGTGGCTCTTGGCCTCTGTTGGTAAGCTGCTCCGTGTTCGGGTGTACGCAATGTACAGTGTGCACGAAAAATGAGTTTGCGGATGACTCATCGAAGCCATCCTCGATGTCACAAGTGAGGAATGGAGAAACCACCGCAACGCAAAAAAGCCAGGTTCGACCATACAACTCTCCCCACTCAATACTTGGGTGAACATCGTCGTGACACAATGGCTTCAAGTCCCCGCCAGCTCGATTACGCCATCATCGACGTCTTTACCAATACAAGATATGAAGGCAATCCACTCGCAATCGTACGGGTCCCTAGGTCGTGCGCGCTGAGCCAGGAGCAGAAGCAGACCATTGCACGAGAGTTCAACCTGTCCGAAACTACGTTCCTACATGAGTCAGAGGCGGATGGGCCGTCGGATGTGTGGAGGGTGGACATCTTTACTGTCAAAGAGGAGCTTCCGTTCGCAGGGCACCCAACAATTGGAACCGCTTGCTTCATTCTTTCGGATGTTGCTCGAGAGCGCGGCGTGGTGGGACAGGTGGAGGCGCAATTCCATTTGAAGGCTGGACCCGTGCAGCTCCAATACGACGCTGTCAAGAACACCGCCAAGGCAGCTATCCCCCACAATGTGTATGTGTCCCACCTTCCATCGATCTGACTGACGTGCTCGTGCAGGCGTATCCATAAACAGACCTGGTCTCGCGACCAATTGTTCAAATTTCAGCCCCGGCTGGCTGAAGCGTGCCGCAAGGGCGAGCTAAACTTGAAAGACAACTACCCGGTTGTATCCATCGTGAAAGGGATGACGTTCGTACTGGTGGAGCTCGAGAGCTTGGAGGCACTTGAACGTGTAGGGCTCTCTGGTTTCAGCCTCTCAAGTGAGGATGTAGGCCTGGATGAAGGTTGGAGTAGGACCTTTGTTGGGATGTATTTCTTCGTTCGGTGTGGTAATGGTCCGGATGGCGAGAGCCAATTGCGGACGCGCATGATTGAAGGTAAGTCTTGCATAACCTATACAGCTTGTCAACCTTCTTCCACGTTCGACGAACATGTGTCTTCCTGTCTTGTCTTGTGATCTGCACTCGGATGTTGAGGAGAGGCGCTGACGATATTGAAAGGGACCTTGGAAGATCCAGCTACCGGAAGCGCAGCTAGTGCTTTGACGGCATATCTAGCTCTCGTAGAAGGCAAACCCAAGCAGACGCTGGATTACACCCTCACACAAGGAGTGGAAATGGGCCGTCGAAGCGACATTCGGATCCAGGTGGTGATGAAAGAGGAGGCTGGGATTGACAAGGTCATTCTTGGGGGTGGGGCGGTCCGAGTGATGGAAGGCCGACTGACAATCTGAGAGGACGACTCTTGCGAGGGTGGTCCGCCGCTTGCCAATACGTGGGAGGCGATCGGATGTCACTATCCAAGGTCTTGGGTCGGCGTCACTGTAATGTTAAAAGAGGAGAAAATGTCGAACATACGCAATACTAAGACTAGGCAAGCATATGAGCCACTGTATGTAGTAGCCTGAGGCCTTAGAAACGACCAAGAGCGATCTGTGGTAAACGACGTTCAGCATCTGTGGACACCGGACGGTGATCCCATCATTAATTTCCGCTATACCTCGACGATGGAACACTTGGCAAACACTTGGGTGGAAGACCAAGAGACGTGGCATTTGTCAACCGCCAGACGTCGCTCTGTCCATGGTGTAAAATCGTACGGTGCATGTCTCGTTTGGGCGGGCCAGCCTACCGGAGAGTGGTAAGCATGAGGCAGTGAGGCACGGTCTGGTCCGATTCCTGCCTCTTTGTCGATATGCAGCAAGCTTGAAAGGAAGATCCTGTCGGAAACAATGGAGCCGAGCGTACGCTACAACTGTGGACTGATCATTGAGAGCACTAATGGATCCGAAAAAAATCTCGCAAGGGGACGAGGTACGAGCGGAATTCTTCTTCGGGAACATTGCTGCCGTGTCTAAGTCGTGTCCAAGTTCGATGGTCGGGGATCGCACGGGAATAGGTGATACTCAGGACCTGGAGTTGACACTGAGGATTTGTTTGGTGCTTCGAACCCCCTCACAACGTCGCCTGTCGCAGCGGGCCTTGACAGGCGTCGAGAAGCGCAACGGACCAGCTTTTTCGCCAGCACGGGAAACCGCTAGTCTGGATGAGGCTGCGAACTTGGGGGGCTGGGAGCGAGCGCTGAGGGAGCCGGTAGCCGGTGGGGGCAGGCGTGTCCGTGGCCCCGCCACTCGCATGCAGGAGAAGCAGCAAGCGGGATCGTCGTTGACGTCCTGCCGACGAGGTGGGCCTCAGAGCCGTTTGAAGGGTGCAGAGTACTTGAGACACGGACGCAATTAGAGGGTGCCAAGCGAAGGCGCTAGTCCACATTCGGGGCCATCTCAAACCCTCCGAGATTCAGACCTCACCTCCTCCTCCTAGCCTCCTCAGACGCTACCTGTTTCTAGCAATGTCGTCAATGCTTTGGGCGCATGCGACGCGGCGAGGCTGCGGTTGACGCCTCAGGAAAGATGTCGCTCCCGCAATCCCGTGCCCGTGCGCTCATCACAGGAAGGCGTTCAGGATAGTTCATGAGACACGTCCGCCTTCATCGTGGGTTTCATGCCCGAGGTTCCCTCAGCCGCCTTTCCCAGGCCTCTGCCGGCCGACATTGCCAAGGGCATTAAAGGCATCCGCATGGCCGTCCAAATTTACTTTTACCGTTATCCTCAGTCACCTTTCTTTCTGCACTCAGGGCTCTATTTGAGGGTTACATTCCTTTCTCTTTCTTCCTCCCTACCTTCTTCATTCAGGTCACGTTGAACGTGTCTGTCTATTCGTCTTAATCTTCCGCAAGCCGGTTTTCACTCTTTTAAAGCTAGTCTTTGCTCACTTCAACTTCATCATGCGTTTCTCCACACTCATGCCTTTGCTGCTCGCAGCCGGTGTCGCTCACGCCCAGTTCGGTCAGAACGGTCAAGGTGGTCAGGGTCAAGGCCAGAACGGTCAGGGTCAGAACGGTCAGAACGGCCAGGGTCAGAACGCACAGAACGGCCAGGGTCAGAACGGCCAGAATGGTCAGGATCAAAACGCCCAGAACGGACAGGACCAGAACGGACAGGACAACGCCGACAATGCCAACAATGCCGACAATGCCAACAATGCCAACGCCGATGTTCTCGCGCTCGACCCGAACAACGTCCAGACCAACAGTCAAAACGATGGTTTGGCTGATGCCGAGCCCGGACAAGCTGCTTCTGCTACGTAAGTCGACGGCGTCCGAATATCAAGTTCAATCTTGCTGACCGCCACAGTGACGATGCCAACTTCATCAACTTCTGTACCGGTGAAGAGCTCACCAACGGCCTTCAGGTCAAGGGAGGGTCTTGCAACGGCATTCGTAAGTCCTTCGATGAACGGTTCAGGAACCAGTAAACTAACATTTTCAGCCATGGGAAAGATTCCGGCTTCCAACCGCATGGTCTCAGCCGTCATAGTCAGCCCAACGAGCGGTGAAGTGATCGCCTCTGGTACGGACATTGACTTCCAGGTCAAGATCGCCAACCTCCAAGCCGGAACTTTCACCAACCCTGACAACACCTACTACGCTGCGCCTCAAGACCTTGCCGGCGGTCAGATTGTGGGACACACTCACATTACTGTGCAAGACCTCGGTGGAAACGCGAACCCTACCGAGCCTTTGGATGCCGAAACCTTCGCTTTCTTCAAGGGTATCAACGACGCAGGCGATGGCAATGGCCTCTTGTCGGCGCCACTCGCCGGCGGTCTACCCGATGGTGAATACCGTGTCTGCTCCATGACTTCGGCCAGCAACCATCAGCCTGTGCTCATGCCCGTCGCCCAGCGTGGAGCTCAAGACGACTGCCTTCGTTTCACAGTTGGTGCTGCTGCCAACGACAACAACAACAACAACAACCAGAACGGCCAAGACGCTCAAAACGGCCAAGACGCTCAAAACGGACAAGACGCTCAAAACGGACAAGACGCTCAAGCCGGTCAAAACGGACAAGACGCTCAAGCCGGTCAAAATGGACAAGACGCTCAAAACGGACAAGACGCTCAAGCCGGCGAAGACGCTCAAGCCGGAGCTGGTGGAGACGCTCAAGCCGGCGCTGGTGGAGACGCTCAAGCCGGCGCTGGTGGAGACGCTCAAGCCGGCGCTGGTGAAGACGCTCAAGCCGGCGCTGGTGGAGACGCTCAAGCCGGAGCTGGTCAAGGCGCTCAGAATGGTCAGGGCGGTCAGGGTCAAGGTCAAGGCGGTCAAGGTCAGGGCGGCCAAGGTCAAGGCGGCCAAGGTCAGGGCGGCCAAGGTCAGGGCGGCCAATTTGGCGGACGCAGAGGACGCAAGAACAGGTTCGCTTCTCGTCACTTCAAGGCATAGGCAACCAAGTCAAGCCAGGGAGGTTGGAGTGAACAGATAGTGTATTGAAGAGGCGGATTCGGCAAGAGCATGTGGTAATAGTTTTTTCTTCGAGATTCTTGGGTTCGTCATTGACATAGAATACGGCTTTTGTTCTCGAGGAGGACAAAGCCTACACTCTACGGAGGATGAAGCGCAGCGCTTCATTTGAACTGGTTTCTAAGGGCGCTTCTTTTCTTTTGGCGTATAGTATATCTTTACGAAATGTAAGACTTATTTTCTAAATGCACTCCCAGTGCTCCAGATGTGACGTGCTCACTGTGGTACTTGCTTAGCGGTTCAAAAGCTCCCTCCGTTGCCTCGGCACGCGGTCTGCATTGATGCATTGAAGGCGCCGAAACCCTGACGTCTCAGGACTGTCGATCAGGCGCGCAATGTCTGCCACATGCTGTCTCAGGTTACCGAATGGCCCCTTCTTCTCAGTCTGAAGCACCGAGCCTTTCAAACTTGAAATAGCTCATCAATTTGGGGTAAATCTTGGCTTCAAGCGCAGCAGCGAATTCCTCACGCCACTCCACCACGCCTCATTTTCTTCACAGTTTTCCCACTCTTGATCGGTCGTTTCTTCGAATTCTTCGCCTTCACATATGCGTTAAGAAGCTTTCTCCAGTCCAAGTTCCATACCCACGTCTTTTCGCTCTCATCCCAATACAGATTCTTATCCATTGTAACATTTACTCCCTTCGCTCTGTTACAGCCAAACCAAAGCCACGAAGTCGCATCTTCCAGCCTTCGCTGGCTCAGAAAATCCACGCCGTTCAGGCTCTCTATACTAATGCCATCATGTCCGACTTTGTTCGTCCTGAAAGCCACGTGCATTTTGTCTTCGCCGGTTTCGGTGTAGTGCACGCTGAGTTCCGCGCCTGGTATTTGACCACGATAAAGTAGAGCACCGGTGGTTGGGTCGCGACGCGGTAAGGAGAGCGAGATGGAAGCCTGCGGGATGAAACGAGAGAGAACAACGCGCTCCACATAAGCCTTGTGCTTTGTGGATACTAGACGAACTGAGTTCCACAGCAATTCAGCGTTTTGTGTATTTTCCAATATCTGCAGCCAGATTTCGACGGGTAAAATAGGGACTGAAAAGTGATTTGCGTCATTGCGTGGTACGTGGGTAGGTCGAGGAAGCATTTCGGGACTCATGTCTTCGAGGTGAGCTTTCGCAAACACAATTGCGACTGGTCTAGACTTTAATACATGTGAGTGGGCTTGGTGGTATTAGTCGCAAAGTGAGTCATCCTCGCTTCACCTCATTGATTCTTCAATTAGCACTCCGCCACGATCACAGCCTCGTGCCTCCTGGGCACCCTACGGAGCCTCGACGTGTGAGTCATGGGAGCGCAAAAATAAGAGTTTCGTAAAAGCGGGACGATGAAGAGATCGTGAAGATGGTTGCCTCCGTGCAAAGTGTTAGATTCGATAGAATTGGTTCTCTGCTGATACTACACTGGCAGTAACCTGCCGCTCCCCTCTTGGATCGACAATTTGACCCGCATTGTCTGAGACATAGCCTCAGCCTGACTCATCGTACTCGCGGACTCAAACTGTTGTCTTGTATGCTCGGTAATACCATGTAATAGAGTCGCCAACGCTGAGGACTTCCAGGTTGGTACTCTCTGTGCTCGATTGACCAAAATCGTAGAGCAAAGGAGGAGAAGTGTCCCCAGCGTCAATGTAACAGGCAACGTGACCCAGAGCCATCGCGCTTCCACAAAGGTTTGCGTTGACCAGGCAATGCCTTCCATCTTCTCAGTGCCACTGGGTAGAGAACGAATGTTATTAGTCATTGCATCGGTCAGCTTGACAAAGAGTGGGTTGATGTCGTACGGTGCGCTCTGAACGATGCTCCACATTCCAGGGTAAAGACCTTCTTCGTCTATGTCGGCTGCCCCGAGGCTCCGCGGTAAAGCCTCCAGTGTCGCTTGCGCAAGGATTTGTGTTGTGTTCTTCCCAACCTCAAACAGCTTCTCGCCCAGATTGAACACGAAAGGCCCAGATGGTAGATCGTTCTGGCGTTGGTACCCAGGGTTTGTAGACTGCTCTGCGTAGGTGTGGATCACTTTCTCCTGAAGGACTCCACTGCTATAGGAGGATTCCATAGTCTTTACACACCAGTAGAGTAGACATTCCAGCAATTTCGGTGATGCGTAATCTCGAATTTGGGTCTCGTTACCCGGAGTGAAGGCAATGTAGAAGTCAAGAATCGCATTTGAGGCATGCGAAAATCGCGACGAGTTCCAGGATTCTGGGACGCCAAATACAACAGGATCCCCGACTACAACAGTAGATAAGCCAGCCGTCCGTTTCTGCTTGTAACCCCACGTCCCTAGGAAATGGGTACCATTCATTCGGTACCCGCATGAGGATTCGGTGGTATGACCACGAGAAGTAGGGGAAGACCGGTCCTCGCAGCTGTACACGAGAAACGTAGATAGATCTTCGCATTGGTGACACACTCCGAGGGTGGAGTACGATGTCCAATTGCACTGGCCGCTTGGACACACAGATGGTGGAGGCTTCACTGCTCGTTCTCTTGACAAGACCGCAGCTATAGCATCGATACCCATGGTCCTCCCTGAACCACTCCAATCAAGTTTATTCGTCCTGGGAGTATATTGCCGATCATCGGCTGGAACATATCGTGTCGCGATTGACACAGTGCTGATGTGGCTCATGATGTCGCGAGATGGGAAAGAGACGATCTGCTGGAAGAAAGGCTCAAACGCTAAGGCTAGGACAGTGATAGAAGCCCCGAGGGATACTAGATGACTGTTTCAAGGTTAGTTGTTTTCACAATATAGATGCCTTTCCTAATCGAAGCATTTCGAATATGCAAGCGAGGTACGTCTAGACTCACCGGCATTTTGTTCGACCAAGTAGCATCAGCGCACCCCAGGGGCCTCGACTAGCACCGTCAAAGGTGTAGAAATCCCATAGATTTGCCTCTTCCCTGAACCACAACCACTTCAATTGGCCGATAGCTTCGGAAACCGGAAGGATTAAGGCTGCCTTGGCTATCGCGGCAAAAACTGCAATGTAAGCATTCAGGGTGATGCCGGGCAACAAGTATTGCGGCTGCCTTTTGCCATCGTAGTGTAGCAACACGCCCACTATAGCTGCAGAGCAAGCAATGCTGACGAGACAGCTCAAAAGCTCCCACCACCACCAATCTGTAACGATGCGTTCGTAGAAAGTCGTAGATGCGCGAAGCAGGGGTCGCTGGTCTGAGTCTTCGAGGGCCGCACCGATTGTAGCCGCGTGCAAAGTAGATGGTCGGGATGATTCGTCGTAAGGCGGCAAGCTGTTGGGGTAGGACGTTGGCTGAATTGTACTGTTTTGAAAGTCAATCGCAGGGAATGCCGAAGAGGTTATGCTGTGATTGGGAACTGAGTTGGTGCTCGGGTCCAGATTGTAATGTCCTAGGAGTTGAGATCCAATGCTCCAAGGTCGGTTTCCACCATTCATGTCTCGCATCCCAGGAACGTTTGTTGTAGGCATGGCTCTACGGCTCAGACTTCGAAGGGAACCGTCCGAGTTGGCCAATGTTTCGATTCGTTGTTATTAGATCAATCTCGACTCGGTCCAGATATCTGAAGGACGACTCTCAGGGCACGCTCATCCTCTTATCCAGCGTATATTTGCTGTGCCGCACACCAGTACGGTTTCAATATTCCAGCACGGAAATTCGTTGCATCGCATCGCACCAAATCTGATCCTGGCAACCATTCTTAACGCTGGGCAATATCACGACTGGATGTCAATGTTCGAAGCAGTGAGCTTTCGTTGTCGCCGAAGGCGGGCGCTTGGGGCGAAACGAAGTGTAACCACTGAGACACACCTTGATAAGCGACAACCTGGACCCAAGCGCTACGAGCCGCTCCGTGATGAAACAGTCATCTGGCCTTGTATGCGACCGCAACGGACATGCTGCGTTGGTGAAGTTGGCTCTTGATTTCTCACATTGCGATTGCCGCTCCGCTAAACCCAGAATATACTAGCTCCGCGTCCTTCGATTCCAGATATCAGACGCCTACTAATGCACACATTACACCACCTTTCAACACAATGCTTGAAATAGCATCCTTCAACGTCGCAGCTGCCATCGCAGCTGCAGGTGCAGGTGCTGATCGAGTTGAGCTTTGCTCGGACTACGCTGTTGGGGGCTTGACTCCATCAGTGGATTCGCTGCGCCGAATTCGACAGGAAACCACAATCTCGATCAATATCATGATACGACCCAGACCAGGCGATTTTTTGTATTCGGATGACGAATTTAAACAAATGAGGTCGGCAGTTCAGCTATTCAAAGCAGACGCAAGCGGCTTTGTGTTCGGCATTCTGGACAACGAGAAATATGTGGACGAGGCTCGAAATACCGAACTAGTCAGACTGGCAGCACCTCTCCCTTGCACTTTCCATCGAGCCTTTGACCAGGTACCGGATATGTCGCAAGCGGCAACTCAGCTTGTCAAGTGCGGCTTCACCTCGATCTTGACGAGCGGTGGCCAGCCGAATGCTGCAGCGGGGGCGGAAATTGTTGCAAAGCTTCAGGAAGAGTTGGGCGATACGATTGAATTGATCCTGGGAGGTGGCGTGCGCTCGACGAATATCGAAGCTCTGAAAAAGAAGACGAAAGTCCACTGGTACCATTCTGCTGCTATTACTGGACCGGGCGAGACGATCGATGCGGGAGAGGTTGCGAAGCTCAAAGCTCGACTGAACTAAACGGAATCAAGTGTAGAAGCGGTACTATATATCATTACGGTCTATATACATTCTTACAGCTGCAACGTTCCGGTTCTCTTCATGATGGCTTAGAAGGCGACCGTCACATGAAGAAAGGAACAATATCCGACGATGTGGGATGAAATCCCGCCGCCGATGCTCCAGGCTCCTTGACTCGGTCCGAGTATATCAGGAATGAAAGGGTTTTCACAGTCGAACTTCACATGATAGCGTGCAACAGAGCCGTCAAAAGAGACATGCTAAAGGATCTAACGAAATCCGTCCCCGCAGGAATTGCGCCGCCCGTACTCGCCGGAGAGGAAGCTGCCGTATTTTGTGCAGCACTCGTCACCGTGGTCGTTAGTAGTCTGGTGACGGGTGCAATAGTGGTAGGCGAAGTAACTGTCCGCGCCGAAAGAGTCGTACCCAAAGTCGTCAACGCCGGCAGGGTTGTGGGAGCGTCTGAGACCGTAGTTCCTCCAATCTCCGTAGTCACTACAGAGACGGAGCCGATTTCCGACGCCGGTATCGCGCTGCCTTCCCCTGTAGCCGTGTATTGGGGAGGGATCGAGAGTGTCGCTGTGTTAGGTTTTGCCGACGGGTCTGCCGCATATATATTGCCCGACTCTCCACCTTCTTTCGTATACTGGCCGCTCAGCAAGTTCGCCTGCGATCCACCTTGGACAAAATCGCCGGTCGTGAGCGATCCGTAGGAGCCATCAGAAAAGGCGTAGTTAGTCGTGAATTTGTCGTAACACATGGGGATGTTCAAACTCTGAAGTTTTACGCAGTCCAGCGACTCGCGACAGCAGAAGCTATCGTCCCTTGGATGGATCGAGTCGATATTTCGTTTTTGGAAATTGATATCTTTGACGGATGCGAGTAGGTTGGTGTACATGGATTTGAGATCCGGGCCAAGGATCGGAGGAGTCGTCCCGGTTGCGCCTTGAGGGTTGCATGGACTGCAGTCGCGTGCCACAACGTCGACAGCGCTCGTGTAGACGCTAGCGACGAGGAGACCGAGAATCAGAGCTTTGCGCGACATGGCTTGTAGTTTATCACAAAATCGGTCGAAAGGTTGACGATTAAAGATGATTGTCGTCAAAGACGCGGCGATGAAGTAGTTTTAATGAACGGCGGTAAGCGATACAACCTTTGGTAACAAATGGAAGCGCAGCGGATGGAAACGAATGTAGATGGGAGCACAGGACCCGAATCGTCGACGAAAAGGTGTGTGAAGGTGCTCCAGGTCTTAATTTACATTGCGACACGGGACCACCTGTTTAAGCCTTTTGTCCCACCATACTTCGTACACGAGACTACTGCTAAGCGGCTAACTACATGCTCTTCCAAGCGGCGCATAAACCGCGTCGCTGGCATTTCCACGACGCCTAGCTGCTTAGACCTGTCACTCTCTGCTTGCCTCGTGTTCTGATTGGTTGTTTCTCCAAGGAGCGACGGGGCTTGCTTGGGTCCTGTCAAGTTTTGCGATTATTTCGCGTTCAAAGGACTGACCATGCGACCTCGAAAAGCCCACCCCATTCGATCAACTGACATAGGTCTTGTGAGCTCGCTGTGCGTGAGCTGGCAAAACAATGGAACGAAATGGATCTCGACCGCACCCCGCGTTGTCTTGGTCTACAACACGAAAATTCGGATAATCTGCCGCGCTTCATGCAGCCACCGAGTACGCAGCGCCGACCACAGCCCTGGCCATGGCAAGCCACGTCGCTGCACCAAGTCGAAGGGTTCGTGAGAGATCACACAGCCAAAGACGCCGCGCAATGTTGGTTTTTGACCTACGATTAGCACGCGGCTGGGCATGGACCTTATCTTGGTATGGCTGAGCTGGCTTGTCAGAGCAAAAGTCCGGCAGCACGGCACAACGGATATTCAGCGCATGGCTCTCACCTTATCGTGGCTGCACTTGATCAACGCAGCGTAGCCTTTTCGTCGCTGCGAACGATCTTCCACAGCTGTCAACATATGCTGTAGGGTTCAAGCCAAGCTGCAGCTTACAACTTGAGGCTATTGCGATGTTTATTGTAATAATCTCGTGTGGTGCTCTCGTGTAGTGGTAAACAATACCACAAACTTGTCGCTTGTTGTTCTGTGTCTCCAGTTTCAGATAATGGGCTTCAATCACTGTCTCTAGATGCCGCGAACTCCAGTCTTTCGGCAGCATTCGAGCTATCCTGCGACGACGCATATCCTATCGAGCGCTATCTTATAGTATAGCTCGACAATCTCCGACCGGTTCGTATCCCCTCTATGACATTCGTGACAGATCGCACAGGGTGAATAAAGAATTTTGGTCTAGGGGGCGGGTGCTGCGACTGGGTATAACGTCATGCGCTAGGGTGCGATGTCCTGGATGGAGAAGGAACTAGTATCGGTCAATCGGAGGGCCAGGTTACTCTATGTTTTGGCTATATGATGGTGATGTTGTGGAGTGTGTATAAGGAGGACCTAGCTTGCAAAGAATAATGACATTGTGGTATTAACGGCGATGTGGCAACTGGGTCAAACAATTCCCAGAAGACGTGTGGTCTATGTGAGGAGATCATCGTCCATTAATTCGTCCTCGTCTTCCCCTTCGTTTTCTGATACATAAGGTATCAAAGCCTCGCTTTGTAGACAATCCCAATGGTCGTAATGCATGTACTCTCTTCGGGAGACATTCGCTCGCCAACATAGGCGAATGATGTGGTACCTGGCTTCGGCGTAGTCACCTTCCCAATGGTTTTCTCCTCGATGTGGCAGCCAAGTCGTCCCTGTCCATATATGCTCGCTTGAATCGTCAAAGTCCAGCTTTGTACCATCGCGTTTGGTAAGCTGTGTTTCCTTACACTCTTGTGCACATTCTCGTAGAAGCTTTCGTTGCTCGGGGAACTTTTCTAGTGACTCATATTCGAGGGTCACCTCTCGGCATGCATCGGGAAACTGCGCACGGGAAAGTGCTTCCGCTACACGGAAGTGACTCTTCGTCGCTTCGCCTGCCCACTCGGACGCACACAGGGTCCATGTGAGTTTCCTCCAGTGTAGATGAGGCATTAAGAAGATGTCGAAAATGAATGGGCTGCTCCACTTGGTGACATGGAGATGGTGGAGGCTTTGCCCGGATTGGCTGGAGAGATGGAAGAGATAATGATCCCAGTCCAGCGGGTTGAAACTCTCACTGGGTTCTTCGTATAGATGATGCGTTACGCTTTGCAGTGGAAGGGTGCGAGTTTCGTAGTATATGAGGCGACAGGTGCGTAGAAGAGCCGTGTCGATGTGGGGATCGTACTCATGACCAGGCCTGTGCGTATGCGAAGTGTTCGAGACTGGTTTTGAGCAATCGATCGTTTGGCAGACTGCATATTCGAAGATACTGTTTCTGATTTCGCTTGGCAGGACAGTCAGAAGTGGTGATTGTGTTTGAGGGTGGGAATTTCCGGGCGTGATTTGCGTGAGAGCACGCCTCAGAGCTCGTGCATTCGACTGGCTTTCATCATGCGAGTCCGACATGGCTGTATTGTTGGTCCTCTTTGAAGTTAGCCACTGGGGAAGTAGGAAGCTACGCCAACTTACGGGTAAGTTTGCCGCAAATAATTCCCACCGCAATTTTACGGTTGAGCTTGTTACCAGCGGTTGACGACCCAAAGGCGAAGATGCTAGAGTGACTTCAATTATGCAGCAGTGTCTTGGTTTTCGTCACCGCTGCCAAATCCGAGCTTCGCGGTCATCACTCGGAGTTTCGAACTATGGCCGCAAGTCGTCCGCTGCGTTTATAAAGATGCCGACAGGATGTTTGCTCGCAAAGCTTTGAGATAGAGACAGCGATAGTGTGCACAATGAATGTAACGACATCTTGCCAGATCCGAGGCAGCCCACCACCCAGAAGACACAAAACTGGGGTCTCGACTTGGCATGGGTCACATGCTGTGCTTGTCTGATTATGTCACCCGGCTGTTGCCGAACTCCGCCCTTTGTGAGTCTCGAAGCAACAGACGTCCAGGTGCCCTCCAACGATTCGAACCTCCGAGGTCTGAAGATTCACAGCTCTCACTTTCGCTGAAGTAAGCTGAAGGTGTACAAACCGTCCTCCATCCTCTTGTTGGCGGCATCAAAGGCTTAACTTGTTCGCAGTCTGGAAGCCGCGATTGTCGCAACGGCACGCTGTATTGAACGTCGGTCGGACGCATACTGCTGAGGGGATTCCGTAGTTTTTGTGGTGACCTTGCATTGCGAGCAAAAGCGGCTCTGACTTTGGTGGCCTACCCGAGGCTTTCGGAAAGCCCCGGCCTGAGTACCATTACTCGATATCTGCGGACGTCCTACAGCACATGTTCAAGTACGAACTTCACGTGCTGCTATACGCCTCTTCCTCAACCATGGGTGGGAGCTGCAACATCCATACCAACGGTGCCTAGTGGAACCTGTAGCCTGAAGTGTCCAGGCTTGTTGTTCTAAGATTGGGACTGCGATCAACATTGAAAGTTGTTCGAGCACCGTCCCACATTGTAGTTTGCAACGGTTTGCGAGATATTTTCCGAGCCAATCAGTCGCTGCGTTTGGAGTGTTGAGGAGGCTGCAGGACGCTAAAGATACACGGTAAACGAGGCAGTTGCACTGGAGACATGTGGGCTAGGTACAGTCACCATGTTTATAGAATCCTGCACCAAGGTGGAACACACCGCAAGGCACCTTCGGTGAACCACTCGACGTTGTGCAGGAACAGTGTTCAGGAACGCCTTGCTCCTCCTTGGTTCCGTGACTCAGTCTCAAGTCGTTTTCTCGCCCAACGTCCTTTTGTGCGTTCACAGTACTTTCAAGGCCGACCTGAAAGCTGCACACTTGTTAAATATAAAACAACCTCGCAGCCGACTTCCAACTCGAAACAAGCCACAACCGACCGCCACGACAAGGAGCTGCCTCTGGAAGCAAGTTCCCACGCATCCACATCGACTCTGTCGCCCGCTTCTTTCCAATCAGCCATGGCCTCCTCCGTACCTTCGTCCAACGACTCGTATGTTGACCTCTCTTATGGAAGGTCCGCGGACGTTTCGAATGCTTCCACGGCTCCTACATCGGTGTGTGCTTCACCAGGTGTTTTGAACGTAAAGCTGGCGCAGTATGGTCTGACAGACTTGATGCTGCCTATCATTCGCGATGAGCTGGTGTCTATTGCTGAAGCTGCGGGCAAGATGATGCTCGATGCGGATCCATCTATTGACATGTCCGATACCAAGAACAACAGCAGCGACCGCGTCACTGCGACGGACAAGGCGGTTGAAAATATGATCCAATCTCGACTTCACAAAGCCTACCCTCAGTACAGCTTTCTCGGTGAAGAATCCTTCCAAGATGGCGACAGACTCTCCGATCGACCGACCTGGGTTATTGATCCTATCGATGGGACCCTGAATTTTATTCACGGATTCCCCAATAACGCGGTATCTCTGGCTCTCATCGTTGAGAAGAAGCCTGTCGTTGGCGTAGTCTTCAATCCATTTCGCGGGGACATGTTCACAGCCGTGAAGGACCAAGGCGCATACCTGACCAAAGCCAACGGCACTACACACCGTCTACCGCTGCGTTCCGTCCCAGCACCAATGGGCTCGCTCAATGACTGCCTCCTAGCCATCGAGTGGGGTAATCAGCGGCAAGGTCCCAACTGGGACCTACGCACATCAGTCGCGATGCAGCTCATGTCATCGAAGTCTAATGGCGGTGCGATGGTCCACTCCATCCGATCTAACGGGTCAGCTGCACTAGACTTTTGCTACGTCGCTGCTGGCTCGATTGACGCTTTCTGGGAAGGTGGAGTGTGGATCTGGGACGTAGCCGCGGGTTGGATTATTTTAGAGGAGGCTGGAGGTATTGTTGCCAGCGCCAATCCCGGGGACTGGGATCCTACACTGGAAGGCCGACTGTATTTTGGTGTGCGATCTGCAAAGCGTACGGAGCAAGAGGGCATAGTTCAGGAGCTTTGGCAGCTGATGGGCGATCGGAAGTTCGATTTCTAAGGTTGTGAAGAACCGACCATCCTGTTTTCTTCTTGCCCGATGACGCATCAGTTTTAGAGGGCCTCTAACCTTCTATCGTTGACGAGTCTATTTTTCCAGGTATGCGCTCCGTCGTGGATGTACTGTTTGTTTCACGTGGGCGTAATTCAGTCATGTACCCTAAGGAGCGTCAGCAGACGGGCCATCAAAATAAAACTTCTATATTATATCTTATCTTACTTTCTTTTGATAAGAGGATAAATAAGAACAAATGTGAAGAGTAAAACTGACAAGTAGATTAAAAATGCTTAGATGATCGAAGTGCTAGGACGAAATCAGTGTGTTGGTGTCTCTTTTCCATCACCTAGGTCGAGGAATTGTGACGTATCGCGCCCGCGTCTGCACCAGAGTCGTCCAAAACGTCAAGAGATCCACTCCGACAACTTCAATAAGCCTCGCACATTTTCCAGACCACTCGATGTAGGCACTCGCGAAATACCAAGGGATCTGTCACATATTTGCACATTGCAAGATATCACGACTCCGGAGTTCCGAGTGCCATCTTCGTAGGAAAATTACTTCTTCATTGGCCATGATTCTCCAACCTTTCACTGACTGACTAAAGAATCACCAGCAGATAGACAAGATGAAGCATACAATTACAAAAGTTATCGTGTATAAAGCACGACTCTACCCACCTTTCGAGCTCATCATCACGCAGCTTCACATGCACAAACACCAGTACCATCCCTACCCGCCAAAGCAAACCACCACATCATAGCCGTCCAACTCAACTAAAAGATTCCAACAACCCTCCACCAAAATCCCACCTCAAAATGCTCATTCTCATCGCCGGAGTTACTGGCGGACTAGGCCAACGCCTAGCCACAGTCGCCCTATCCCGCGGCCTCTCCGTCCGTGGCCTAGGCCGCTCCCCGGAAAACCTCAAGCCCGAACTCGCCTCCCAGCTAGAGTCTTTCGTAACAAGCACATCCTACTACGACATCCCCGCGCTCGAGCAAGCCGTCAAAGGCGTTGACGCCATCATCAACGCCTACGCGCCCAACCCCATCCTCGACCTCGACGCACATCTACTTCTACTCCGTGCCGCCGAGCGCGCAGACGTCAAGATCTTCATCGCTTCTTCCTGGAGCCGCGACTGGACTAATATCCGATTCGGCGACTTTGAGCATTACAACAACCATATTGCGTTTGAGCATCAGGTTGCTAATACTAGCGCCATTCATCCTGTTTATATCATGAGTGGTCTGTTCGCTGATTTGATTTACACGGTATACGGGCCTGGAGGCTTTGATACGTCTGGAGAGAGGCCGAGCATGCGGTACTGGGGTAACGAGGATACGAACAGCAAATGGCCGTGGATTACCCAGGGAGACTGTGCTGAATACACGATCGATGTCTTGCTTCACGGAGAAGGTGTACAGGCTGGAAAGGGCGGCATCTTCAAGTTCCGCTCTGGTGTCGCCACAATTGCGGAATTTGCAGAGGCTTATGAGACAGTCCACGGAGTCAAGGTCGATCTCGTTCGGAAAGGGGATGTGGCGGATCTTGAGAAGGAATTGGCGGCGATGAGGAAGGCAGGGGGTAGGACTCCGGGTGCATTTTATGGGTGGATGGGCGAAGCTGCTGCTTTGCTGGCGAGTAAGGGGCTGTGGGAGAATACGGATGTTACTTTGTTGAAGGAGTTCAGGAAGCCCACTTCTTTGGTGGAACACTTCGCCGCGGAGAAGAAACTGGCGGCCTAATCTCTGATAGCGAGTCTTGTTTCTGAGACGGAGCAATTGAAGACTTTGGCGTCATAGCATCGTGATAATATTGATAAATACCTCCATGCTTGACCTCTTGCAGTAGCTGGAGCTTTCCACTGCTTAACCAAGACACATAAGCCCTTCACCCTCCACGGCTTCGCTCAGAACTAATCTCCCTAGCCAGTTGCGCCGTCATTGCCTTCTGCCGCGCGACACGGGGACAATACACCGTAATCTTGTTCAAAGTAGCCATCTGCTCTGCCGCCGTAAGTGTTCAGCTTATCCTTTGCCCTTTTGGGATCCCAGCTCACCAATACCAAACAGTGCATTGCACTTCTCGTCTTCATGTTCGCCCAGTACATCAACCGTCGGCGCTACGAACCGGCACCGATTCCGCCGTTCTCAGCCATACCCTCAAGAAAGTAAAGTGGTGCAAACAAAAGGAAGTGAGTCCAAGAGAAGAGCAAACGGGGGCGACGAAGGTGTCGAGTCCACCATCGGCTGCGAGTCCGGCTGTGCTGGATAGTAACGGAGTTGGGGAAACGCCAATATTCGAACAAGTCACTACGGGATACGCTCATTACCGGGCGGTACAAGTGTTGGGGCTAAAGTCGGAACAAAGTAAATTCAGGGCTTCTCTCACTGCATCATAGGATGGTCCGGATTCGGTAACATGAATAAACCTGTCCGTCATGTATGGTACACACGGCCTCCAAACTCGTACATACGCTTAGTATGATACTCTGCACCTCTCGATCTCGTGTAGACAAGCCATAATCCACCGTTACATTCCCACGGCCCTGGTGATACAGCTACCGCGAATGGCCAGGCCTGACTAATCACATATGACCACACCAGGCTATACAACCCTCCCCACAAGCTTTGGGTTTCTGGTCCCTTAGCTGCTACAATTTGGCGGCACTCATCCCCCCTTACGCGGTGCAATGGGCGTAGCGACAGGAGCGCGATTCCCAGCGGTTTTCTTCCGCTCAAAGTGGGCCTGCATGATCTTGCGAACGTGGGCGAGACTCTGCTCCTTGCCCGGAGGGGCCTGCAGGTTCTCGATAGTGTAGGGAGGGAGGACGAGGACGGCGTCGTTGACAACAATCTTTGTGTCGGCCCAGCGTGTGGGGAGGCTGTTGTGCGCCAAAGTCAGCTTCATACTCTCTCATGTTCAGAAATCCCCGATTGAGGGATACCCACGTTCGACTGATGGCGTCAAAGATCTCCTGCGCTTCTTTGCTCACGCCCTTGCCCTTCTGTGCATCCCTCTTTTTCATCTCGCGTATCGTCTGCTCCTCCCGCGCCTTTATAGCGTCCATATCGACCTTGGAGATGCTAGGCAGTGCGCCATCGAAGCCGGGTGCCGAGCCTGAAACGCGCTCGCCCATGCCGATGAGCTCAAAGCTGAGGATGTGGGCGAAGGGGATGATGTGGTAGTCGCCAGGCTGGCTTGCGAGCGGAGCGGAAGGGTTCGGGGGGGCAGGTGCCGTGTTGATGGCAATGGCGTTGGTAATGTTGCATGTCGTGAAAAGGGTGCCCTCGAGCACCTTGTTGTGGGGGGCGCATGTGATTTTGATGCTGCTCGTCTATGAGCTTCACTCAGGTAGCGTGGTATGGGGAAGAGTAAGAAACGAAGAAACAGGTAAGGACGTACCGTGCCCCGACGGCTTTGTACAGGATGGAGTCGCCGTCGATTACATCCTTGGTGGGCCCAACCTTGGGCGTGGCAACCTTGCCGACGATGCTCTGGCGCTTGCTCTCCGCCATGGTTGCGTCCCGCGTGTCGCAGAGGTTCTACGTGCTGGCGTGTGCTGGGTAGCGTAGGTCGGTAGCTCCCTTGGTCAGTCAATCACGAAAGCTCGCGCCAAAGACTCCCGAAGCCAACGCCGGAGTCATGCAAGCAAGGAAAGCTGGATAAAGGAGCGACGAGAAGGAGAGCAAAACGCGCAGCACGCGACTTAGCGGGAGGGGAAAGCGGAGCGCGGTCGTGGACGGTGACGGCGTTGAGCGGACGCAGGTTGGCAAGTTCGGTACCTGCGCTCGCTTCCGGGCCAGGAAACTTTCCGCGGCGCTTGCTGCCGAGCCGGTCACGTTTTACCGCGCCGAAATGTAACTCTCCTGACGAATCGATTGTCGACTTCATCTGGGTCACGCTTTCGTCCCTCGGACTAGGCTGTGTCTCATCTTTGACTGGCAGAGAAATGCACTGCAGGGTCCTTAGCGCCTCTTGAAGCGGTTAGCTCTACACTGAAGCACTTCACTGCACACATTCAAGTCTTTGAAGAGAGACCAATTTTAACCGACAAAGACATTCATTGCACGACCACGATGACTCGGTTGTGCTGATAGCTGAACCACCGAGTGGCCACAAAATATGAGCCATGAGCATTCCATCAGGTCAACTTAATCTCGATTCGCCATTTTTGTCCTGTGTGCACATTTTCCGTGCCCAACCACCGCCGTGCAGTCGCGTTGCTGCTCTCTATGTAATCACACCACTTCCATCGCTTATGCGTTGTACGTCGAGGCTGAAATGTTTCCTCCCCGGCCGGTCCAGTTGACGTGGATATCTTTGCCCTCAGGGTAATCGTCGTTGGCGAATTCGGGCTTGACGCGGAAGGTGTGGGCGCCGAAGTAGTCACGCTGAGCCTGTAGCAGGTTGGCGGGGAGGTCCTTGGTGCGGTAACCGTCGTAGAAGCTCAAAGCGGTGCTGAAAGCAGGAGTGGGAATGCCCCACAGAGCACCCTTTGACACAACGCTAAACATGGTCAGTAACTTGACTGGAATCGGAATGGGAAGCGCTCACTCTCTCCACCCAGCCTGTGCCTTGTGGATGGCCTTGTTGAAGAAGTCGTCGAAGAGCAAGTTCTCCAACTCAGGGTTGGCACGGTAGCTACACGATTGTGAGTAAACGTTTGCCAGCTAGAGGAGGCGCACTGACGCTTTGGTGATGTCCTTGAGGAAGACGGATCGAATGATGCATCCACCACGCCACATGAGCGCGATTTCGGGCTTGTTCAGCTTCCAGCTGTACTCCTTGGCAGCCTGTTGCAAGTCAGTGCCTAGTCGAGTTGTTCGCAAGGGCGTGGGTGCCTTACATTCTGGATCAGCATGAAGCCCTGAGCGTACGAGATGATCTTCGACGCGTACAGAGCCTGCTCGAGGTTGTCGATGAACTGCTTCTTGTCGCCAGAGAAGCTGGGGCTGGGTCCATCGAGGAGACCGGAAGCGCGGATACGCTCGGACTTGAGCGAACTTAAGCAACGTGCAAAGACGGCCTCGCCGATCAAGGTGACGGGCATGCCGAGATCCAAAGCGTTGATGGCAGTCCACTTGCCAGTACCCTTCTGACCGGCAGAGTCAAGGATCTTCTCGACGATGGGAGATCCATCCTTATCGTCGTTCTTGTACATGATGTCGCGGGTGATCTCGATGAGGAAAGAGTCGAGCACGCCCTTGTTCCACTCGGTGAGAACGTCACCAATCTCCTTGTTGCTCATTCCCAGGCCGCGCTTCATGATATCGTACGCCTGCGTGGAGTCAGCTACGATGCTCGAGACACAATGAGGAATCATTTACCTCGCAGATCAACTGCATGTCACCGTACTCGATACCGTTGTGGACCATCTTGACGTAGTGTCCGGCACCCTCGTCACCAACCCATTGGCAGCAGGCCTCGCCATCAGACTTGGCTGAGATGGACTGGAGCACATCCTTGATGTACGGCCACGCCTCCTCGTTACCACCGGGCATGATGCTGGGGCCGTAGCGAGCACCCTCCTCTCCTCCGGACACACCCGTACCGACGAAGCGGATACCCTTGGCGGAAAGGTACTTGGTTCGGCGGTTCGTATCGGGGTAGTGAGAGTTGCCGCCGTCGATGATGATGTCGCCCTCCTCGACGCCGCCCTCGTTCAAGAGGAGCTCAATGAAGTCGTCAACCGGCTTGCCAGCCATGACGAGCATCATCATGCGTCGCGGCTTCTTGAGCTTGGAGACGAAGTCCTTGATGGATTTGGCGCCGACAATGGACTTGCCCTTGGCCTCTGTTCTGCATTAGCCAACGCGCCGCAGCTAGAGCTACAGAGAACTGTACCGTCGTTCAGGAAACGGTCAACCTTGGAGACACTGTCTGCGTTAGCTTCCATGGCTGCCTCAGCGCGCAGGCACCTCACGTTCGGTTGAATGCTACAACCTGCAAGGCATTAGTGCTACGTCACGCTTTCCGCTGGAGGCTCATACAGTGAATCCATGATCGGCGCTGCATTCGTTAGCTGTGCTTATCAAAACATTCGTGGGTTGAGTAATGGCTTACGCATTGAGGATCAGATTCTGGCCCATAACCTGTGCACGGTGTGAGCAGCTAGCCTCTTGCTCTGCCCGAGCATGCGAGCATTCGGGTGTCCCGGAGACGTACAGCCAGGCCGATGAGGCCGAAGTCGCCCACAGGGTCAGACATGGCGGGTGGTGTTGAGCGGCGGGGTTACGCGGATGGGTTCGAGTGGATGGCGGGGTAGTTGCAACGACGTGGGCGCGCAACAAAATGATCAATTGAGTGTGTGGTGGATGGGTGGTGATGGGAAGAGCTGCAGAGTGGGGGAGGTCGCAGATAAGTAGTCAGTCCTCATGGGCCTCCGACCGGAAGAGCCTGGAGTTTGTGGTAGCGCCGTGGGCGGGGCACCACGAATCCGTAATACCCCTACAGATTCTTTCTAATGCACATAATCCACGGAGAAGGGCATCGGCCGCGGCAACGGCGCGGCTGCGTTGGCCATATCACAGCCCGTCACCATGCCTTGGGCTCTCCCCAGCGGATTCTCTTTCGTTTCCACTTGCAGCATTTCCGCGGAAACGGCTGCTGCTCTCTCTGCGCGTCCCGGCCGCCAGGCGTTGGTGCCCCTCCATGAGCTCACCGTGGCGTAAGGCTGACCCGTGCACGTGATGCGCCGTCTCATTCTTCCGGCGCCGACAATGCGGCCAAGATCAAAAGTCGTCTGCACCAGCGGCGCCCAACAAATAAAGCACTTCAGCAAATTAACGTCGCTGATTGCTCGCGCTGCCGGCCCGCCGCCCGTCCACGGATCTCCTCACGCACTGCTTCGGGAAAGCCTTGGCAAAGGCGGAGCTCGGTCAGCGACATTGTGCTGAGCAGCCTGCTTTACCAACACACCCACATGCTCCCACACGTGCGCCATTAACCCGACACAGCCTCTTCACCCCGCGGCCGAGTAGACGCACCCCATATTGCGAGCGAGTCAAACACAGCCCCGTCGCATCACGCTACAACCCAACCGCGACCTCGATCGACCAATCCCCCCGGCTCTCACATCGTCTACTTTGCGCCTCGCCTCCGAATCCCAGCTCGTACACAACCTCACGCCGACATGAACAACGACAACCTCCAACCGCACCCTTCGCTGCCAGCGCGCCCGCCACCGTCTACATACTCTGCGCCCCCTAGCCGGAACGCGGCCGCGCGTAGCTATGGAAGCAATGCGCCTGCTGCGTTCGGCGGCTTCACTCCGCGAGCAGTTGTCGCACAGGCGCCTGTGTCTCATGTGTCTGCTGCGCCAAACACGTACTCTCAGCCGACTGTGAGCGCTCCGTACCAACCCACAGCTTACCCGGGCAGCAGTGCTTACTACAACCCCTATCCAGCCTATGGCTCTGCGATACCCGCGATGCCTGCGCCGTCCTCTTTAGCGACAGCCCCGTCGCGTACCTATGACCCGGAGGAAGAGGCGCGCATGGCCGAGTGGAATAGCGCATTCACCCGGGACGACGCAAATGCTAGGAAGGGAGGGAACGCGGCTGCTGCCACGCGTTTCGAGGCGAACACAACACCCGATCCTGAGGCTGGAACGGCAGCCAACGGCAAGCAGAAGACTGTCGTGCGGGAGGGAGGTGGAAAGAAGTGGGAAGACGCCTCACTACTCGAGTGGAACCCCCTTCATCCGCGGCTGTTCGTCGGCAACCTGGCTGGTGAAGTAACGGACGACTCCCTTCTGAAAGCTTTCTCCAAGTACCCGTCTGTCTCCAAAGCACGCGTGGTCCGCGACAAGCGCAGCACCAAGAGCAAGAGTTACGGCTTCGTGAGCTTTTCCGATACGGACGACTACTTCCGCGCTGCCAAAGAGATGCAGGGCAAGTATATTGGAAGCCATCCCGTTCTCATCAAGCGTGCGACCTCGGAAGTCAAAGCCGTGACAAAACGCGACGACAAGCATGGAAAACACGGGAAGAACAAGAACAACAAGAACAACCAGAAGAAGCCGGATGCCGGCAACGTTGGCGCTATGCCAGGCGTGGTGCCTTTCGTGGGTAGCGGTGTTCAAAAGAAGGGCAAAACCGGCGGACCCAGGGTCCTTGGATGAACGGTGTGAATTGGCGAAAACGTCCCCACGGTCTAGTGCCTTGACGCAAGTCCATATGCACTTTACAACGTACCAAGTGTTAACAGACTTTTGTTCTAAGACTGTACTTCAGGAAAAATCCATGGGGGCCTTGGCATCAACAAATCGAGAAGTGTGGTACGGCGAGAAGGCCGTGGGATCACTTTTCGCATTCGAAGTCGTCGCCATTAGAGACGACTCCTTTGTACCATATCGCCGCTGATGGTAAGTGTGTGTATGAATTGCGATTTGCCAGCTGCCAGGCGTGCATTCTTCCGTCGGGTTTGTGGAGGGAGAGGGCAATTTGACTGCAGCTTGTGGTCTGGAGGAAATTGAGTATTCGTGCATATCCTTGCCGTCAACTGATGTGAGAGACTATTGGTATAAGTCTTCAACAAATTCCAGTAACAGCGCAATTATGTTGTTCAAATTGCTTACATCATTTGTGTATGTGTAGTCAGGTAACGGATGCTTGCAAGCCTTTCGTAGATGGTGAATTAAGAAGGACAAGTTGCAGGCATTGTTCCAACCCATGCAGTTGTATCACGTGATTGTGCTTGGCACCACCTGCAAGTGTCGCGCTCCAACGCGACAAAAGCCTCGAGAGACAACCCAATCGACGCGCCAACCTACCCCTCATCTGCCAGCGCTATTCAACGCGGCTTCACAGTCGCCTCGATAATCCGACGCCATGTACGCGATGAATCCAAGCTTCAACGCGGCCGATCCGAGTGCGCAAGTCCCTCATCAACTGGTGTGTGCAGCCAGGCTCTACCCCGTTCACCGAGCTCACGACTAACATAACAGCTTCCTCACGTCCACCTAGTCTCCACGTACAGATTTCCCACATTACAAAACCTGCCGCCCGCGCACGCTCTCGAATTCCTCGTCAAAGGCCCGTCAGTCGTAAAGGATGCCTCCGCCGTCGCCTGGAACTACTTTGCGTCCCCGCCTCCGGATGGCACTGTACTGCTCACCTGGCAGCCGCCACGCCTCGGAACACACTTCGCATCCGACGGGCTAGTCTGGGCTGACCCGGAGATCGCATTTGACATGAATATACGCGGCTACGTACGTCAGCCAACGTGAAATGCGTCCTAGCAGCTAACGCCATGTAGCAACTGCAAGTACTCGTCCACAAAAGTGGTTACCACTACCCCCACGAACCGTATGCCGCACACGCGCGCTATCGCTACAGACTCACCAACGGACCTGGCCCATTTGATCCCAACTTGTGGATCGTGCATTACACCATGGCGGAGCAGAGCCTCAGGATGCCCGCTAGCCAGATCCCGATCTCCAGAGAAGCGCATCAACAACTCTCAATGCGTGCCCAGCTCCAGAGTACCGGCCAGCTGATACGCAAGGAGTTCATGCTCCACGATAGCTCGAACTGGCCTAAGGTGGAGTTCGCGCAGGGTGTTCCAAGGGCCCAGGCTTACTACAATCCGATGCAACCAAGAGCGCAGCCCTATACTCCACAACAGCCGCCCGCGAAACGTCAGCGCCTGCCCACTCAACAGCCAGCTCGTCCGTCAGTCTCTGGTGCAATGGCCGCAGACACTTTGCTGGATGAAGAAGAAAACGCTACACAAGACTCCTTTGATTTCATGACACCACGGGAGATTAGCCTGTCCAGATACAAGCAACACCATGAATGGATGGAAGAGATCTTTTCTTCCCCTCATACCATTGGGAAGATCATACCCATCGATCTTGGACTGGGCCTAATGGGCGAATTGGCTCCCCTCACAAAAGACATACTGGATGCACCTGCAGGCGATGCTCCCATAGACAGCGCTGGCGAAGTCAATCCTGAGTACGGCAAGAAGGTCAAAGACTACCACAAGCTACAACCTGCACAGCTTAAAGATTTCGAATCCAGGGTGTCGGCGTATGAGAAAGACGCGACTGCTGAGCTGGAGAGGATGCAGGCCGCCCATGCTAAAAAAATGGCGGACCTGAAGCGATCGCGGACGTATATCAAAGCTGAACGTCGGCTGCGAGATGCGTCGCACCTGGCTCCGACCATTGCCGACGAAGACGACGTAGACCCGTTGGACGCGGTAGTAGCCGATTTGGAAAATTCACTGGGCGTAGAATTTGGCACGAAGAAGCTCGTTGTTTGCGTTGATAAGGGTGGTTTCATTGAGGCCCAGCAACCTGAAAAGACTCAGGTTAATGGAAATGGAACGACCCCTCCCAACTCGAATGGAGGCCAAGATGGGGAGAATACTGCCGCGAGCTTGCTGGATCAGTTCGGTACAGGTTCCCTGACAGGGACGCCAGGAGCCAGCTTATCAATCCCCGCTCTGTCCCAACCACAGAGTCAATCTCACTCGGCGGTAGCTACACCTAGTGCACCTACCGGCGACGCAACCCACGCGTCAGCGTTCGACGAGCAAGCTGCAAATCTCGATCCAGCGGGCGGTGCAGACGATCTTCTTAACCTCGATGTGGAGATGTCTGGCATGGCCAGTACCGATGTCAAAGATGCAGACTGGGTCATGGTGAATGAGCAAGATCCTACAAATGAACAGCAAAGTGGTGTTAACGCCACACAGCCTGCTACCAGCAATGATGCCACAAGCGCTATACCCACGTCCGGCATCGACGCAGAAGCAGGAGGCATATTTGACACGGCGGATTTCAATTTCGACAATCTGGACACCGCGGGAGATGCACTTGCAGACTATACCAATGTGGACGACGATACCATGGGCCTGGATCTCGTGGACGATTCAGCGTTCGGAGATGCATTCCATGGGATTGGAGAGGGTCAATAGAGGGTGTTATTTTCATTGTCGGGTGTCAACGCTAGGGAGCGGGACTTAATTGGCAGGCGTTCCACGGTCCTCCTGTTTGCTTAGAGCCTTGTGTGTATGGATTGCAGTGTGGCGTTCAGGGGTCTCATACCAGGGCGCAACCAGCTCCAGCTGCGGATCTTTACGGATCTTCGCTCTTCACGATAATCCATTGTGTCACAACATGCTCACTGTCCCTCTACCCTTGCATCACGTCTCAAGACAGTGCCACAAGACCACGTGCCGTACTGCTTCACTCGACACATGTGCCACAATCTCGAGGGTTACATTTGCCCGTTTGAGCGTAGGATATGCCTCGCAAGGTTTCGCGATCACTGAACTCTGTATCACTGTTGTGCTTCGAGGTGATGAATTCGTGATGAGGATGCGCTACGTTTGTTGAAGACCTCTAACACAAGAGACGACATTTCCTAATTGCGAAGATGCAACCCAACACTTTGGTTCTGGTGTTGGATCTGGGTTGCTCCCTCCGAAGCCACTTGAGCGAGGTTCTTGTCTGTGCGTAATAGCGTACGTACCTGAAATACTCCAGGCACCATCTAGAATAGAACATTACACAGCATCTACCTCATACCTCTACACTGCATGATCACCCAGCGATTGCCTTGGTGGAATCGGTCTCCAGACGTTCGCTTCGAGCTCTACAGAGGCCAACCAGAACGCACTTTTCACGCAGCACAACAGCAGTACGCCGAGGTTTCCATGCTACGCCATGTGCTCCATGATGTGAGCGGACTGTAGCCCTAACCGTCGCTGGGAGTCCGCACAGTTTCCTCGAGATATGGACTACCGGTTGTCTATTTGTCAATTAAACATACCCTCGTTGAGGAGGCATGTTTCAAAGTTATCTCCTCTTTCTGAGACTAGTACGTAGCACTGATATTCTGGACCTCAATCCGGCATATACACCAGTCTAACACGCAATTCCCTCAGGCCACCCTCACTATTGTCGAGCTGAGAGCGTTCTGCGGGTCCCCGTAGCGATGGCTGCACTGCCCTGCTCACTTGTTCCGTACACTCGTATGTCGCTCTGCCAGCGGCAAGGCCGTCGATGGTATATCTTTCCGTTTGGTCTGTTGTGCATCCTGTTGTGCTCTTTCTCAATCACATCACCTTCCAGTCAAGATTGCCTTTTCTGAGCTTGCAGTCAGCGCCGGTTTCTTTCCACTCACTGTTTCCGTCAACTTCTCTCCTCTACCTGTTCTCTTGGTCACAATACCCATGATCTCGATGGCCCGATTCGAGTCAATGCGGACGATCCTACTCTTCACAGTCCTCGCTCTCCTGTTCGAGTTGTCAACATGCAGGCCGGCGAATACCCGTGCACTGTCCGACAATTCCACTTTTTGGAGCCGACAAAATGGCGGCGTCTTCTCTGTATTGGGAGTCGTTGCCTTTGGAGACGGAACGCCACATCCACGATTAGAGATTCGGGAATTGGAGAAAGACAAGGATCAGTGGAATGTGTTCATGTTGGGCATCCGAAGGTTTCAGAACATTGACCAAAACGACAAGCTTTCCTATTTTAAGGTCGCGGGTGAGTCGATATTGTTATATCTTCAAATCAAGCATGCTTGGTTCAGTCATAGCCGCCGGCATACGAGACAGAGAAGGGAGAGGCTCACACCACTACGATGTATCACGACAACTTAACTAGGTGCGCGTTAGCTAAAGTCGATCTTATAGGTATACACGGCATGCCCTTCGAGACATGGGACGGTGTTGAAGGTGCTAATGGGATTTCGGATGGATACTGTCCACATCGCCACCATCTCTTCCCGACATGGCATAGGCCCTACCTCGCTCTGGTTGAAGAAACGGTTCATCTCAACGCACGTGAAGCAATTTCGGAGTTCCCTGACGGAGACCTAAAGAATCGGTACAACAACGCCCTTTCGACGTGGAGATTACCCTATTGGGACTGGGCTGCCGTTCCACCAGCGTAAGTGACAGAGATCTCTCATCGAGTAAAGAGACTAACTCGTTGCTCTCCGGTTCGTCAGTGGCCAATCATCCTACCCAGAAAGCTTACAGACCCCCGAAATTGAAATCGTTCTGCCGGAAGGTCCCAAAACAATCCCAAACCCCCTCTACTCCTACACCTTCCACCCTCTCCCTAACTGGACCTTCGACTCGAACTGGCAAGGCTCCGCCTCCACACTCCGTCAACCGGAGATGCTCGCACAAAACTACACAGAATACCAAGTCGAACTTCACACCGATCACAACCCGCGTTACAACGAAACCGTGCCCGTCAACAAAACACGTTTGGTGCGCGACCCCAACGCGCCTAGTCGCAACGACGTGGTGGCCAAGAATCTCGACGGTAATCGCCGGAACATACAGCTACGTGTGTACAATCTGCTGGCTTTTGAACACGACTATTTGAAGATGAGCAGCGAGGTGCAGGGCCCGAACAACATGGAGAACATCCACGGGACCATCCACAATACGGTCGGTGGAGTTGCGCATATGTGGAACCTAAGGTACTCCGCATTCGATCCGATCTTCTGGTTGCATCACAGCAATGTTGATCGCCTCTTTGCTATCTGGGAGGCACTGAATACGAACTACTCCGTTCCATCTTGGGCAAATAAAGCGCAGACGTTCACTATGCCTGCAGGTATACCTACGGACGGAGATACACGTAAGTCCCACCAGACCATCCCATGTCACTCCATCGCATTTTGAATCCCCCTCCATACACAACCTCTCCTACACCCAAAAGTCCGCTCATCCCAGCACAGCCCTGAAACCCTTCCACAAATCCGAGGCAGGCGACTTCTGGACCTCCAACCAAGTCCGCAACACAACCGAAACCTTCGGCTACACATATCCCATCCTACAAACCTTGACCGAAACCGACACCCTCATCCGCCGCGTAAACGAAGCTTACAGCCCCAAGCAAAGCGTACAAAGCACGGCAGAGGCTAAACACTTCGAACCCGTTACACGCAGGAGGAACAACGCCATTGCGACGGCGGTGGCGTTTGGTGCGGGCGTGCAGTATACGTTTATTGTCGAGGCGAGGCAGAGTGGTCTGGGGGGTTCGCCTAGTGTATTGGTGTTTTTGATCGGGAGCAAGAAGGGAGGAGAAAAGCCGTATTTCGTGGGGAAGACGAGCTTCATCCAGCAGACTAATGCTATGGAGTCGGATGCGGACCAATCGACTGTGCACTCCGTCGTCCCGCTCACCAATGCGCTCGAAGCGAAAGCTGAATCGGGGGAGTTGCCAGGTATGGACTCTTTGTCCGTCAAGGCGTATCTGAACGAGAAGCTGGAGTGGAAAATTGTAAAGGTATGCTTCTGATCCTCTCCAGATGGTTTCTCCGTCACCGACGTTGCATAGCCTTGGGCGGTGTACTGACATGTTCATACAGGCGGACGGCAAAGACCTGACCAGTGACGAGTCCTCAAGCTTTGGCATCTCCGTCACATGGCGCAAGATCCAGCCTGCCATGTCACTCGATGTGTTTCCGGTGCCCAAGAGCGATGAACAGGTCTTGATGTGGCAGTCTGTTATCGAGACGAGCAAGGGTCGGTTTGTATAAGTTAGTTAGTCTAAAGAAATCGAAGAACGCAAATTGGAACGACATATAATTATCATGATTTACATTCATGTCATATACGAATCGTACTACCCATACCGCCCATTTTGACCAAGAAAATAGGTTCCCGCATGTTCGCCAAACAAACCCATATAGAAATTACATAGAAGGAAATTTCCTGCACAATCTGGACCTAATGAGATGTCCTATTCCTTAACACGTTCACACTCAGCCGAAACCGCCACAATGCTCCTCACAACATCATCGCATGCAGATCAAACACATCATTTCTCCACCCTCCCTCATCCCAATCGTCGATCCTCTCAGCCGCCCTCGCACCCTCCTCTTCCCACACCTTGACAACACTACCAGGTGCATACTTGCCCTTGAACACACCCTTGCCGGGTTGCATAACACCCACACGGGTATACAGGTCTGGGTCTTCTGCCGGCGTCAAGCGCGTAAGCACTGCCTTGAAAAACGTGCGCAGATCATCGGGATCCGAGATGCGAGTAGCCCGCAGACGCTCACGCGCGAAGAGCAACTCGCGGTTTGCAGCATGGATGCCATCGGCGATGGCGGTTGCCAATTGCTTCTCCATAACTTTGCGGATGATGGGGCGCAGGAGGGGTTTGAGAAGCCAGCCGATCAGGCTGAATTTAGATTTGCGGAGAGTGTAGGATAGTTTGTGGATGTGTACGCGGACACCACGGAGTGTAAGCATCTGTTCCTGGCGTTCCTTGGCGATCTCCACATCGAGGTGAATGTCGATACCGCGCTCGTCAAGTTCGAAAGAGGCGATACCTTCATCTGCAAGGCGTAGCAAGCCAGAATGTGCGCGTAGGAGGAACCCGACCTCCTCTGCAGCGAGGGAGAGGCCATCAATCTTGATGGTCAATTTCGAGGTTGCAGATGAGGCGGTGCGGAACTTGGCCTTGTAGACTTCAAAGTCATTGTAAGTCTCTACGCGGAAGCGGAAAGGGAGGAAGGAGGTATGGTTGATAGTCTTGCCGGGCTCGATAATGAGGTTTTCGAGGAGTAGATCAATCTCCGGGGTCGAGACCTCGAGACGCGGTATGGGGATGTACTGGATGGCTTGAATGAACAAGGGTACAAAGACATTGATGGCATCCTTGACGAGATCGGTGTTGATGTAGTTGTACTGGGGCGAGAGAATGTTGGCAATCTGAACGGTGGTCTTGATGAGCTTTGCGATGTCCTGGTCCTGCACAACGGCATGGAAGGTAGTTTGAGCTTGTTCGAAGAACTTGTCTACATCCTCGCGAAGAGAAGATTCGGTGCCTACACCGCGAGACTGTTTTCTGAGCTCCTGGAACTTTTCATCGGCGTGCTCGAAGAAGGACGGGTCTGTTAGCAGTTTCTGCAGGGAATTGCCGACGTTGTTCATGAGATCTTCAAACTCGGGGTCTTTGCGAGAGTGTTCCAAAACCTTGTGGAAGCAATCTTCCAACTTCTTCCACTCCTCCTTATCACCAAACGAGCTAATGAAGGTCCAGAAGTTCTTGACGGCGCGGTCCATGGCGGCATTTGTGTGGACGTCCTTTTGCGTAGCGCCAAGGGTGTCCTCGGCGACGCGAGAGTAGCTCTGAGCGTATCGTTGTAGGAGCAGCGACAGAGTGGAGACCGAGTCGGAGTAGTCCCTTTTCTGGCGTAGATTGGTCACAGTCTTCTTCAGCCTGTACAGTAGCGAGTCCCCCTCGTCGCTCTGCAGCTTGTCCACCAGACTTTGTTGCGCCTTTTGGGCGACCTTCGCGGTGCCATTGCCCACTACTTTGGCTACCTCGGCCACGTCTTCGTTCAGGTCGTCAGCTGTGGGTGCAGGACCCGAGTCCGCTCCTGGCTCCTTCAATGTCTTCTGCTCAGCATCTGTGGGATTGATCTGCTTGCCAGCCTTCTTGGCTACATTTGACAGTGTGAAGGCGGTATCCTTGAAAACTTCGCGGCCGACGATATTGAGGTCTGAGAGGAAGATGCGGAAATCCGAGTTGGTCAACAGCAGTGAACCGACTGTTTGCAGACTCCGGTAAGCTAGCAGGGGGTCAGCGTGACGCTTGCGAGGAGGTGGCCAGGTACGTACCTGCTGTAACATCTGCCTTGGTTTTTGATTTGGAGGCGCGGTGAGCGATGTCTCCTACGTCAACCGACAACCTCGCTTTGGACAGATACCAAAGGAAGTCCTGGATCTGGTCTTCGCTGTTCTTATTTCCCAGCGTCTCGATGAACTCGTGAAGCCACCGCTTGGTGTACTTGGTGAGCAGGCGTCCGGAGTCGCTCAAGTCGGGATTGTCGGGGTTGAGGATGTCGGCAGCGAGCAGACTGCGCAGGTTGACAATGACCTGCTCGTTGGACGGCATAAACCCTTTGGTCATGGCGCGGACCATCTGATATGAGTGCAGCTTCTGGTGAACCTCGCGCTGCAGCACCGTGTCATCGCGGTACTGGGGCAGCAGCGGACGCTGGTCATCGTCGCGCGACTTGCGGAATCCGAAGCAGGAAGACATGGCGTGCTAGATTCGTGTCAAAGGTTCCTGGGGACGGGGTTGAGGATGCGAGCAACAGCAAGATGGCATCCTTAGCCAAGCTACCGAGTCGCACGTATGAAAGCTATCATGGTGACGATGGACCGGGGAGCTTAGCTCGGAGCTAGCGCCGACGTCATGTGGCTGGAGCTGGCCGCCAAGTGCACCTCCACATTCCAGATTTCAACACCACAGTTCGAAACCGTGACAGCTGCTCGGCCACCATATCTGTGTCTCTGCGAAGTGTGCGAAGGCCGTGGGTGGTTCACCATCATACTTGAGGGTGCTAGGTCTAGATAGACGTCGTGTTCGACAGACGCCACCAGTCAGTGATGCGCAAGTGGTCGCGTGCTCGCTTCAGCAGTCTTGACTACCGGCACAAACATCATTAGTCGTGCTGCATCGCCGTTCAGATGCTACCGGACAAGCAAGATGCGCAGGCTCCCGAGACTGTCCAAGACGGCGAAGCTTTCCCCGCACCCGTCGCTCCGGAATGATACAGTAGTGATCGGGGCGATCCGCTTGCCCATATCTAGCGCCATGTACTTCGTCTGGCGAACTCGTCTTCGAGCGGTATGCATGGGGGACCAAGCAGGAAATCAAGTCCTTGGTCTACTTGCTGCTGTGGTTGAAGGTGTTGGCCGACAAAAGTAGCCCCAGCGCGATGCGGCGGGACCCCGTAGCGAACTCTCGGCCGGGGCCAGGCCAGCGTCTCACCGTCTCGTTTCTCACCGCCCGGAAGTCCGCCAAATCGCATCGTGAGCCCGCAGTGCAGGCTTTCATGGCGAACGCAGCGATTACGAGAGCAATAGCAATCAGCCCGGGACGCGTAATCGACGGCCGTGAATGCTACCACCCCGCAGAATCTGAACATGGTCAATTGGCGAGGGCTGTCGCTCCCGACCGAGACGGCCTGTGTGAGACTCGGAAGCTCGCACGGTCCCGTGCGGCAAATGGGCTATCGTGTGTTTTCGCGTCGCAGACGGCCACAGTGGGCCATGTGCGGCCGAAAATGCCTCTCGGTGCCTGGCGGGCCTGTGATTAGCTATCGTGAGGATGCTTGGAGCAACGCTGTCTCAGGGCGACTTGAGACGTGACAACCCAAGACGTCAGCCTTGTTGAGACGACGGACTGTGGACGGTGTGGACGGTGTGGACGGTGTGGACAGGGTCGACAGTGTGGACAGTCGTTGGACAGGACACGGGAGCCAGACTGGGCCATGCACAGCACGACATTCCCCACGGCGCCGCATCGAGGCCTGAGGAGGTGGTAGCGTTCCGAGTTGCTCCGAACAGACGCTGTCGGGACGCTGCAGGCCAAGGCGGATCCGCATTGGACTCGCGGCAAAGGCACCCCGGGCGCTCACAAATCCCCAACTCGGGGAAACTTTTCGTAACGCATCCTGTGAGAGATCGAGCGCCCGGCTCTCCTCTCCAAAGGCATTCCTCCGCCAGCTGACTCTAGGCCAACGAATTCCCGTCTTCCGATAGGCCCACGGCTTTTGCACCCCCAACGCCTGTGGTCGCGCGGACTTATTCCTTTCCTTTTGTTCCATGCCGCGGCCGCTTGCCTGGTCAATCACTACGCCTGTCAATGCTGAGAATTAACTCCTTAAAAGCCGGCCTGCTCTCCTCAGGCTCCAGCTTCTGCAAATCCTCCTTTCACCCTCTAAAAACCTCTTCCCACCGCCATCTTGCCTCCATTGCAAACATGTCCTCCACACTGCAACGGCCGACCATGGCTCCCAGACAGCTGAGCACAACGTGCGTGGCCTGATTCCACTCCTCTGCCGCTCAATTGCTGACAATCTCCACAGGAGCGGTGACTACGACCTCTCAAACCCGCCAGAGGTCCGCAAGTACCTGGGCACCTACGGCCTGACGCCGCCTTCCGTGGAAAACTACGAGGTGCAGGCACAGCGATGTGAGTACTTTTCACTCCTGCATTCGCACCGAGTCTGACAGCCCAGGCCTCAAGCTTCTGGCTATGAAGACGACGCCAATTGAGAAGTTCCAGTACTTGGTGCATCTCAGGGCCACCAATGTCCACCTTTTCTACCGACTGCTCTCCGACAACATCAAGGTGAGTCAACGTGCCCCAACCACGCCAAAGACGTGCGCTGAGAGTCCTACAGGAATTGACACCCCTCATCTACACCCCGACCGTCGGCGAGGCCTGCGTACGGTGGCACGAGATTTGGACACAACCGGAGGGCATGTATCTCTCCTGGCACGACCGGGGCAACCTCCGCCAAATCCTAGACAACTGGCCGCACGAGGTGGAGATAACCGTGCTTACCGACGGCTCAAGAATTCTGGGTCTCGGAGACTTGGGCGTAAACGGTATGGGTATTCCCGTAGGCAAGCTGGCCTTGTACACTGCCTGTGCTGGCATCAGGCCCGACGGCACTCTACCCCTGACTCTCGACTTGGGCACAAGTAACAAGGCCCTGCGCGAGGACCCGTTATACATGGGCTCCAGGATGGGTAAGGTTACCGCCGAGCAGGAGAAGGAGTTCCTCGACGAACTCATGGCGGCTCTGACCGACAAGTGGCCCAGGTATGCTTGCTCGTACTATTTGTCCATATTCGGAAACTGATCGCGTGCAGCATCGTCATCCAGTTTGAAGATTTCAAGAACCCCTTCCCCGCCCTCGACCGATACCAAAACACATACTGCATGTTCAACGACGATGTCCAGGGAACTGGCGCCGTCATTGTCGGTGGCTTCATCAATGCCGTCAGGGCGTCTGGCAGGCCCGCCAAGGACCACCGCGCCATCTTCCTCGGTGCCGGCAGTGCAGGTGTTGGTGTTGGAAAGCAGATTGTCGAGTTCTTCATCAAGGAGGGTTTGACTGAGGAGGAGGCCCGCCGCAAGTTCTGGTATGTCGACTCAAATGGTCTGGTCACTGCGGACCGTGGAGACAAGCTGGCCGATCACAAGGTCTACTTCGCTCGTGACGACAACAACGCCCGCCAATACCAGTCCCTCTCGCGTCTTATCGACTTCGTTCAGCCTACCATCCTCATGGGTCTGTCAACTATTGGCGGCGCCTTCAACAAGGACATCCTCCGGAAGATGGCCACGCTGAACGACAGGCCCATCATTTTCCCGCTCTCCAACCCCTCAAGCAAGTCGGAGTGCACGTTCGAGGAAGCCGTCAGGCACACTGACGGACGCTGCCTGTTCGCCTCAGGCTCCCCCTTCCCGTCGCTCGAGTACGAAGGCAAGCTTCTTACCCCTGGCCAGGGTAACAACATGTACGTGTTCCCCGGTATCGGTCTCGGCGCCATTCTCTCCAAGACCACGAGCATCACCCAGGACATGATCTACGCCTCCGCCGAGTCGCTCTCCACCGCCCTCAAGAAGCAAGAATTCGCCGACGGCTGGCTATACCCGGACATTCGTCGCATTCGCGAAGTCTCTGTCGTTGTCACCCGCGGCGTCATTCGCGCTGCCCAGAAGAACGGCGTGGACCGCGCCCACGAGCTCCGCAGCATGAAGGACGACCAGCTCGATGCCTACATCAAGGAGAGCATGTACGACCCCTTCAACGAGCGTGAGAACAACCTCGACGGGGCCTCTCAGCTACTCGCCACCGCCTCCGGCATGAACGGCCACGCCCATACTAATGGCGTAAATGGCATCGCCAACGGCCTCAACGGCGCCCACTTGTAATCCCCCTGGACACCTCGCTTGCTGGCACACGCTTTTCGCCAAAAATTCACTCTGCTGTTGCAGTCTCCGTCTCTCTTCCCTTGCGGTTTGGGAAGACATAGATTGGTTTGGGATACTAAAATTGGGCTTGGCTGAACATTGGATACCCCCCCGCCACACCTCCTCCACCTACTTCCGTATTACGGCAGTGGGTTCATCTCTTCGAGCGCACACACACACACACACTAGATAGATTACTACAAATAGCACAATCTAATTCGGGGTTTGAAGGAAGACAAGAACAGACGCGCATCGATGACGCTTCGAACACCCCCCTTGCTCTTTGCGTGTGTTGAGAAATGTCGTGTTTCGTGAGGCCCCAACGACCCGAAACCGTGGGTGGTCAGGACGCCGCTTCTCGATAGACACGTTTCTCGATAGACATGTAGGTATGCTGACATGCAAGTTTATTAGTGACCCGATGGTGTCATCAGTCGATTTGGAGTGGTAGTACGTATCTAGCCGTGTGAAATGCAGGCACGATGGGGCCTGAGCCAAGCTGGCGGGTGAGCACACACCCGGACCCACCCGAGGGGCGGACTTCACATGCATGCGGGATGCAGCAGGCATCTAGGATGGCGTTGGCGGGTGGGGGTGGGGGCGTCCGTGGGAGGTTTTTGAGGTTTCCTGGGCTTCGCAAGACTTCAGCTTTGGTGAGAAAACAATGGTGTAACGTACTTGGACGTCGTTAATGGGTTTGTACAACGAACACATTATTCCATTCAATTGCTTGATTTGTACCTTGATAGACAGACTCGATGATCGCGGACTTCGCGATGAATAGCCCCGCTGACAATCCGCGCGTCTCATTACTGCGGAAACGTGAAGCGAACATACGACCCTTGCAACGACCCCTCTCCGTATGAATGGGGTCGAAGCTGCTGCGATTATCCACTTCATACCATGAACCGCCTACGTCGCCTCTTCTAATTCACGAACAAACTGTCGTCGCTGATATCGTACTGTTTGATCATCTGCGCCAGCTTGTTCGCCTCCTGCGCGTAGTTGAGGGGGTAGATGTTCAACACCTGATACCTCGGCCTTTCCCAGCGTTAGCATTCATCCAATCAGCAAAACGTGCAGCAACTTACTTAGGCTGATCCATGTACATCTCCATCTTCGCCCGAATCCGAAAGTTAAACGTCTTACACGTAGCATCTAACATAGCTGTCGAGAAATTCTGCGTCCCATTCTCTTCATCATCATTCTTTATCTTCATTGCATCGTTGGCCGAGATGCCAACAATCTGCTGCCCGGCTTCGTCGAAGCAGCTCAGCCAAAGTGTGCCGGTGTGGTCAGCAACGTTGACGTTGAGTACGTATCGGTATTGCGGTTCTGGGAACTTCATTTGGCACTTCTCGCACCACCACTCGCCGGGGTTCTCCTCGATGACCTTCTTGTTGCAATTTGGTGTTGAGCAGGCGGGGTAGGCGACGGTGGTTTGCTTGACGTAGATGACGGATGCTTTGAGGTTGAAGTATGTGGGCGCATCTTGCATGTAGCTTTCTTCGGCCATGACGTCCGAGATAAGCTTGCTTTCTTGCTTAGAGTTACCGCCGGCCGAAGAGAGGTTCTGATGTGTGGAGAAGGTGGCGTTCTGGCCAACTGCATTGAACCAGCCTCGCAGCTTATGTGCCTCGTCGATATCGGGGTCAGTGGTCATGCTACCGGAGCTGAGCAGACTTAGACTGCGACCACCAAAGTCGGAAACCTTCACACCTTTGAAAGCAAGGATTGATTCAAGAGGGGCATCGAAGGATTGCGCCGAATTGCCCCAGATGGTAAGCCTAACTGATGTCTGACTGTCATCGGCGAGCGTTAATTCTCGTTTGGTGAAATCTCTGTTCGTCTTGCTTGACGTCAAAGTGTTGACCTCGCCCACTTCCTTTAGCACACCAATCGTGTCGATAGTAGTGTCCTTCTCGACAGAGTTGAGATCACCAATCTTGGTAAAGTTATACCGAATTTGGGGCTTGTTGTCCTGATCCTCTGCCTTTTCAACTTCCGTATCGCGTTCAAACTGCAGCTCGTAATCATTCGGTAAATTCGAGAACTGCTTCTTCGCCAGAGTGACTCGGCATGGTGCGGAGATGTAGTAGACTGTGCCCTCCTCGAAGATCGCGTACAATTTATCTGCAGCATCGTTGAATGCGGTCGCTCGAATCTCGCCCGTGTCATCCAAAAGATTGACACTGAACAATTTACCATCGCCCTTGGCGTTGTGCCATGTCTTCATGTCACCCTTGTGTGTGCATCGTGCCCGGATCGTCCACTTGTGCGCGTACGGGGAGAGAGACTCGATCGGATAGAGGTGCGGGTGAGTGGAGGTACCGGGGTTGCTTTGGTGCACAGGAAGCGACCGCTGTTGCTGCTGCGCTGGTTGAGCTGGCTGTGCGGGTCTGTTGCCATAAAAGTTGTCGCCTGGAATGGCGGCGGGCTGCGGCTCAGACTTCGTATCAAGCGCGTCTGGTTGTCCAATTTTCTCGTGCTCGCCATATTGGTCCAGCACTTCCAGCTCCATGATGATGAGGATCTTCTTGTCCTTCACCTGCTGTGGATTGTACTTTATCAGTCGCACAATCGAGCCTTTCTTCAGCTTGCCGGACAGAACGATGTCATTCGCCGCTGTAACGCGTTAGCCCTCTGCCATCATCGGACAGCAGGCATCCACCCACCTGTGGCGATCATGGTCTGGATGAAATTTTTGATGTCGCTCAGCACAACGCGAAAGCGCTGCACACCGTTCGCCTCGCCAGCCTTGGGATCCATCGTCTTTATCTGAACGCATTGTAGGACGGGGTGCTCGACGAAGCAGCCGCTGGGCTCAAAGATACTCCTACAACAGTGTCAATAATCGTCACCTGAACGTTGCGAATCACAGACCTGATGGCACCCTGGGTGATTGCCTGTTCCGCCATGTTGAGATCTGGTATAATGCGCGTGCGAGAGGTGGAGAGTGGTGGTATTGTATGGTGGAGAGGCGCGGGTGAGGAGATGGTAGCGTCCCGACGCGTCCACGAAACGACGCGTTAAGTGCTCACGTGATGAGGCTGGTGGCGTAGCCCCGCACTAGACCAGAATAGCAGCCAAGTGCGTAACTGGACCCTCGCCGCTGCCTCGCGTTCACAGCTCCACAGTTGACACTCCTTACAGTCCATCCATCCACCATGGCTGACAACGAAACTGCCACAAGAGCTCCGGAAAGTGACGCGCAAGAGGCGCCTGCTGCACCTGCTGCACCTGCTGCGCAGAGCATCTTCCCTGGCGACACGCCGGCGCAAGCGGGGCCGACCATGGGCGTATGTACCAGGGCTTCTATGACAGAGGCGTTGCTGACTCGCTCAGGACCACTGCACGACAGACAGACCTACCCCCACGGGCGAGATACCTACTGGCGAATTGACCAAGCTCGGTGGTGTTGATGTCTATGTCACGAAGCCTTCAGATTACCCGCATGCCCCCTCGAAGCTCCTACTTTTCCTCACAGGCGGTACGGGCTTCAAGTCCACGAACAACCAGCTCCAGGCGGACAAGTATGCAGGGGAGGGCTATCTAGTCGTCATGCCAGACCAGTTCGACAACGATCCGGCCCCAAACTCCGTGGACATGACCCAGCTCGCACAAGACGCCTCGTGGCTTGAATCAATAAAGCTCAAGACCGCTGAAGGAATGAAGTCCTTCATGATAGACATGTGGCTCGCGAGACACACACCCGAGAAAGTTCTGCCACTACTACACAAAGTGATCGAGGGAGCAAAGGAAGAGTTTGCGGATGCTGTCGCGAATGGAGGAGGCATTTATGGCGTCGGTTACTGCTTCGGCGCCAAGTACATTCTGCAACTCGCTGGGGAGCACCCGGACACCGTCGCATGGGGCCAAGAAACCCCAAGAGACGAGGAACAGGGTGCGGTGAAGAAGGCGCCGGTTCTCAAGGCCGGTGCCATCGCCCACGGAACCATGGTGACCAAGGAAGATCTGGAAGCGGTCAAGGTGCCCATCTACATCGCCGCTGTGAAAGACGACCCGCTATTCTCGGAAGACGAAGTTCTGACTCCTGGTCGTCGGGCCATGGAAAAGAACAATATCGAACACGAGGTCCGAGTGTACCCTGAAGTCCCTCACGGCTTCGCGGTACTTGGAGATTACGACGACCCCAAAATCAAGCAGTCTCAGGCGCAGGCGTTTGGAGAGATGCTCGGTTGGATCCAATCTCATTAAGGCTTGAAAAGTGATCAGCTGTGTGAGCCGATCACACATGCTGGCTTCTGCGGGGCGCATGCATCGGCGTTATTTCTCCATAGGTCTTTCTTATTCTCGATATATTACCCTGGATCTGACTCTGAATTGAACGGAACATTCTAGCTTGCCATAGTCAACATCACCTCCATTGGTGCCCCCCCTCTGTGTTTATTGACTCAAGTCACTCACTGTCTCAGTTGTGTGAAGCATAATCGCGAACAAATAGGTCTCTCCTTAACCTAGCGTCTAGCCAAGGGTGCGAAGTATGCTTTAGGTGCTGTCCACAAGCGGAAGAGATACCACTTGTGGAAATGCACCACAGACACAGGTAAAACATGCCGAACTTCCTCACATACTAGTCGATTTGATAGCACAACCTCCACACGCGGCAATAACGGCAGTTACATAGGCGAAATGCTTAACTCGCTGATCAAGGGTTTAGATGAACGAGATCATCCATATCCCTGCCCACGTATACGAGTGGTTCCTCACATTATTGTTGGCAAAATGGACGCAACGGCTCTGATATTTCCGAGGCAATGCACCCACTGGGCACAGCCAACTCAAATCGTGTCGGCGGTAATAAAGAGCGTGGAGATGGCCCGGTTGCGTTGTTCGTTCATACTGCGGCAACCTTGAGCTTTTCCTAGCAATTGGCCAGCATGCGTCTTCTCATCGTGGTGCTCTTTGCACCTTTCGCGCTAGGCCTCAAGATAGCATCTTCGCTGCAATGGATCGAGCACACTCCTCAACCATACGCCATCAGAAAGTTCTACAATGGCTCCTCCACCGCAACATTGGTCTCCGGCGGGGTCGCAAACCTTGGTAACGACACCTCCTTCGACCTCGCCGCCAATGCCGAAACCCAAGGTCTTAAGCAATACGCCAAGCACAAGAACATCCGCCTCATCTACACCATCTGCGAAGTCCCGTACAGAATCGTAGCAAATAAAGCAAGCGGAATCAAGACATTGGCGGATTTGAAGGGCAAGAACATTGGCACCCTCAAAGGTACAAGCGCCGGAATCTTCGTACAGAGAATGATGGCCAGCGTGGGCGTGCAAGAGAATCAATACACCGCAGTCCAAGGAGACGTGTGCATGAAAACCCCCTGCGGCACCAACACCTTCCCCACGATGCTCAAAAACAAAAAAATCGACGCCGTTGGCATCTGGGAAGCCTCTCCCGAACTCGCCGCGCATGCCCTTGGCTCCGACGCCATCGTCTTCCAAAACGCGTCCATCTACCGCGAAATTTACTCGCTCTACAGTACAACACAGAAACTCAACGACCCTGCTAAACGCAAGGACATCGTTGCTTTTGTGCGCGCGCTAAACCAGACTCTGGACTTGTTCAATGATAAGCCGGAGGAGGTGTATGGTTTTGTGGCCAAGGAGGTGAGTATGGATAAAGATGTTGTGCAGGCGGTTTGGAAAGATCATTGGTGGGTTGGGAAGTGGGGAAGTGATGTGCCGCAGCTGATTGTAGAAGAGGATGGGTATTTGGCGAAGACGGATGGGAGGGCAAAGGCTAGTCAGAAGGAGTTGGATGATTTTTTGGATGATAGTATATTGAAGGAGCTCTGAGGGGACATTAAAAAAAAGTCTGGCTGGGGTTGGGTTTGCTGACGAGAGTTGGGGTTGAGTAGCAGCTGTGCATGTTGCGAAGGGCAGAGAGCGAGAAAAAAATTGCTAATTCTTCGTTGCCTCCTGTATCAATAATCCTCTACAATGCTCGATCATAAGCCGTACCATGCCCTTTGCTCTTTTGGTGAAATCTCGGTCATTTCACTAGGTGTGTGATCACATACCCAAACTCCTCCGGACGAGCTTTGTAAACTTCGTATTGCGAAAAGGTTTTGAGACGCACTCTGGCAAGAGACATAGATGTGAACAAAGGTGATTGCCAGGTAAAAGGCGCTGACTGATTTCAATGCGTTTACTTATAACACGCGGGAGTTGAGTTTGTATAAGGGTTGCTGGGCATTAGTAGTGGGGCTGCTATGGATAGTGGGGCTAATCCACAACGATCTTTGGCAGCATTTGCTTCGATCAATGATTCGTCTAGTAGACTCATCCGCACTACTGAGATCCACTTCTAAGGATCGTGTAAGAACTTGAGATACGCTACACATGCCGTAGTGGAATTGATGGAGTAGGATAATAATTACTTAAGCTGAAAAAGTTGCATATTCAACAAACCAATGGTCGGTTAGCTCAGTTGGTTAGAGCGTGGTGCTAATAACGCCAAGGTCGCGGGTTCGACCCCCGTACTGACCATAAGACATCTCTTTTTGCGTTCCTTTGCATTTGGATGTCCGTTTTTTTTCGTCATGTGTAGATACACCTAGCTCTATGGTCAAGCACAAAACATGAAGTCTTTAGATGTCTCTAAGAGGCATCATGGCCCAGTTACCACGTGCAAACAACTTCACCGCCACCGGGCTGTAATAAATTCGTTTTTGGTAGGACGCGTAGTCAGCCTACAAAGCTCATCTGAAGTTAGAGGTGTTTCAAGGCGTGTTGTCTTGTACTAGAGCCCCGCAGTCTTGTCTTTGATGATGCATCATCTAGTTCTAGCTCAGCGACGAATTATTGCATAGTTGTGTCGCTATGCTTGAAAAGTGCAGGTAGAAGTGAGACGTGAAAATATGATATTGAATGCTGATCTTTTGCTATATGAAGGCGGACCAGACATTACTATGCTATTACAAACGGGTATTTTCTCCACCCCTGAACGAAACAAAAGCCATCATATCGTACAATGTGAAATCACCTATGCGAAGATATCCAGATTACAACCTGTAATCCTGGTATATGCAGATCATAAACGCCTGGTATCATGATGCAAGCGAGAAAGTTTGCGGCCTGAGCAAATATTCGCAAAAAACGTGTGACTCGTTCGAGTGCCATAATCAATCGAGCTCCCCAGAGAAGTTTCGTCTCTGGTGCGTAGAAGAGTCGTCAAGCGTTCGCAGCGGGATGCCAAAGTCGTCTTCTTCGGGCCACTCGTCCTCGTCGCTAGACTCCCAAGAGCACGGGATCTTTTCAGTACTGCGGGGTACACGGTATGTGTTAAAGCTGAAAACGCCGTCCGATATGTTCGCAGCGATGCGTAGCATGAGCTGCACTAGATGCGCCGGGGGACCGAGCACCAACTCGCAGGTCTTGCGGATCAAAGCTGCTGTGAATTGTTTTGTCGGTCCGCGAGCCGGAGGGCGGAATATGTTTTGCGGCTGCGGCATTGGGGAGAAGGCACGCTTTTGCGAAGCACCGGTAAGCCGTTTCATGCGAAGCGCAGCTGGCGGCGTAGGCACGTCCAGAGATGGCGGTCGGACGCTATCGTCGTCCGAGTCGCTAACGAGCGGCGGTGTCGATGGTGGAGAGGAGAGGAGAGTATCAACGGTCGGAGACGAGACGGGTTTGTTCGTCGTAGGTGTGACTGGGGCACCTTCCTCAGCAGGTTCGGAGGACGGTGCTCTTAGTGTGATTTCAGACGTCTGGCGGCGATGTTTGCTGCGGCCCCGCGTCTCGTGGTCCTGTACGTTGTGTAGTTCGGCCCACGGATTAATGAGCTCGGCTTCTGCGTCCTCGAAACAGGGCGAGGGGCTGCGGTGCGTATCCAGCGAATAGAAGGATTCCGTGCTGGACATTAAGCTTTGGGTATCAACGGAACCTTTGTGGTCCTCCACCGCCTCCTCTTCTGCTACTGCACTGGACTCTTCAAGCTTGGTGGATGACATTCCTTCGACGGCATCCTCGAACACAGGCGCATCGGCGATGGACGGGTGTGGCGTTGTCATGGCTGTTGGCGCAGTCACCGCTCGCATGCCCTGGAACGTCTTCGTCCTTTCTAGCACAGACGGTAACGGCTTAGGCTGCGGCTTCGGGGGCGTGATGTCCAGATTTGTTGCTGGTGACTCAGGTGCTTCTTCGCTCCTGTCGCTCCTGTCCGCAATGCTGGAACGATCGTCCTCCTCGTAAGATGACGTGGTGCCAGAGTCAGAGTCTCCTAGCACAGGCGTGGCCGGTCTTGACGTGCCTTCCGGCATCCACTTCTTGTCAAACAGCCACTTCTTGGCCTTCTCGGGCGGTTTGATCGAACGTCGGCGTGGTGGCGTCTTTGGACGCTCGGGATCTTCTATTATAGGAGTTTGTGTGAATGGAGATGGTGTCTTCTCATATTGCAACACCTGGCGGAGGACCGTCTTGAACTGCTCCACCTTCTCTTTGTCATCGGCCGACTCGTGCGGTATCTCTATGCGATAGTATGAATCTTGCCGTATGCGCAGCACGAAGATAGATTCGCCGTCAACGCACCAACATTGCGATTTCGGAAAGATTGTGTGTAAGAGGTTGCTGGAGTTTAGGAATGAGACGTTGGAGGATGTCACGCGATAGATTCGTAACACACCTAGAAGATGGTTAGCGCGTGCGACATGTCACTTGTCCCGATCAACTGACCAACTGCTAAAGTGCGCTCCGACGGCGACCGCCAGGGTATTGGCTGCGACGCGTCTTCGTTGCTGTTCGCACGCTGCCGGCGCGAGGGTGAGGCGTGTCGGCCGGGGCCCGAGGCTGTGAACGAGACGATCCTGGTAGAGGTACAGACGAACAGAGTCTCTATTCCATCGGCACTGCCTGCGGGCGCGGGAGCCGGGCGGGGCTTGTTCGCTGTGCGCGCGGGGAGCGTGAAGGAGCGGCGGACGGCTTGCGAGGCGGCAGCCGGCGGAGCTCGCTCTGGCGTCGTGGAGTCATGTGGGGACGACATGGTGGGCGGCGCAAGTGGGCATGCCTGTCCGGCAGGAGATGGGGTGCGAGTCGTCTTCGATATGGAGAGTGTGTGAGCGGGCAGTGTGGAAGCCATCGCAGGTCCTGGGGTGTGCCCTCGAACGGCTGGCTGGGCGCTAGGCAAGGCAAGGTTTCAAGCTGATCTGCAGTTCATGCCAGCCACTCGCCCTCATCAGCGGGGCACTTCCGGCATTGCGCGTTCTACCGCCATCATGTGGAGAAGATTCATAAAATGCCCGTTCACGGAAATGCAAAGTAAACAACGTAAACAAAGCGAAGCGCCGGCATAGCTTCATGCTGTGAGTGGCTAGCGCTTGTGGCTCTCATAGGCGGGCCGCCCCGGAGCTCTAGGTACGTCATTGCCGCCGCCGCCAGGGTGCCAGCTCGCTCGCAAAGGCGTCAGCATTTGGGCACCATCACACTTCAACATTCCTGCGAGCGGCGTCGGAGCCCACCACCATGAATTTCGAACCGAATGCAATCCTACGCGGCGCTCAGCTCACGCTGGTCGGCGGTATGTGCTCCGGGACTCTGCACCTTGGATTTTGCTGATTGGCATGTAAAGTGAACCGCGCCCTTCAAAACCCAGGCCTGTTCACTTCCACGCACTATCGCCAGGCAGCACTGGCTGTTGCTGCTGGCTTTGCTATTCGTCTGGTGGTGGCTATTCCTGTAGGTGGTGCTCTTTGCTGAAGTTTGATCCTGTTACCCTGCTCGCGTGCCGGTTTGCTATCTCGAGACAAGATCTGACGATACCGCAGGTCATAGGAGTCAGGGCATTGCTATGGATCCTCTCGTTCTTCATCAACATGAAGAACGCGCAATGGGACGACGCCATTATCGAGGGGCTCCACTTCCTCGAGCACTCGGTCCTTCAAGTGCCGTTCTTCCTGATGACCCTCATGCGCTACGTTACTCCGACTCTGGACCAGATGTTCATGGATTCCCTCAATTGGGTCGATCAGACGTATATTCAAAAGCACAAGTCTGAGGACCCTCACAATCTCCGCGCGCTCTACTATCCTAATCTCCAAATGTACCCAACCCACGGGATCAAGCCGGACACAAGGACACCTCTGAAACAGACTCTTCGAGTCTTCGCTATCAAGTACGGCCGCAAAGCAGGCATATCTCTGGCGGTACTGGCTCTGTCGTACATACCATACGTCGGACGCTTCGTGCTCCCTGCCGCAAGCTTTTACACCTTCCAAAACGCCGTTGGACCTCAGCCAGCCGGCGCCATTTTCGCAGGCTCGCTCCTCGTCCCGCGAAAATACCTGATCATGTTCCTGCAGTCTTACTTCTCTTCGAGAACGTTGATGCGCGAGCTAGTAAGTCAAGCCGATCTCGGCAAATTCACTCAGCTAATATCGTCCTAGCTTGAGCCCTACTTTGCTCGCGTCCGATACAATAAGGAACAGAAGAAGATGTGGTTCAAAGATCGTGCTGGCGTTCTGTTCGGATTTGGTCTAGGTTTCTACGTCTTTGTAAAGATACCTTTGGTTGGCGTTCTGATCTATGGGCTTGCCGAAGCTTCGACAGCGTATCTAATCACCAAGGTCACCGAGCCGCCACCACCTCCGTCTGAAGCTGAAGCATACAAGCAGGAGTCAATTCACTGGAAGAATAAGCATGAATTTCTCAGCCTCCCATGGCAAAATATGGACGCCCACAATGTGGAAATGGGTAAGGAGAAGCATCAGTCTGAGGTTCGACAGACTCCGAGGAAGCAGTTCAGCTAGAGTCCACTTTAGTCATTTTCAATCTACATACATCAATTATATTCATGACATATCATGTCATTGGTAGGATAACGACGATATCGGCCCACGTCGGCTGCACGATGATGATGATTGTTTTGGCGCGCGTAGTCCATACCCCGCAGCGGGGCTAGAGCTGCCCCTAATCGCAACAGCTCAGCTTCCGACGATACGTAACGGGACTGATTGAGCTTGAGCTTATCACCTTCCTTGCTCTTCAATTCGTCACGTGGGTTCCACGGAGACAAAAGATGGAGTTATCAATGGAACAGTCGGATCAGGCTGGTTCCCCCGCCCGTACCTTCCTATATCTATCGCGCCTTGCTCACTTCTCTCAATCTGGTTCTGCGTCTTCTTCTTTCGCTGCTTCTCAGAGTTCTGTTGTGTCAATCGCATTTTACTCGCCGAGAATCGCTTCATCATGGGTAAACAGGGAATTCGCTATGCGGCGAAGGTGTCCTTGGACGAGCCTGCCGCGGAGCAGAAATGTTTGCACGTAAGATCGCCACTCACAATTCCCTCGATCCATTGCTTATCAAGTTATAGAATCGCTGGCATCCGGATGGTACGCCTCCCAATCCCATCGGCCTCATCCGTTCCTACTGATGCTTGACAGTACCCTTCGCCGGCACCATCAAGAACGGCGAAACAGTCAAGATCGAATGCGTTGACTGGACCGGCGGCCAAATCGGCAACAACGACTCCGCAGACGATGTTAGGGATGTCGACCTCACCAAAATCCATTACCTCACCGGCCCTTTCGAAATCGAGACTGCGGAGCCAGGTGACATTTTGGTAGTCGAGATTCAGGATGTGCAGCCGATGGAGGACCAACCATGGGGTTTCACGGGAATCTTTGCCAAGGAGAATGGAGGAGGGTTTCTCGATGAGTTGTACCCAAAGCCGTGAGTTTCCCCGCTGTATATGCGAGGACTGTGAGCTGATGTAGTCATAGGGCCAAGGCGATCTGGGACTTTGAAGGCATCTTTTGCTCCTCTCGCCATATCCCCGGCGTCCGCTTCGCCGGCCTCATCCACCCTGGCATTCTAGGCTGCGCGCCGTCCCCCGAAGTCCTCGAAACATGGAACACTCGCGAAGCCGAACTCATCTCAACCCACACCCACCTCGACCGCGACGTCGCCCTCCCCCCACAACCAAAAAACGTTCACGCCGGCTCCGCTTCTTCTGAGGTCAAAGATAAGGTGGGCAAAGAAGGCGCCCGCACCGTGCCCGGCCGCCCCGAACACGGCGGAAACTGCGACATTAAGAACCTCTCTCGCGGGTCCAAAGTATACCTCCCCGTGCACGTCAAGGGTGCCAAATTCTCCGTCGGCGATTTGCACTTTTCACAGGGTGACGGTGAAATCAGCTTCTGTGGCGCGATCGAAATGGCCGGCGTTATCACCATCAAGTTTAGCGTGATGAAGGGCGGCGTGAAGCAGTTGGATATGAAAAGTCCGATTTACATTCCTGGGCCAGTGGAGCCGCAATTTGGACCCGGACGGTACATTTACTTCGAGGGGTTTTCGGTGGATGAGAACGGGAAACAGCATTACATGGATGCTACGGTGGCGTATCGGCAAACTTGTTTGAGGGTGTTTGAGTATTTGAGGCGGTATGGTGAGTGCTTGCGATACCCGGAAATGTGATGGGAATGGCATACTGACATTCGACAGGTTATAGCGATTACCAGATCTACCTTTTGCTCTCGTGTGCTCCTATCCAGGGACATATTGCGGGTATTGTAGATATCCCGAATGCGTGCACGACTATTGGTGTGCCGATGGATATCTTTGATTTCGATATCAGGCCCGAGGCTAAGGTGGAGAAGAGGGATTTGGGGAGTTGTGCGTATGCGGGTTAGGAGGAGTGAGAGAAAGGATTATGTCCTCGTGTGGGGCCTCGGATCGAGAGCGTTGGATGATGACTTTGAATTCGTCATTGCCTCAGGGAAGGGAGTCTTCCCTTTCACGAAGAGCTTTCTTCTGCGCATTGGTCATACGCTTCTTTGTTAGACGAGGTGGAGGATTTGGACCACCCATCATACCATTTGTCAGTGTATCATCATCAGTGTCCACGTCGGAGTTACGACGTTTCTCCCGTAGTCCCACCGGGATTAAGAGAGAATCTCGGTCGCCTTCCAATGTAGAACCTTGTTAGATTCCATGCACGCGTAGTGACTATAATGATGTAAGACTTCGCCAGCTGCTCCGTGTGCATCGTCATTGTCGTCATCCTCATTGTCGCTATCTGAGTCTTTTGACTGTTCGTCGGGGACGTCGAGGTCCGGTTGTGGGTCACGAGTGTTAACATGCTCCCCGTGTTGCTCAGCGGTCATGCCGACACTATCGTCAATGCGAGACGGGAGCACTGTACAGGTCTTCTTCAAGTCGGAGTTCCAGACCCGGCATTGTGAGTCGTTCTCCGTAGCCAGGTAGTAGCCCATGCAGCCCCGGGGGGGAGTACAGCTTGGGACCGTTCGTGGAGAACGTTAGCGACATGGTCGTCCTTGGATTTGTCCTTTGACTTGTCGCGTTGGACTTATTGGAGTTTTTGCGCGAAGCGGGAGGGTCCAGCTTAGGAGGATTAGGGTTGCCAGTAGCCTCGATAGCTGCCTTCTTCTTGCGACAGTCGAAGTTCTTAGGGCCAGAGAGCTTGACGAAATTCTTACCAAAGAGAGGATCAATGTTTGGGATCGCGGACGTTACGGAAGACGGAACACCTTGCGTGCAGAGGAGCCGTAGAGACTGCGGTTGCGTAGTAAGTGCAGTCGTTGCGACCCGGTAGCTTCTCGTGCACAGATTCAGCAACTAAAGGGCTCAAACGTCTAGGATACTGAAGGCGTTGATGGTATTGCTATATAATCTACATAGAGAGATAGAGACAGCCAGATTATATATCTGGCGATGGGGAACGCACCGACCACGCACTGTGGATGACTAAGGTGCGCGAGGGGAGTGAATGTGTGAGGTCCTAGTAACTAACAACATACCGCAAATCATTCCCAGTGTCCCAGCGAGCAGAACCTCCGTGTCGAGGTGAGTCTCCACTTGTCCACCAAATTTATCAACGCATCTATTGCAATCCTCCCTCAAATCAAACTCTTCATAGCCCCTTCATCCCCCTTCCCGAAAATGGGCTCCAGCCTAACTCCGCCAAAACTCCACCCATCCACAAAAACATCCTCCTCAAACTTCCGACTAACAACAAACCCCAGCGCTCCATCTAACCCCACATTAACCTCTACGTTCCCCTCAATCTCAAGCCACCCCTTGCCCTTGCTCTCCGCATACCGACGTCTCCCCACGCGCACCCGTACCGCATTAGGATGTAACAGTACCGGAACAACGTCAGGCGTGATATGTACGTCTACATAACGCTGCGTAAATGTTGTTTCATCGAAGGGTTTGCCGACGGAGAAGACGACGTTGTGTGGCGGCGTGTGTTTGCTGTTGTGAAAGGAGACGATGAATTGGACGCGGTAGCGACCCTGCGGAATTCCAGTTTTGATCGTTCGGAGACAGATGTTTTCGCTGCGTATACACTGGTATACAGCTGCTTCTTCCCTCCTCCCATCGTGGTCGAGATCTTCAGCAACAGGGTATATCTTCTTCAATTTCCCGTCCTCATCGACCGCCAGCCCACCCTCGCCTGACGGCGAACTCGTGCGAAGTTGGCTCATTCGAGGGATATCTTCTAGATGTGACACTACGCCCAAAGGCATACCCGTTTTGAAATCCACCTGCACCAGTTGAAACGATTGATCCATAAGTCCGCGTCCATCCATGCCAACACGGAAATGTGTTGCACCGATTTCGAACTTCGGTGGTAGTGCAGATAGCTTTGCCATTATTCCTCCAAACTGCCGCGCAGTACGGAGCTGCATCGCGTCGCGCATGTATTGTTCTGTGAGCGCGGCCATTTCATCTTCTTTCATCCATTGTTCTAGGCTGACGTTGGCGAGGCCGCGGTCAACGTCGAAGCGGTAGTAACGTGTTGAGCTGTTATAGTACATCCGCTTCATCTCATTGTCGACTCGGACGGTGCTGGTCGCCATTCCGATGAGGGCTTGTGCTAACGCGATGTCTGTTCCGAGTCCAAAGGGAAGCCAGGAAGCATTGTTCCGCACCGAGGGAATGGATTGCAGGCCAGTGCCGACTGAGACTATCACGCCAATGGACCGGCCTTCCCAGAGTGCTTTGGCCGCGTAGTCGACTTCTGCACAGGGATTGTTGAAACCCACACCGCCGTCTAGATATGTGACTTTGGGTGTACCGAACTGCATTTCTTCGAAGAACGTGGGTGCTGCCGATGTGGCACGGAGGGCTTCCCAGATCCGAGTCGATCGATCGTTGGGGTCGTAGGTAGACAGTATTCTTGGGAGGCCAAGTGCGTTTTTGAGTGAAGTGAGGACAAAACCACGGCAGCCCTTTACATCCTTCCTCTTGTGAACGCTCAGCCGCGGATGGAGTTTCCACGTGTCGCGCCTCGAAATTTTGGAGTCAGCAAAAGGGTCGTCCGTATGAGATTTTGCAAGTTCGTCGTCCGCGATGTTGCTAGGTGGTGATGGAGCTGTCCCATCAAGAGCTTTCGTCAAAGCCCCAGCAGCATTCTTCAACGTAGCTACGGGGCTCTCACTAAAGGCTTCCGGCACCGCATCTGACCAAATGCTATCTCTTGGTAAATCTTCCGGTACCTCCTCGAATAGTGAATCATCCCACATGCGTTCTTCGGGATCATACTTCAAATCAATCAGTGCCTGCTTGATCGCCTTCTCTAGCACAGCACCTGAAAAGCGGCTACCGCCAGTTGGTATCTTCACGCCGAACAGCGATATCGACTTATCGTGCTTGAAGATCTCCTCGGCGAGCTTTGTGTAGATGCCGATACACTGTTTGCAATCGAGTCTAAGCCGCGATAGTAGAATTGCGATTATTCCTCCAGTACTCGTGCCTCCAATCAGATCGAAGTAGTCGCAGGGCTTGAGTGGTGTCGTGTCGCTTTTTGATCGCTTCCCTATCCTCTTCTCTTCTTGAGCGATGTTTTCCATGAGGTCGTCGAGGACCATCAGTGAGGATAGGCCTCGTACGCCTCCACCATCTAGGGAGAGTAGGCGCAACGGCGCGTGTGGATTTGTTTCGGCGTTTGAGATTTCCATGATGAGTTCCACTGGATAGCTCCTTTTGTTTGCCTTCAGTGGCTGGTTTACGTCGTGTAGCTCTTTCGGGTAACAATCTCGCTCGATGCGTTTCTCGGAACGCTGCGCTGGTGGTTTGTTCGTTTGGTCGGATGTTGTTTGTGTATGTGATGTGGCGGGAGGCGTGTTCGACTACTCCGGGCGTCTATATATGCTCTTACGCCTCGAGGCTTCCAACAGAGGCAAATCTTTACCGCGCACTCCGCATGAGTCAAACAAGACTTGCCTGAAACGTACACAAAGGTTGCCTAGTAGGCTATAAGTCGGGTTTCCTGGATGACGTCGTGAGCTGTTAGGTGTGTCGCACAGTTTAGTTTGCCTCGTTTTGTTGTCTAAAGCCGCCTTTTACGTGTCTATGCTCGGGGCCACATCTCACTTTACATAGCGATGTAAGGTAGGATCTCGCACTTCGGGGCGCCTAGCCTTACACCGTTGAAGGAGGCACAGTCGACATATTGCCGAAATAGAAACGCTACACACCACACCAAGCGCCTTGAAATTTAGATAGCGCTGCCGAGTTCCGAAATCATGGGCTTGCGACGAGTTGCTGCATGGTCTGGTGGTGGGGGCTGCTGCTGCGTTAGTGATGACTGGCCAATGAGAGGGTGGCTGGGAGCTGCGCCTCAACATCAACGAAGATGGAGGTCATCGGGTTCAGCCTGGAGCTGACCTCAGCCTCTTCCGGAGAGACTCAAGGTAGCACGTGGGCATGAGATGAGACGCCCGTAAGAGTTGCAAAGGACGCTAGATGCGGGTAGGGCGGAAGGACGTTGCCCGAGCGGCCCCGAAACGATCGGACGGTAAGATCTATGGAAGCGCCTTAGGATAGACGCGCGCTCACACAGACTCAAGGAGCTCCTGTTCTGTGTCATTAACCTGGCCGAAGAGTGAGCCATAGGTAGAGGACGTGCGGATAAAGTCAAAGAGGAGTCACATCATGGATGTATGGCACCTGCGACCCTTCATGATGCCTCATTGAAGATCAGTGGCAAGCTTACGGCCCCCGAACACATCATGGATGTATGGCGCCTGCGACCCTTCATGATGCCTCATTGAAGATCAGTGGCATGCTTACGGCCCCAGAACCATCGACCTGCAAGGGAAATGACGCGGCAGCTTGCTGGACTCTTCGAGATGCAGCCGGAGCTGACTCTAAGACCTATTTTACGTTCGACTCAACGAAATGAAGAGCATTGACCTGATCGTAACGATACACCCTATCTGCGACTTCTGTATTGGTTTAGCAGGCACGTGAACAAGCCACAGATTGTCAGAGCCTACACTTAGAGCTATCTCGAGTGTGTTCTGCACAGGACACGGCATCGCAAATCCACCTGAATCCTAGCTATGGAGTTGTGGAATAGGCGGAACCTTCGACGTGAGGGAGTACATGTCCGTTGACCTTCCTTGGCGAAGAATGTACTACCGAAACGGCAGGCGCAATATAGGAGCCTATACACTAGTCACACTTGAACGTACTCTGGAATTCCGACCACTCCCAGCACCTGCGAGCACATTTGTCTCGAGAAACAGTGGCAACCAACGCTTTTGCAGTAATAGTTTCGACGACGAACGAACCTAATCACATTGTCCCCCACAAAGATATTGTAGTCCCGAATGACGTTCAGTACCGGCTGGTCTTTGTCTTCGCGTTCATGATCGAGGTCACTGTCGCCATTTCAACCAGTTAAGTATCATTCATTACCCGACTGTGTAAACTTCGCGATATCAGCATCAGCTCTATCTTCTGGCCCTTTGAATCCTTCTGCGGTTCGCTGAAGACGGCGAGTGCGTCAAGTCGTCAGAAAGTGCCTACTGTTGGTAGCGAACCGGCGAAAAGCCATGGCAGAATCCGTAGGGAGTTCCTCAGAGTACCGATTGCTAAGTCAAAGGATTGTGCGCGCTCCTAGCGCGACGGCCCTTATGAGGAAGGCTCTCTACGACCCAATCCACGATGGTCATGTGTTTATGGGCAGTTCTGAAGTTCGCCGTCAGCTTTACATTGGAGTTGACAAGCTTGTTTTTGCGGACGTGTCCGTGTATATTTCATTCACCAGTCCGTCCTTTAGTATTACTAGCTGTGGACTGGTTGGAATATAGCAGTGGAATACTAAATCCTAGAACTGCGTCACAACGTTTTCCGTAACGTCCCATCGTCCACTTTATACCCTGCCTCAAGGTAGGACCTACGATGCATCGCTCGCAGCATCTGGCCGATCCATACGATACACCAATGTATCCCTCCACCCCAACCTTGGACTCTCAAAGTCCTTCTCCCTCTTCTCAACAAAGCGAAACCCAACCTTCACCAGTACATGCTGACTCGCTACAAGCTCCGGATCTGTATACGCCTCCGCGGATTCGAACCTCCCCTGCTCGCCCCCGGAATACCAGTCGAAGAAAAGCGGCATGAAGGCTCGCAGTGCCTCCGTCGCATAGCCCTTGCCCCAGCAGGTGCGGTTGAGCATGTATCCGATTTCTGGGGCCCGGACGGCGCCTATGAGACCGATGACGCGAGGGCCGGTGGAGGGAGAGGTGGGTTGGGCAGAGGACGAGGGGAGTAGCTCGATGGAGAAGTTCCAGTTGTTGGGCTGGTCGAAACAGCTTTGGATCCATTCTTTGCACCTTTCGAGAGAGGAATGGGTGAGTATGGATCTGTCGCATGGTTAGAAAAGGACTCTACGTAGCGTGAATGCGACTTACGTATGCTTCATGACCTCCTCGTCGCTCCACATGAGCACCAAGTCTTCGGCATCTTGCATCACCAGCGGCCTGATGAGCAGCCTTTCTGTCTTAGCCACAATTTTGGGATCGACGACTACCATCTTGACCTGCGCTGGGGAAATTGTGGGAGAGAGCGGCCATGTTGCGGTGCGCTGTGGTGTAGCTTAAGAGTCACCGCTTGAGGTCTGAATCTCAGCTGCATGCTCATGCTGATGCACCTGCGGACGAAGAAAGGCGCTAACCGCATCTAGACCCCCGACTTTCGAACTTCGGGACGACAGCTCACCACCAGCGGGTACACTCCCGACCCCGAAAGCAAGATGCACGCCTAAAACAGACTCCGCATAAAAGCGCAACCGCCACATCGCCGCGTTCGCGGCTGAACGCACACCGCTCCAAACTCCACAATGTCCTCCAACACGATCCTCTCCGCCTCAGCCAAAGGAGCCACATTTCTTATTCTTCTTCAAGTTGGCTCCCGTGCCCTCACCTTTGCCGTCAACCAAATCCTGCTCCGCTTCCTCTCCCCAGAACTCCTGGGCATCTCTGCCCAATTCGAGCTCTTCTCGATATCAGTACTCTACTTCGCCCGCGAAAGCCTCCGCGTTGCTCTCCAACGCCAAGCCCACAACACCCAAACCGTAATCAATCTCTCCTACTTCGCCGTCTTCTTCGGTATCCCCTTGATCTACGGTCTGGCCTTTCTATGGCTCTCCCAGGACACGCCAAATGTCCCCTACTTCACCGATGCGCTGAGTTTGTACTGTCTGGCCACGTTTCTGGAACTGCTAAGCGAGCCTGCGTTCTCAGCTGTGCAGCAGAAATTGCTGTATAAGGTAAGAGCGTCGGCGGAGAGTGCGGCAACGCTGCTGAGATGTTTGGGTACGTGTGGGATGGCGGTTTGGGGGAGTTGGTATGGTGTTGATGTTGGGGTCTTGCCGTTTGCCGTTGGGCAGTTGGCGTATGCGGTGGCGTTGTTGGGGGTGTATGCGGTGAAGATGTGGCCGGTCGCTAGGACGGGGAGGTTCTCGCTTTTCCCCAAGCAGATTGCCTCAACGAGAGAGGCGCCCGTCGTGCTAAGACACTTTTCGGTTCCGTTACTTCGACTCACGGGATCCCTCACGCTCCAATCGTCGCTCAAGTACGTCCTTACACAAGGCGATTCGCTCCTCATCACGAGCCTCGCCTCTCTGGCCGACCAAGGGGCATACGCCCTCGCATCCAACTACGGCGGCCTAATAGCACGCATGCTCTTCCAACCCATCGAAGAAAGCAGCCGCAACCTCTTCGCCAAGCTATGCGCCGACAGTCGCCCCGTGACGGCCAGAACAACTCCCTCCGAGCTCCAAACGCAAAGGGAATCCCTATCCCAAGCTTCAAAGATCCTCACCATGATCCTCCGCCTCTACTCCATCATCTCCATCTTCGCCGTTACCATCGGTCCACCCCTCGCACCCCTCCTGCTATCCATCGTAGCAGGAAAGAAGTGGTCGTCAACATCCGCGTCGACCGTTCTGCAAACGTATTGCTACTACATACCCTTCCTCGCGCTAAACGGCGTGACGGAAGCCTTCGTTGCCGCCGTAGCTTCGACATCAGATCTACACAAGCAGTCCCTCAGCATGGCGTCCTTCTTCATCTTGTTCGCCGCCAGCGCATGGTTCTTCATCGCACAATTGCAATGGGGTGGTAGTGGTGTTGTCGCTGCCAACACCGTCAATATGGGCCTCCGGATCATCTTCAACGTCTTGTATATCAAGCGCTTTTTTAAGCATAGGGGTTCAGCATGGAGTGTGGGCGATGTGCTGCCGAACGCGAGTAAGATGGCGGTCGCGCCGTTCCTTGGGTACATACTCAAAAGTCGGCCGGTTGAGAGAGTCCTCTCTAGATATGGTGTTTTGGGTGAGCTTGGGGGCATTGGCGCGGTTGGTGTCCTCATTGGCATTAATGTCCTCTTTTTCGAACTTCCTTTCCTAAAGGAGTGCTACCAAATGTTGCGGCCAAGGCCAGTCCAGCAACCAACAGTCCGGAGATGAGCCATAGAGCAATGAGAATTCATGAGCGGATTGCGCAAGCCGTGTCTAGGAAACGATGAGCGTGACTCTGCTGGTTCGACTTTTTATTAGGAAGACGTCGTTGTACATATTCCGCAGCGATAGAACCGAGTACCAGCACCGCCAAGAAACAGCAAAACGTACATTCGCACGCGTGCAGCTCAAAGCCAACCGTTGGCCCCCTACACAAACCGCACTAACGGCAGAACTTTCTTCTAGCCGCATCGTCAGATCCACTACTCCCGCTTACCACCGCCTCAACCTAACGTCCAAACGCAAACGCGCACTCGACCAGAAAATTCCAGCGCGTTCGCCTTTACCCCGCCACCAAAAGCCCGCTTTATGTAATAGAGGGGTTATAGCATACCACTGCTCAGTTTCCTGGGGGTAACACAAACGGGCATCCCAGTTTAACGGGGGTAATAGAAATCCGGGGTTCGCAGATCACGCCATCGGACTACCGGAATCCTGGAGTGAGGTATTTATCGCGGGAAGGGCTTGAAGCTTGGCTGTGAGAGCTAGAGATGCACGGTATGGCGGATGCGGAGAAGAACGAGTACTACCATGGCTTGGTGGATATGGGAAGGTGAGGAGCTCTGGACTTGGGACTGTTGGTGGCTTGCCGATGTCTTGAGGCTCTGCGAGTAGTATCTGAATTTGACTGACAGATGCCAGCAATGGTATCCGCTTCTCCATAACGGATCTTGCGCCGGATACGGCTCGTATACTGCCAACACTGTATCTTTCGCGGGCAGCGATCTCACTTTACGATGCGCAATACACAGCTTCTTCAATCAACCCGATCGCTATCCCACCGTTGACAATTAAAAGCGTGATCAACACGCTTCTCCACTTCAAGTCTACATGTCTTGATTTTGGGGTGCCAGAACACCAGATCAAGATTGTGGCTACCGAAGCCACTCGCAGGGCCGTCAACTCTGAGGAGTTCCGTAGGGAGATCCAGGAAAAGACTGGATGGACAGTACAGCTGCTGGAGAAAGAAGTCGAAGGAAAAGTAGGCGCACACGGCGTAGCAAGTAGCTATGCAGAGGTCAGGGGGTTGGTGATGGACCTGGGAGGGGGCAGCACGCAGATCACATGGATCAATACGCAGCATGGCGAGGTGAACATGTGGGGAAATGGCAGCGTGAGTCTACCATACGGTGCTGCGGCGCTGATGAAGAGGCTCGATGCTGCTGGGTCTCCACAGAGTCAGTCCTACCGCGCGTTCGAAGACGAGGTAACGAATGACCTGAAGAGCGCTATCAAGACCATCACTATCCCCAGTGAGCTGCTCAAATCGAAAGGGGGCCTCTCGCTGTATCTGTCGGGTGGTGGCTTTCGTGGCTGGGGCTTCGTTCTGATGTCGGAGCACACGATCCAACCGTACCCGATACCGATCATCAACGGGTTCAAGATTGGGAGAGAATCATTCCAAGATACCAAGGCGGTGAAAGCCGCTGTAAAGAGTGAGGATACGGCGGATATTTTCCGAGTGTCGCAGCGCCGGGCCAGTCAAGTGCCTGCCGTGGCATTCCTTGTGGACTGCCTGTCGCGGGCACTACCAACCATCAACGACGTGTACTTCTGTCAAGGTGGAGTGCGAGAGGGAATGCACTTTGCAGCCATGGAACCCGTTCAACGAAGGGAAGATCCCTTGGTAACGGCAACGAAGCCGTATGGCGGACGGTCGGTGCCAGAAATCGCTGGGCAGCTCTCCACCCTTCTTCAATCGCTACCATCAACATCACCCAGGAATGTCTTCGACACGGGACTTTTAACTGCTTTTGTTCAAGCGATGTGGGTGCACAGTCCCAACCCAAAGGACATCTGCGCAGGGGCAGCTCTTCGTAGCACCACGACCGGACTCTTCGCAGGAGCTCACGGGATCAGCCACGAGCAGCGTGCTCTGTTAGCAGTTCTCCTGTGCGAGCGATACGGCGGCTTCGGTTCGATAAGCCCTACCGAGCAAAACTTCTATCATCGCATGATCCAGCTACTTCCAAGGGGCACAGCTTGGTGGTGCATGTTCACGGGCCGCGTCGCTGCCGTCGTAGCGAGCGTGTATCCAGCGGGTGTGATTCGGGAGGAAAAGCTCAAGATGAAACTCGGGGTGACGACGACGAAGAAGGGCAATGAGAAGCTGTGGATCGACTTTGCGTTTTTGCAGGGCATAGACGAGCTGGACGAGGCACTTCATGCCGCCCTGTCGAAGGTAGGCAAGGCGGGGAAAAGGAAGAACTGGCAAGACGGCGAAGGCCACAAGGTGCTTGTGACGGTGAACGGACGGGAATATCTAGACGTTTGAAAAGACAAGCGATGTTTAGAGCAGGAGACGTATTGTGTCATGTTTCCCAGCTTTGCGTATGCACAAACGCGTGGGGCTGACTCACACCGTCCGCCGAGCCCATGGGCAAGCTTCGTTCTGCTTTGCTGTGCTGTGCTTTGCCGTGCGGTGCGTGATTGTCAAGCAGAGTGGCGGCATGAAGCCGTGGCATCCAGGGGCGAGCATCGTGACCAGACGCTCGGGCGGCGCTGCCGGCGTGCGCTCATCGTGACCTGCGGCTGGTGGCCACCTCATCTGCTCTCACGTCGCCGGTGACCACGTGCGGGCGGCATCCACTGCGGAGAGGACACGTACAGTCAGCGACGGCGACGGCGACTGGGCCTGCGCGGGCGTCTGGACGCGCCAAGGATCGTGAGTTGCGGAGGCGGTGGTTCCAAAGCGGACGTGGTTGAGCGGCGGGTGGCGAATCACGAGGCCAGCGCGGCGCGCCATTAGCAATGGTGACGCCGGGGCCCGGTCGACGCAGCGAAAAGTCTGCGGTTGCGTGCTGCTGGGGGCAGGTTTGCAGGTCATTTTCCGCAGGTATTACGTGAAGGCCATCGCGAGCCCTCGACGGCCTGCATGCTGCATGCACTAGCGGGCTGGCCGGGCTGTCTGGGGAAACCGCCTCTCGGCTGGGAGCGGGTCCCATCGTCAGGTACCGCCGCGCTGCCTGCTGGGAGCCCTCACCCTCCAGCACATACAAATAATGCCGCCGCCGCCGCCGTGTGCCAGCCTGCAGCTGCTGCAGCGCCGGCATCCATTCCCAGTCCCGCATCCGCACGCATTCCACCGCCTTATCTCATAGCTTTCTTATCTCTCGTCACACGGTTTCACCACAAGGACCTCACCTCCCCGCATCACACCCGTCGTTTGACGTCTGATCCGCATACCGCACCGCGCCCGAGTGTGCTGACGGGCCCCTCGACAAGCAAAAGCGGTGACACGGGTCCAATTGGAGCCCGGCCTCTTATCCTGCACCAGAGCGCTCCATCTGGTGCCTTGCGCCTAGTCGGTCGTCTCCTTGCTAAGGTGAGCTAGACTGCGTCATAGTGGCTTCTAAAATAGCGAATGCTCGACGGAGCCGCATGTGCCCTTCAGCCGCATACATAGTCGTCTGACGGGCCACTCCTACTCCTACTCCTCTGCCATCCTCTGCCATCCGCTGCCATTCTTCTGCCATTGAACCGCAATCCCCCACGCTGCACCCTCTGATTGCGTTCCCAGGCACTTCCGCTCGCTCTTTGTTCCCACAAAGCTAGCCGCACGCCCATACGCACTCCACATTACTTTTTCCCATCCTCCCTAGCACAAGGAGGAGCTGTTTCTCTCAGCCTTAATAACCACCGAGCTGTTGCGACCGTTGCTTGAGTGAAAAGACTCCCGATAGTCTCAATCGCACCCCGCCTGCTCTCATTGCCCCACTTTGGACCGATCAAAGCCGGGTGATCACGCTATTCTCGTCTCCCACACGCACACACACACATCATGGCTTCTACACCGGTCAACGGGGCCCTCCCGCCGCCGAACAAGCTACTCGATACCCTCAGCCGCGCCCCAGAGCGACGTGCCTCGCCATTACCCACACATCTGAGCATTCCCGGCTCTGGACATGCCACACCTCGCGTCATCCCGCAGGAGGGCGGATATGTGGCACCCAAATTCGAGGGCAAAGACAAGCAGATGGAGGCTGTCATGGACGGCGTAGAGGAGAAGGGCTTCATCCCCCCGGACTTTGTCGAGTCCGAGACTACCTGGTTCTACAACGAGCTGGGCATCGACGACATGTACTTTGCGACGGAGACCGTGGAAGCGTAAGTGTACCACCAATGTGCTCATAGTTCAAACTGACACCGCCATAGAGTCATCAACCATATCCACTCCTTGTATGCCGCAAAAGTGGCCGCCTACGCGCGCGACGACAAGCGCCTCGAGATAAGACTCGACAAGGAAGCTTCGGACCACGCCGTGTACATTGATACCAGCAGGCCTGGCGTCTCGGTCGTGAATGGCCCGCGTTACGAGCAGCGCATCGACGAGAAATACCTCAATGTATCCAAGGGCACTGTTGGCTACCGTGTCGAGAGCTTCCGCTCTTCCAGCTCTCTGCCCGGTAGCGAGGACCAGCAGCTGCGATGCTACTTTGTCTACGAATGCGACTTCGTCAACCCCAATCCCGGCGAGACCGAGACAAACATCGAGAAGGTCGGAGACAAACGCTTCCTTCAGAAAGCCACCGAGAATACGAAGCGCATCTACCAGGAAGCCCTCGAGGTAGCAGTCGAACGCACCGGTCCGGTGATTGAGTACTTCGACATTGAAGGCTCCCGCGACAAGCGTCTGGTGGTCGCATATAAGCAAGGTTCCGCCATGGGCCTCTTCAGTGCTTTGAGCGACCTGTACCATTACTATGGTCTGACAACGACGCGCAAATATGTCGAACAATTCTCTAATGGCTACACCATAATGTCGCTATACCTCAAGCAGCTCCCCGGATCGACCGGCACCAAATTTCCGCCGATCGAGGCATCCATCCACCAGATCATCAAGGAGATTTCTCTCCTGTACTGCATCCCGCAGAACAAGCTCCAGTCACGTTTCGCTACGGGTCAGCTCAGTCTCCAGGAGACCATATACGCTCACTGTGTCTGGGTCTTCGTGTCTCATTTCCTTAACCGTCTCGGGAACGAGTACACTGCATTGGCCTCAATTCTCGACTCTGAGAACAGCGGCCATGCAGAACTCTTGTCAAAGCTGAAGCGTAGGCTGAGGACAGAGACCTTCACATCCGACTACATCTTAGAGATCATCAATGAGTACCCGGATCTGATCCACAGCTTGTACCTCTCCTTCGCGAACACGCATTACGTGCAGACCCGCGGCCAACAAGACGACTTCTTGCCTACTCTGAGTTACCTGCGCCTCCAGGTCGACAAGGTCCTCACCGATGACGAGTTGACGGACAAAATCAACAAGACAGTTGTCAACGATCACCACCAGATGGTGATGAACTCGTTCCGCATCTTCAACAACTGTGTGCTCAAGACCAATTTCTACACACCGACCAAGGTGGCACTGAGCTTCCGCATGAATCCTCAGTTCTTGCCTCCTTCGGAGTATCCCCAGCCTCTGTTTGGCATGTTCCTCGTTATCAGCTCCGAGTTCCGCGGGTTCCATCTGCGCTTCCGTGATATCGCTCGTGGAGGCATTCGCATTGTCAAATCGAGGAGCCAAGAAGCGTACTCCATCAACGCCCGGTCCATGTTCGATGAGAACTACAATCTAGCGAACACCCAGCAGCGCAAGAACAAGGACATTCCCGAGGGCGGCTCCAAGGGCGTCATTCTTCTTGACTTTCACCACCAGGATAAAACGCATGTAGCGTTCGAGAAGTACATCGACAGTATCCTGGACCTCCTCCTGCCACCCACCAGCCCTGGCATCAAGGACCCGATCGTCGATTTGCACGGCAAGGAAGAAATTCTGTTCATGGGTCCCGACGAGAACACTGCCGATCTCGTGAATTGGGCTACTGAGCATGCCCGAGTACGTGGTGCGCCCTGGTGGAAGTCGTTCTTCACTGGCAAGAGTCCAAAGCTTGGTGGTATCCCGCACGACCGATATGGCATGACGACTCTATCGGTCCGGGAATATGTGCTCGGCATCTACCGAAAGCTGAACCTCGATCCCAGCAAAGTCAGGAAGCTCCAGACTGGTGGCCCCGATGGTGATCTCGGCTCGAACGAGATTCTCCTGAGCAACGAGAAGTACACCGCCATCGTTGATGGCGCGGGAGTCCTCTTCGATCCCCAGGGTCTCGACCACGACGAACTCGTCCGTTTGGCGAAGGCTAGGCTGATGATTAGTCAGTTTGATATCACCAAGCTGTCACCAGAAGGCTACCGCGTTCTCGTCGATGAGAACAATGTGCGCCTTCCTAGCGGCGAGACCATCTTCAACGGCACGACTTTCCGGAATACTTTCCACCTTCGCGGTGGGCCACATTACGATACATTTGTGCCTTGTGGTGGGCGTCCAGAGTCTATTGACCTTACATCGGCCAACAAGCTCATCGTTGACGGCAAATCGACCATCCCTTACATCGTTGAAGGAGCCAATCTGTTCATCACCCAGGACGCCAAGCTTCGTCTGGAGAAGGCTGGATGCATCTTGTACAAAGATGCTTCTGCCAACAAGGGCGGCGTCACGTCCTCATCTTTGGAGGTGCTAGCGTCCCTGTCCTTCGACGACGAAGGTTTCATCAAGCATATGTGCGTCGGAGAAGACGGGATAGCTCCAGACTTTTACAACAACTACGTCAAGGAGGTACAGTCTATCATCCGGAACAACGCCAGACTTGAGTTTGAAGCCATTTGGAAGGAACACCAAGTCACGGGCGAGCCCAGGAGCATACTGAGCGACACACTGAGCATTGCCATCACCAAGATGGACGAGGAGTTGCAGAGCACTGACCTTTGGCAAAAGGTTGAGTTCAGGAAGTCTGTGTTGAGCGAAGCTCTGCCCAATTTACTGCTTGAGCAGATCGGGTTGGAGAAGATTATGGAGAGGGTATGTGATTCACTTCCTGTTGATGAGTTTAAATCTAACCAGAACAGGTACCCGAAAACTACCTACGCGCAATCTTTGGAAGCTACCTCGCGAGCCGGTTTGTTTACACACACGGCGTCAACGCGAGCCAATTCGCGTTCTTTGATTTCATGAGCAAGCGAATGGCGAAGATTAAGGCGTAGGCCGTTGTCGTCCGGCAGGGTGAGCCTATGAGGGGTTGGGTTGTCACAAGAGTGGGGGATTTTATGCATTGCTCAGGGCGTTTGTCGGTGTTGGCGGCGGATCAAAAGTGTGTCAAAGTTCGACTTCCTTAGGAAGAGATGGAATAGCAGCTGGAGAGCTTGCGGTTTCATACAGCCTGGTGGGCATACATGTGCTCGTGCTTGCCATAGCACCGATATGGTTGGCGCGTACGGTCTCCGAAGCAGGGCGTTCGCGCATGGGAGAGGTAGACTCAACCACATTCATGGCTCCATGCAATGTTCCACATGAAACCATGTTGCAAGTGATCGAGCAAGAGTCATCCGGATTGCGATACATGGAAAGGAAGAGTTCACGGGAGCGTGTCGCCTTCAGCGCGCTTCACGATACGACTTGGAGCTTGCAGAACTCTGTGATTAAGGCTGCGATTCGGTGGTCATATAAGCAAGAGATTAGCTCCGTAGCAGTACACAGAACTACGCCGTACTTATTATTGGCCGAACTCGGGATTGTCAACGTTGTTGTTCAGAGTTTGAAACACGAGGCGAAGTCGAGGTTGCATATGATCCCCCTCCTTCGTCGCGCTTCCGTCCCTCCTCCCTCCACCACAACAACAACTTTCAGCTCTGTCGCCTTCGCCCACCACAACACCTATCGGCGCGATTCTAGCCCCTAACAAGTCGCGTAAGTAGATTCCGTCCATCCTCGCAGTCCGATCACTTTTCCTTTGGGCGCGTTTTGTTGTTTTGCGCTAGGTTCTGCGGCGCGTGACGGTTGGCGGTCCACGTCGACTTGCGCGGTCGGGACAGCGCGCATGTATCTGGAGCGCTTCGCGCGCGCTTTGCTCTCCGCGCCTTGCAACGAGTTGGAACGTGGTCGCCGCTTCTTCGTCTACGGGCGTCTCTATTTTTGAAGCGAGGGCTAGCTGTTGTGGACGCATTCTTTCGGTCGCGGAACGCGTACGGTGCTGCGAACGAGCGAGCGCTAACACGCTGCATAGCCAGACCCACGGTTCAGCTCCCACAACACTTCTTCTACCTTGCTCCCATACCCACTTCCCTCTCCTCCCCTCTACTCTTCTCTGCCCTCAGATCCCCTCTACACACCGCCAATATGGTCGCTACAACCCGCACCAAGACCGGCTCCATCCCCGCCAAAATCGAGGCCGCCCTCGCGCCCCCCGCGGCCAACACGTCCAAGCCGCGCGACAAGAAGGTAGCCAGCGGACGCGTCGCGAAGCCCAAGGCGACGCCGACCAAGAAGACGGCCACGGGCACTCCGGTCAAGGCGAAGACGGCGAAGAAGGAGAAGGCGCCTGCGACCAAGGCGAAGGATAAGGTTGTGGGAAAGGCGGAGAAGGCTGTTGGCAAGGCTGAGGGAAAGCCGGCAAAGAAGGTATGTGTGTTCTTGAGCTTCTGGGGCGCGCGTAGGCGTGCTATGGAGAAGTGTGCGATTGAATGTGTGCTGACGCGTCTGACTATAGGCTGCTGGAGCTAAGGTACGCGGTGCGAAGAAGATGCAAAAGACCCCCCATGAGCAGACCCAGGAGGAACGGGTCGGCTCTAACTATCCCTCCTACTTTGAGATCGCATGAGCACCTTATCGCGTGCGAGCGTGTCTCCCATTCCATCGATCCCCCACTTCGTACACTCGCTAACACGCCTCCCCCACACAGAAGGAGAAATCCACCACCACAAAGAAGGTCGCCGCGCCCAGGGCCAAGAAGGCGTAGACGCGTCGTATCGTGTCGATGCCTCGAGGCTGTGCACGTGATGGTGTCCCTGTGATGCTTTTGGTTGCGGGGTCTTCTGACCTCTAGTGTGTTTCCTAAGATGGGTTACGGATATGTCTTTCTGGTACAAGTCATGATGGGGCCTATAAAGGCATGCCGAGTCGTACGCTTCACTGTTGGTATGTGTCTAGTGAGGCATGAATGGGTGGTTGGGTGGGTGGGGGGAACCGGCTTCATGGGTTGTACGATATATACCCCTGGGTGATGGGCGCATGGAAACAGGCGCTCGGTTTGGAGTAATAATGATGACTGTTTCATTCGAAGTGTGTGTTTTCTTGCATAGCAGCGTGATGTTCTCATTGTCTCTGCACGTGGAGCTTCTGTGAATCATCCTTTTAAGTATCCGGGTATCATGAGCTCGTGCACCATTCGAGCTTCGTGTCCAAGTCTAAACGTAAAGAACGGAAAGTTTTCGGTAACCGGTAAATGCATCATACGTAGCAAAAGCTAGCCCGCCACCCGAACGCCATGAATGCAAAAGAGAGAGGAAAGGATCACGCCTCGTACGACGGGTTCATCGACTCCTCGAGGTACTCGTCCTTTGGCTCCTTCGGCTCTTGCGCTTCATGGTATTGGATCGCGTCGTCGATGTAGCTGAGCACCAGGTTTATGCTGTCCTCGTCGTTCACATCGAGCTTCAGGAAGGAGACCATGCTGAAGTCGTCGATGAGCTGGGCCACAGCCTTATTGAGCCTATCGAAGGAAGACCCGCTCATGACCTCCTTCGTCAGGCCCGGGTCTTGATATCCCTTCCGCTCCTCTTTGTCAGGGTGTGTTGGCCGCGCCGGGTCGTCCTCCAGGAGGTTCGGGTCGGGGTCCACGAACCGCTTGAGATCGCGTCTGGCAACTTGGCCCTTGATCAGGTCCATCTTGCTGAGGATGTTCACGTGTGGCATTTCCAGCATCATCATGGCGCTCATGGCGGACAGCGTCCCGGAGAAGAACTTGGGCCGGTCGATGATGAAGGTCGCCTCGAGCAGGTACGCAGCGCACATGTTGATGTTGAGCGAGCCGCGCATCAGCGTGCGCACTAGACCCGGGAGAATAGGCACGTGTGTATACAGCTCGATCTGGCCCGGCATGTCGAAGATGATGAGGTACTCGTCGGTGACCTCCTCGAGCGGGTCCGTGAGGAAGTCGAGGTTGTCCATGAGGAACTCGAAGCAGTAGATGAGCCCGCCGTTCGGCCCCAGACTCATCTCGTCCATGACATCTTCCAGGCTTATCAGGTCCTTGATATCGAGGTCAGGCTCGAAGGCGAACTCCTCGGCGGCGGGGTCGAGGTTGACGTAGAAGCATGGGCGCTTGTTGGTTTGCAGGTGCTGGATGAGGGTGGCGCAGAAGGTGGACTTGCCTGCGCCGGCCGGTCCCTGTGCTGTCAGTCTACATTGTATCGTGCGTGAAGACGTGCTCGCTCACCATGACCAGGGTGCCGAACTTGCTCATGGCTGCGGTGGATGCGCGTCGGCGTCGGCGAATGGCGACATGTCGAGGCTTGACGCATGTCGCGGCTTTTTCTGCCGCGCGGGCCGGCGGGCGGTGAAGCCCACCGTGGGGCAGGCCGTGGATTGGCCAGCACCACGTAGGGCGGTGAAATGGCGTGCTACTGGCTGCGACGCCGGGCGCTCAGCGTGCCCGCGACGGCGGACGGTTGTGCACGTTTTTTCGGCAATTGGCGCTTGAAAGGACCTGCTCCGTTCAAAACCCTCCCCACCTCTCTCGCCGCAGTTCCGATCCACCCCCCTCTTTCTGCTCCCTCCTTGTCCACTCGGTCGCAAGTCCTACACTACGCGTCCTCTTGACACCTTTCCACCCAACACTCTCCGCAACAATGGTTACCAACGGCACCATCCACGCTGGCAAGAAGGTACCTGACCGTCTCCCCCATGCTCCTTGACCGTCTTCTTACCATTGTCCAGGGCAACTTCCTTTTCACCTCCGAGTCGGTCGGTGAGGGACATCCCGACAAGATCTGGTAAGTCGGCCATTTCTTCTTGCTGTTAGGCTCTGCATTCTGTCTGCCCCGTTCTACCCGACCGGATGTATCCCCCGAGCTCACTCGTCCCCGACCCCAAAGACCCCGACTGCAAACAAAAGGCCACCTATGAGCACTTTGCTGACGTTCACTACCAGCGACCAAGTCTCTGATGCCATCCTCGATGCCTGCCTCAGGGAGGACCCGCTCTCCAAGGTTGCCTGCGAGACGGCCGCTAAGACGGGCATGATCATGGTCTTCGGCGAGATCACCACCAAGGCCCACCTCGACTACCAGAAGGTCATCCGTAACGCCATCAAGGACATCGGCTACGACCACTCCGACAAGGGCTTCGACTACAAGACATGCAATGTGCTCGTCGCCATTGAGCAGCAGTCGCCCGATATCGCCCAAGGTCTGCATTACGAGGAGGCCATGGAGAAGCTAGGTGCTGGTGACCAGGGTATCATGTTCGGATACGCCACGGACGAGACCCCGGAACTGCTCCCATTGACGCTGCTCCTCTCGCACAAGCTCAACCTCGCCATGAAGGAGGCCCGCAACGATGGCTCGCTGCCCTGGTTGCGTCCTGACACCAAGACGCAGGTCACCGTCGAGTACGCCCATGATGGCGGTGCCGTTGTTCCCATCCGCGTCGATACCGTCGTCGTCTCTGCCCAGCACAGCGAGAAGATCACCACCGAGGAGCTCCGAAAGGAGATTCTCGAGAAGATCATCAAGAAGGTCATCCCGGCCAAGTACCTCGATGACAAGACCGTCTACCACGTACGATTTGCATATCCTCTTCTTCTGCCATCCGCTAATTTTTCCAGATTCAACCCTCCGGCCTATTCATCATCGGTGGTCCCCAGGGTGACGCCGGTCTCACTGGCCGCAAGATCATCGTCGATACCTACGGCGGATGGGGAGCCCACGGTGGTGGTGCTTTCTCCGGAAAGGACTACTCCAAGGTCGACCGCTCCGCTGCCTACCTCGCTCGCTGGATCGCCAAGTCGCTCGTCACTGCCAAGCTCGCTCGCCGTGCTCTTGTCCAGCTGTCGTACGCCATTGGTGTTGCCGAGCCCCTCTCGCTCTTCGTTGAGACTTACGGCACATCTGACAAGGACTCGGATGAGCTTGTGGAGATCATCAAGAACAACTTTGACCTGAGGCCTGGTGTCATTGTCAAGGAGCTCAACCTTACGAACCCCATCTACTTCCAGACGGCCAAGAACGGCCACTTTTCCAACCAGGTAGGTTGAAGCTCTTTTCCTATTGGTTCATTCGCTAATTTGGTGCAGGAATTCACCTGGGAGAAGCCCAAGGAGCTCAAGCTCTAAGTGTACGACTACGTGTAGTGACTGCATGTGTGGATTGAATCAACTTCATCCACGAGAGTCAAGATTTACGATGAAATGACATGCATATATGTCTGGCGGGCTAAACATTCGTCTTTCAACAAGTTTCGGCGTCGGGAAAAAGGATACCCAAGATCTTTCAAAAGTATTTTCTGCATTCATCATGGCGGAAAGGCTTTTCCCGACCCCATTATAGAGCTGTGCGCGCGCGTTTGGCATGGCGTGTAGACTTCAACGTGTTAGGCTACGCATTTTGGGTAGCCGTTTGGCGGCATGCGTTGTGGCAATCATAGAGACATGTTGGTCCTAATATAGGACAGAAGTTCGAAAGGACATCATCAATGTCACTGTAACCTCTCCGCAATTTTTAACTCTTCCAACGTGACATGAGTGAGTTCCTGTGCGGAGGACCTGACACAATCAGAGCGTTCAATTGCCGTCTTGCCTGCTCGACAACCCCGCACTACCCCGCGGCAGAATCAAGGCTCTGCAGTGGGACGGGAGGATTCTTCCGTGCATAAACACCGGACGTCTAACTCGTAATGTTTCTGCAATGGAGTTGACAGAAGCCTCTCTTCCGTTGTACTCTCGGTCCACGGCACCGAAATCTAGAACGCTCTAGCAGCACAGGGACTTCTTTGACTTCTTTGACGGCAACAAAATGCACCGCCACAGGTATCAACGTCATTGGCCATCATCGAAAAGCTAACGCCACACGCTCTTTCTAGTATTTGTAGCTTCAAAGGCAAATTACACACCTTAACAACTCACGATACCCTCTTAGCTACTGCTTACCCTAAACTTACTCATACTCACTACACCTCCCCTTGAAGCTTTATCTACACGCATTGGAGCACCCAAGCATATCACACACGCACCTACACAGCAACATGACCTCACACGTACCCTCCGACGCACCGCCGTCCTACGAAAGCGTCACCGGCTCAACACCCAATCCCCCAATCCGGCGCGTCTCCACCGACGGCCCCGGATCACGCACAGAACGCAATGGCATACCTCCCGAGCACCGCCGCTCGATGGAGGACGAGAATCGACCTCTCCCACCCGGATGGGTCCGCCAGTTCGACTCTGAAGAGCAGCACCAGTTCTTCGTGGACACCAATGCCGATCCACCGCGTAGCACGTGGTTGCATCCGTACGATGACGAAGAGTTTTTGGCTACTTTAGGTGTTGATGAGAGGAGTGAGCATGGGCGCATGCATAGGACCATGACGCTGGATGATGTCCAGGCTGAGAGCAGCGATGATGAATCCGGTGGCCATGCGCAACTCCCTCCACGACCTACCAAAGGGAACGCTGGTGGCTCAAGCGGCCAAGGTCAACTCACAGGCATCCACAAGATCACCCGCAAGATGAAGGACAAGCTCACCAGCACCACACACGAAGAACGCGAACAGCATCGTGTGAAGCGCGCAGAGCAGGAGCGCCGCGCGTACATCGCCCATCTACAGGCTCGCCAGGCGATGTCTCGCGCGCTGCAGACAGGCCAGCCTCAGTTACTCGGCAAGGACCGCCAGGGCAGGGATGTGTACATTGAGCCCCCGACTGGACCGCGGGCGCCCATGGGTGCGTATGGGTACAGTCCATTCAGGCAGGGAATCTATGGGAATCCGAGTGCACGGTATATGAGGCCGGTTGGACCGTACAGGAGGCCCTATGGATATGGGTACGGCGGCGGATTGGGAGCGCCTGTCACTATGGGGTTATTGGGAGGTGGGCTGTTAGGAGGTGGGATGATGGGAGCTGGGATGATGGGAGGTGGGATGATGGGAGGTGGGATGATGGGAGGAGGAGGAGGAGGAGGTATGTGCTAAGGCGGGATCGGCAGAGATGAAGTGGAAGGGCGTTTGATGGTTGAATGTAGGTCAGCAGGTCAGACTTGCTGTGTCTTGATTTTCCACCCATCGGGTGCCTGCTGGTTGATGCGGGTATGCCTGATCGGTGGTGCGAGTCTGGGAGGCATTCGGAAGTATGGTACCCTGTAGATAGTTCTTAGGTGGCGACGCCTCGACAGTTCATAAGTATTGTAGAGTAACTTGTATTACTAGTGAAATCGGCCAGAAGGGCTCTCGTACTGCATTTACGTCTGCTGGTGATGGTACGGTGTACTAACGGCAGGGACGGTGGATAGGGTATCCTGATCACCCTCAACCTGCTTTGACGTGGCCTCTATATTCCAATGTTCGTTCTTGGATGTGTGATTCTTTCCAATTTGCACTGCTTGAAACTCGAGGAAGTTGACCAAGGAATCCACTGCATCGAGCTGAGCAAGTCGGAAGGCTGATCGGCCACCTTGCATGCGAGGTCATGAGCAGAACAAAGGCGTGAGTAGAGAACACACTACCATTTGCCAGACATACTACGATCCTTGTTATCTTGAAGCATCACAGTCATGTAGTCTTACAGTGTCCACGCCTACCATTCACTGATGCCCCGCACTATGTACCACTCGACACGTCTCCCAACGGCACTAACTTGGTCTTCTGGACAATGTGCAGTAGTGCCACCGAGCAAATACGAGAAGAGATAATGATACGCGATTGATCCGGTTCTCCTTCGGCAGACTATGCTTCTGAGCTGCATATCAGAATCCACCGAATGACTACAAGCAAAGCTGTTCATCCTTGCAATGTCTGGTAAATTCCGAAGAGCTGTGAATGTATACCATGGAACGAGCGGTCAGCTGGGGTGAACATCTAGTTCAGCTCCGCTTAGGTGGCAGCAACGCAGCTTTCTGGTCAGCTAGGTAGGACTGAGGTTGTCTGCTAAGCCTACTACTATGCATACTGTAGATGTTTTTTTTCTCCACCGCAATGGCTGTCGCAATGTTGTGTGGGACTGACGACAATACTGGAGCAGTCTTGCGCGCTTGACTTGTAGAAACCTGTAAGGTAGAGCGCGATGCTCTGTGGTGGTCAGAAAGCGTGATGGGACGAGTTCTCGTTACCCAATCTGGCAAACGACTAGACACCTGACACTCAGCTCCAATCACACCACCCCATCGCGCCGCCCGACGCTGCGAACACCCCATCGCAGCCTGCACCAAGCCAAGCGGCCCGGCGCAGAACTCAGCGCCTCTACCTTAGCCCATCACCAGCTTGCGTGCCTCGATGTGGGAGGGTGAGGAGTCCCGAGCGTCGCCTAACCCCATCCCAGCCCCTCCGTATTCCTCACACCACCGCTGACGCCCGCCCCAGCCCTTCAGTAAGCACGCCAACAACCATCTAGCTCGCAAATCCTGGAACCAGCGCTGCAATGGCTTGCAGCGCCCAAAGAAGCCTCACCGATATTCGATAATGTGCGGATGTGGTCGGGTGGTTGGTTGGCGGGTTTTCCAGCCTCTGGGTTTTAAGACGGGGTGCTTCGCGCGTGGGTATGGCGACGCTTGAGCCATATTGTTTTCTGTGCTTTGGTTTGCGGGTTACACAGTTGACGACTACGGAGTACGGACGATTGCATTGTGCTTGTGGATTCTATCTACGACTTGTTCTACAAATACGAAAGCGATGCTAGCCATGGATATGGAAACCTACGGTATCCTCACGTCGAGTCCCACGCCGCCACTTCCTACACGACGGCGTCCACCTGGCCTCCTCCCTCCACCCACCGACCCAGAACTCACACCCAGTCTCATTCCAGCGCCGCTCTTCAGCAAGAGGAAACGGCTTCCATCGCGAATTCTGCACGTCACAGTCCACGATCTATCGGCCCTCCCGTCACCGACACATTCGATTTCCAACGCACCATCGTCGCCATCAACATCTTTCCATTCTTCCACCTTCAGCGCCAATTCCTCGCCCTCCTCATCGGCGCCCAGTTCGCCATCAAATCGACCACGAGCGCTGACGTATTCTCGTCCCGAACCGGATGTGGCGTATTGGGACTCAGTAATGCAGTGGAGACCGCATGTTGGGCGAATGCCGCGCCGCTGTTTAAGGCGCAAACCCAGTCCGAAGGAGGAAAGCTTGAGGAGCTTGAGGGTCAAGGATTCGGAGGCTTGCTTGCAGAGGGTGTATGATGAGCGGTTGGAGGCGTATCTGAATGGCGATGTCTTTCACGAGTTGGGTGGGCTTGTCGAGGAGTAAATGTGTCGATGCATGAGATGAGGGATACGATGACGAATTGTGGGTACTGGCTGGTGGTGACATGGACACGAAGCTGACGAAGATCAAGATCGATTTAACGAATACCTACCCGCGGCGCTTTTGGAGTCATGCGAAGTCACGCGAGCCGTTGTCACGATGATGGTTACGGGCGACCAAGGGGGATTCCGTACTGTTTGCAGAGTTTTCCGTCTTGATACCCAACGTTTCTTGTTTTACTTTGATTTTTACACTCTGTGCGTTAAATTAGAATAGTCTATTTACGTTGTCTTCACCATGCACCGCTTTAGGACGTGCTTGTGGGTATGTTATTGATTGCTAGCGTCTTCTCGCACTATCGATTGTTGCTAAAGCATGCTGACAGAGCTTCGGCAACTAAACCTATTTTGGTTACGATGTAGGTTTTATGGAGAGACATATGTCGGTCTGAATGTCTCTGTTATGTTCCTTCAGAAACATGAACGCTCGTATTTGGTATTCGCAATAAACACAACTATGCCTCGACCTTTTTGCTCACCAGGACCCCCTCGTCCACTTTCGATCTTTTCGCATATACAAAAGCACCTTGCCCTTCTCTATTCCTTGCCAACCAAAACAGTGCTCTCCCCAACATCATCCTTCTCCTTCTCCCCCTCCCCTCCCTGAACACTAGGCTGCTCAACCTGCCTTCCCTTCCACCCACTCATCATATTCTTCAACCCCTTCCTAAGCATATACTGCATCCAAAGCGGCCACCCCCTAACCTTTGGCACAATACCCCACGACAGCTCTGGCAGTACCAAAACCTTACTCCTCCCCTCAAACACAGCCTTCACAATCTCCTCCGCAACCGTCTCAGGATACAAGGCCTTGCCGGCAAATCCCTCGAACAGCGCCGTCCGTGTGTAACCCTGACACATGAGCACAGTCCGCACCTTCGGCGCGTTATACAATGTGGATAGCTCTGCAGAAAGCCCCTCGTGGAACGCTAGTGCGGCGGATTTCGAGGACGCGTAATCGACCATGTTGGGGGCCGGGAGGTGGGCGGCGAGCGAGGCGACGGTTACGACCATGCCGTGGTTTTGGGAGATCATTGAGGGGAGGAATTGTTGGACCAGGAAGTAGTGGGAGAGGGTGTTCACGTTGAAGGTCAGGCGGATGTCCGTTTCGGTGGAATCGAGGATGGATTTTCCACGCGCACAGCCCGCGTTGTTGATCAGCACTGTTGGGGCGCCGAAGGCAGCGCGGACGGAGGATGCGGCACTGGTTATGGAGGCCGGGGACGCGAGGTCGCAGTGGAAGTAGCGGACAGATGGGGGTGCTGTTCACGGTCAGTTCAGTGCTCTCCTACCATCTCTCTCACGTCCTCAGTAACCGGACATGGCAAGCACACAAACTCACCTTCGTAAGTAAGCCCCTGTACATCCAAGACCGCAACCTTCACCCCCCTTTCGGCCAACAACCCCACAACAACCTTCCCAATCCCATCACTCCCTCCCGTAACGACCACAACCTCCTTGCTCCAATCCCACTTATCTCCCGACCAGTTGTTCACCACCTTGTCGCTCAGGTAGCTGCTCGCAGCGTTGAGCACGCCCAGCGTCGCAAGTGTCTTCAAGCCCTTGAAGAGTGTGGCGTGTTGCGCTGCGAGCTCGCCGCCTTGTGCTGTGTAGCGCGCGAGGAGGATGAGGGGAAGCGTGAGGGCGGGGTTGCAGGCCGTGAGTTTGGCGAGGCGGAGGAGGGTGTCGCCGGTTACACCTATAATCGTTGGTAAGTTCATCGGTGAGCGCGCTAAATGGGGCGTAAGCTCTAAGCGCGACCGAGACGGGACGTACCTTCACGCGCGAGCTTGAAATCGCTTCGAATAGGCATGGTTGGATGTGCGATCTATAGGTCTCCTGGGTGATTGCAATTGGAATGCGTAAACGGGTGGTCACGATCAGGAGGGAAGTGCAGAGGCAGGATGGAGCGCGCGGGAATCCTTTAAGCCGTACCCCATGCAGTTGTCGCGACCATGACTCGCAACCCCGGCCAATGCGGGGCGGGACTCCACAGCCGAGGCGCTGGGTCGATGGCGACACGTGCGATTGAACTTGCCCACTTTAGGGACATTGTACGTCCCTTCCCATTGCAGTAAAATGTGCGACACAAGCAGCAGGTTACTGATGATATTCGAGCGGCACCATCAACATATACATAGTCTGGGCGCGGACGGTCGCTTGCATACGTTCGAAGCATCGCATGAATTATATGTATATACGGATGAAATGCTGAAATCGGACAATTCTAACTATGGCAATGCTCATGGATATCCGCGCAAATCGCTCCAAAACCCAAGAAAGAATACAAAAAGGAAGTAGAGAATCCGAGAGTCGTAAGGTATCCCAATACTAAACGCCGCGAAACCAAATGCCCGCCGAACGCCATGCCTCAAATATTAGGCTATGCGAAACCCTTTCATATCATGTTACTCCCACTCAGATCCATGACTGAGCTCTCGGGAGCAAGACTCGCTGAGCTCCTCTTGCTGTTGACGCTCATAGCCCCACTCATGACCCTTACCACTTTCTTGTTACTCGGGCGCGCAACCAACACCTGTGCAGGACAGACCACAATCTCGTCCTCACCTTCCCCGAAATCATCCCCTTTCTTGACCACAAGCGGGAAAAGCACGATCTTGACAATGGCTTGGCGTGCTTCCAGCTGGTCGTTCGACGTCGTCTCGCCAGATCGCTCGTTCATGAGACTGGCATTGAAGTTTACTTTGGCAACGAGGTCGCCGTTGGTATCGTACTCGGGTTGAAGGGGTGGGAGCATGATGTACTCGGCGCGCTGCGTGCGCATTTCGATAGAGAGCTCCACGGCAAGGCGCATTACGCTGCGGAGAGACTCTTGGATTTGCCGTTGGAGGTGCGATGGTGGAGATAGGAGGGTCGCTAAAGTGCTATAGATCTCATGGACGACGGCCTCGGTATCTTGAGCGCGCTGTTGGGTGAAAGGCTCACGTTTGGAGAGAAGGGTGAGTGTAATGGCTCTCCATTGAGCGACGGCACGTGTGGGACCTGGAAGAAGATTAGACGTGGAAATAGTGATAAAGAATAGGATGTACTTACCAACTTCCGACAAGGTCTTCTCCAGCGACTTGAGTTTCTGTCGCTGTTCTCTGTCCATACCAAATAGGTATCTGGTGAACACATACTCCCAGATCATGGTCATGGTCACCGACATGAACACATCCCGGCGTTTTATACGATCTGCAAGAAGCATGTCGACATCCGAGCCATCGAGAATGGCATTGTCTAGACGAGTGTCGATCTTCTGTCGCGTTGCAGCATCTAGCCTTGTGTCGGCAGCAATCTCGGACGACAGACGACAGGCGCGAGTGTCGGAGAACTTGGAAAATCGCAACACCCACTGTTGGACGTGTTGACATAGTTGCTGACATGCGCTGTCGAAGTAGTCTTCATCGCGAACCGTGAGAAAGCTTTCGTTAGGCTTCTTGGAAGATAAGATCTGCTTCTGCAAAGACGAAATTTGCTCTCTTGCGCTTGCAAGCTCGGCGTTCAGACGACTGATCTCAGCATTTCGATCGTCCAAAGCGAGTGCGATTTCTCCACGGACCGCCTCTTCCATGCCACGCGTCAACTGGCTGTGCTGAGATCGAAGATCCTCGAGCTCTCTCGTTGATTGCTGCCATTGGTCATGGACTGCTTGACCTTCGGATTGAAGGTGTACATATCGTTGGTTAGCTTCGTTGGTAAGGCTTTGATTGGCTTGCGTGAGGTTATTGTTGAGCTCTGTAAGCTTGATGATTTCCCCCTGGAGCCTCTGTAGAGTGTCGCGAAGCTGCGCAATGTCGATATCGCGTTGATGAAGCTCGCGATCACGTGCATCGACAGCCTCGTTGACGACTTGCGTGTCGACTTCGCGTTGGTAAGAAGCTGCTTGCAAGTTTTCCTCAGCTCTAGATTTGGCCTCCTCTAGCGATCGGTTCTGTGCAGCAAGGTGTTCGAGTTGCGTCTGCAGGTCCATGAGCTGCATGCTCTGTCGCTTGCGCACGCTGGGCGGCCGTGTCGGTGACATCGGCGAGCCTTGGGCTTCACCCCATGCCTCCTGCAAAATTTGTTAGTTACAATCACAACAACGTCGAGATAATGCATAAAACTTACGTAGACATCGGGCATTTCAGCGCGACCCTTGCCTTTGTCTTTAAAAGGGTCGTATTTCGATGAACTCGCAATGCCCGCGGCGATGGCTGCGGTTGCTCCGGCAGCGAGCGCGATGCCTGCGAGATTGGGGTGCGCGCTCTTAGCGTCCGCATTGACCTCGCCAAGACTGGAGGCAGACCTCAGGTCACCTGACTTGCTTCTATCTATCCTGCGCAATGAAGGGGTCAAAGATCTGTTGCTCGCAGCACTGAGTGGGCGATCGTCGTTCGGACTTCGAAATCGCGCTGAGCGATCGCTGAGTGCACTTGGTGATCGATGTTCACCCATGCGTTGTTTCGTTGGATCCGTTGGCGGAGTGGAGCGTTGATCAGACGGGAGTCGACGCGCAGGACTCAAAGCCATGCTCCGATCTACGCTTTCGTGTACTTGATGCCATGGTGATTCTCTCGAGGGTGTCGATGCGTCAACTGAAGGAGCAGCAGCTTTCCGACTAGCTGGAGTGGGTGTGACCGGCGGTGGTGAATGCATACGTTCTGACACCGGCTTGGAGGCTGAGATTGCGCTTCGTCGAGCAGATTTGACACCTCGATCAGGTGTACCAACATCGGCGACAGATCGTCCCTTCTTGTGTAAAAGAGTGTCATCGGGACTGCTCTCTTTGATCGGGTCGAGTTGGCTATTTGGCGTTCGCATATGCTTCGACGTGGGTGTGGAAAGCATAGCAGACTTCTCGTACTTCTTTTCACTAGGATCCCCGAAGAGTGGACGGTAGGGTTCTGTATGCTTGACTTCCCTTGTAGGCGAGGCATTTCTCTCGCGAGACTCCGTATGTGTCTTCTTGCTATTTCGCGAGACGTCGTCGCTGTCCTTTGATCGGTGTGCTCCAGCTGTTCCAGCTGCGGCACTTGCAACGGCGGCAACTGCAAGAGGAGCGACAATGTGTGAGCGAGATTTCGAAGTCGCTGCTGGTGATTCTCCATATTGGCGGCTGGACGGAGAGGAGTTGAATAGATAGGATGTGCGCTCCTTGGTGGAAGAGTCGATCGCATTAGGGGATGTGACATCAGCTAACGAAGGTAGCTCTGGGAGTGAGGGGCTTCCAGACCGATCATGTTCATCGTAGTGCTCCGTGATTGATCGATCTGCAGCGTGACGAGGTGTCGTCGGTTCCCTCGAGTGTCGTTTCTTCTTAGTATGAGACTCTTCAACAACGTCGGTCGGATCTTGCGGAAGCGAAGGATTGAACCCCGAGTCGTGGTAGCCGCTGTCACGCGTATGCGTTGTAGTCGAGAATTGCGGGGCGCTCGGTAGTACTGGAGAGTCAGCCACGTGTACGGCGCTATCGCGAAGTCCACCAAACGACCAGGTCGGTTCAATGACGGGCGAATGACCTCGGACGGCTGGCTCTGCACTTGTGTTGAGATGGGATATCTCGGTCACCGAATGAGCGCCACTGCGAGCTGTCTCGCGAATTTCTGCAGGCGGGAACGTTGCGCTGGTAGTCGGTTCGATAGGTTGATATGGCACAGACGACGATGGATCGGAAAGGTGTATGCGTTTTTCCTCTGGCGGTGCGTCGGGTGAGACAGGATGTTCTCGTCGCTTGTGTCCTTCGTGGTCCGAGAAGAAAGCAGCAGTCCTGTCCATTTGCGCATCGTGCAAGCCATGACTTAATTCGCTTGGACCTCTCCGCTTTGGCGACGGCTCGTATGCTTCTACAGGTGGCTGAGACGCAGCCACTTGTGACACGTGGATGGCGTTGTTGTCGACCACGTCTGTTGACTGCTGGTCGTCTCTAGGCAGATGTGCCCCAATGTCCATAGTATGCAGCGACCTGTCCTGCGACTGGCTTGACTTCTGTTGCTCTCCGAGATCCATCGATTCTAGTGTTTCTTGATTCTTCCTGCTCTTCTTTCCCTTCTTTTTCGACGGCAAAGCCCACTCATCAACAACCTCCATGTCCCTTGCGGGCAGCGTTTCGTCGTTCGGTGTCGGTATAGTAGGGAATGGATATTCGCCGATTTCATCATCTTTCAATGATCTTGTCTGTTGGTCATACATGGGAGGAAACTCAGCCTTACGCTGCGCCTCTGACTCTTTCCTATCCGCTCCCTTGCCGAGTGCCATGGCACCAAGCGCGGCTGCACCCGCTGCAACAATCATAGCTTCACCAGCTGTCTCTTTTTTGCTTTTCTTCCCCTTCTTCTTCTTTGATGATGTCCAATCCTCCTCCACAACCTGTTCCGGCACAATCACGTCCTTGTCCATGTCTCTTTGCAGCTCAAAATCCTCTTCGAATGGAGTTATCGTGCCGGAAGGGGTGGTAGACTCCACCCTCTGCTCCACGATACTCGAACGTTTTGACTTGCCCTTTTTCCCTTTCTTGGGCTGCTCATCCCAAATATCATCCATCACCTTCGCTTGAGGTTGAGAGTGAAGCTGATCGCGCTGGAGTTCTACATTGTCGAAGCGAGGCGTCTCCATGGGAAGCTTGTCAGAGTCCACTTTGTGCTGATCGCTCAAGGTCGGCTCCAGGTCCGTTCTGAAAGTTGAAGAATTGTCAAGCTCTAAATGTCTGGTCGTTAGCTCAGCTGGATTCTCCACAGTGAGAGGCACATCTGAGGGAGCTTCATCCACCGAAGGCTTAGCAGCCGGAGCCTCAAAAGTGGCATGCGCTAGGGAAGTTCTGTTCTTGTCTTTCTTCGCCTTCTTGCCCTTCTTCGAAGACGTGGAAGCCCACAAGTCTTGCGGCTCCTCTTCAGCAGGCGTAGTTTGAGGATCCCGGGCCGGCTCGTTGGGCTGCTCATATGCGATCGTATTCGTTTGTTGCACACCTTGGTGTGAGTCTCGGGAGATACTTGGCTCGACAATGTTTTTGTCTTGTGCTGCCGAGGTTAGATTGGACAAGTCGATCGTGCGCTCTTCGGCTTCCACCGGTGTATCTGGGACGGAGCCGCGCTTCTTCTTTCCTTTGACCTTCTTGGCTTTGGACGAAGACCAAAGCTCGTCACGATCGGCTTCTTCGAGCACACCGGGAGGTGATTTGCGTTGCGAGAACGTGGGATCGCTGAGAACGTCTAGTGGATCAAATGTCGGAGCGTTCTCAGCGGCGGTGGCTACGACAGGGTCAGACAGCAAAGGCTCCACGGGTTTGGCGATATCTATTTGCGGTGAAGATGGAGATAGGGAACGACCCATGGCGCCATATTTGGATTTGCTGGCCACTTCTTTAGCAGCAGCTATGTCGTCGACAGGAGATACATCGCGTGCGCCGAGTGGTGAAGTGGATCGATGGAAGCTCGGATCGTTGAGGACCAGATTGGTGTCAAAGCCGGACTCCTTGAGGCCTGCGGCGACGGTAGCAGCGAAGTCGAAGTCTTGCTCTGGGGATTTCGTACGCGGTTGACTCTCAAGGTCCGTTGTTAGGTGCTCTTCTTTGGCCTCGAAATGGGCACTCTCATTTGCGACATCTGGGAGGTCATTGGCAGTGGTGTTCTCTTTCCAAGTGGGCAAAAGCTGGGGAGGCACGACCACCTCTTGCGTATCAGGCTCAAACATAGCCGCAAGCTTGTGCCTCTTACCCTTCTTCTTGCTGGGCTGGGCTGACGTAAACGACTCTTCAATTGCAGGAGCCTTGGCCACATCAGACGCGATCAAACCGATAGCTTTGTTGCTGTCAAGGGTGTGAGCGTCCGTACTGGAAGTAGCGTCAGACGGGTGCTCGGTAGCAGGCTCCACGATCAGCCCCGAGGATTGATTAACGATCTCCATGGGCTCTTCGAACGCAACCGCAGCCCTCGACTTTCGCTTCTCCTTCTTACCCTTCTTTGCAGGAAGCGCCCAGTCGTCCTCGACTAGAGGTTGAGGTTGCTCTGTGAAGGTAGATTCTGGAACAAAGCTGGGCTCTTCAGATTCTTGCTTCGGCGTTGAAAGTTGAACTTCCTCAACCCCCTCATCCCAAGAAGCTGCGGTAGACTTGGACTTGCGCTTCTCCTTCTTGCTCTTCTTGACCGGTAATGCCCAGTCATCCTCAGATTGAGGCTCGGTTTGGCTTGTCGCGATGTCGGCCAAGACAGGTTCAGCATTGGGCTTGTTCTCCGACCCCGTTGGCTGGAATTCATCGATAAGGGACAAGCGTCGGTCCACACTCTCTTCCGGAAGTGTTAGAGGTTCGGACGGCATGTCCTGGATTTCTCGTGTCACCTCAGGCTCTGGGTCGATTTCAGTCTCAATGGTCTTGACGTTCTCAGAGATCTGAGCACCCTCAACACTCTCAGGCTCACCCCAGTCGAACATTGCAGCCTTCTTTTTGCCCTTCTTCTTATCCTTCTTGCTTGGCTGAGGCACAAAATCATCGTTCGCAGCGGTCGAAGCCTCTGCAGTAGCGAGTGGTTCAAAAGGAACGACTGGCTCTTCGGAAGCTGGAGAAGGGTCGGAGAAGTCAAACATGGTGGCCTTGCTCTTCTTTCCTTTCTTACTCTGCTTGCGTGTCAAAGCAGGGGCAAAAGCGGGCTCGTCTCCGACTGGCGTAGGCGAAGTGGACTCTTCTTCTTGAGTTGTTACCTGCAAGTCTGCAAGAGGGATTTCGATTGGATGCGCTGGCTTCCGCTCGTTACTTGAGCTGAGTTCGACTGGATTGCGCGGTTCGGCATCGTCAACGACTTCGCGGACATCTGTTTGAGTGCTGTCCGGCTCATGTGGGGATTGAACAACGACTAGAGGAGTCGCCTCCTCTGTCGGTACATCTTCTGACTCGTCCCACGCGAAAGCAGTCTTCTTGGTCTTCTTCTTGTCCTTCTTATTGAGCTTGCGGGTCGGTGTGCTGAAGCCGCTGGCATCTTCCTCTGGTACCGTTGGTCGAGTCTCGAGCGTGGTGGGCGCTTCTTCCACTGATGGTTCCTCGATGGCCAGTTCCTGGGTTTCGGGCGCAATCTCTTCAGTAGGCTCATCCCAGCTGAACGCCGTCGCCGTCGCCTTCGCCTTCTTCTTGTCTTTCTTACTCGATTTGCGTGAAGGCACTTCAAAAGCTGCCGTATCCTCCTTGGCCGGCTCAATAACAGCATCTTGCGCTTCGTTGATAACCTCTGGCCCGGCGACAGAAGTGGTAGGCTCGGACCAATCGAAAGCACTGGCTTTGGCTTTCTTGCCCTTCTTCTTTTCGTTTTTGCCGAGCTTGCCAACGACATCGAACACTGACGTGGGTTCAGGGACAGCGGGCTTAGGATCGTCGCTTACAGCCAAAGTTTCATCGAGTGCTTCGGATCGCTGCTTGAAGTCGGCCACTTCGTCTTGAATGGCTTTGAGAGAAGGTGAAAGATGACCGGTGCTGGCGTTAACCTGAGCGAGGTCTGTTCCAGGCTCCAAAGATTCCTCAGGGATGTCATGGAAGACGTCCTCTTCTTCCCCAGCGCCAGTGGGTGGCATGTCAAGTTTGTCAGGCATGACCGAAGAATCATCAGGTGTTGAAGCTTTTGGCTCCCCAGTACTCGGTTCCATGTACACCTTCTCTACGAGAGGAAGCTGCTCGCTGCGCAAGACGTCATCGTTCGACGAAGTGGTAGGAACACCTTCAAACAACGGCTCTCCAAACATCTCAGCATCTTTTTCGACAACAGGGGTGGTGGTACCAGACGTAGAAAGACTCTTCTTGCCCTTCTTCTTGTCTTTCTTCGACTTCTTCGTTGGCAGAGCCCAATCATCCTCAGGCTCGTCCTTCGTTGCTTCCGCGCTTGCCGGTTCGCTTAGCGCTGTGAGTACATTGTTTTCGGTTTCGGGAAGTGCGAGTGGTTCATCAACGAGTTCCGAGGGCATGCACATCGCTTCCTGGGCTTTCTTTCCCTTTTTGCCCTTCTTCGAGACTTTGCGGCTGATTGGTGCCCAGTCGTCTAGCTTAGGCTCAGGTTCGAGCTGGAACGATGGCTCATCGCGAGGAAGTTCCGCATCAATGTTTGGGAGTGCAGACTCGTCTGCAAGCTCGCGGCTCGCATCGAAAGGCGGGTTTGCGGAAGACAAATCGCGGAAACCATCTTGGGTGGCAGATGCATCGGAGTGCTCGGGAAGTTGTTGCTCAGGTAGGGATTCGGCAGCTTCAGAAGCTTTGGGCTCCGCGTCTTCAGTCCAGTCGGATGTCGATTGGCGTATGGTCTTTTTGTCCTTCTTACCCTTCTTGCCTTTCTTCGGCGCCGAGAAGGCCCACTCATCTTCAGCAAAAGGCTCAGGCGTCTCAGCTACGCTAGGCTCCACAGAGATCCGTTGCGAGACGCTAGGAACATCTTGGAAATTGGAGGGAGACTCCAGATCCGGTACTGGGGCCTCGGTAGTTGTAAACAATTCATCCTCGCGGCGGGATTGGGCCTCTTCGTAAGAGGGAGCATCGCGAATCTCCATTGCTTCGTTGCCAAAGCTAGATGTCGCTTGGAGATCGCGGGTTTCGTTCATCAATGGAGTCTCTGAGATGACTGCATCTTCAGTCTTGCTCTCAACGACCGGTTCATCGTCCCACCCAAAAGCCAAAGCCTTCTTCTTGCCCTTCTTGTCTTTCTTGCTGAGCTTACGACTAAACGCCGGCTTTTCGAATGCATCTGCCATATTGTCTTCGCCAACTTGGTCCGTCTCGCTAGGCGCCATGTTCTTCTCAAGCACGTCTAACGGATCCTCTGTTGGGGCTTCGGGTGTGATCTGCACTGGTTCGAGAGCGGGCTCGGACAGCTCTGCCATGGAAGTCTGCGCCTCGTTCTTCCCTTTGCCTTTCTTGCTCTTCTTTTTCGAGGTCGGGAGTGCCCATTCATCTACTACCAGCTCCTCTTGTTCGACCACGGGCGCAAAAGTCTGCTGCACAGACTCTCCCACTTTTTGTTCAGATTCTTGTTCGAGCGGTGGCGTATCTTCAGTTGGAGTGAAAAGAGTCTCCGCGATGGCTGGTGTTGATGTACCGGAGTGGCGTTTGCCCTTCTTGTCCTTCTTGGCCTTTTTCTTCGAAGAGCTCGGTAAGGCCCAATCATCCTCTGCCTCCGCCACTGGCTCGACCGGAGCGAAAGTTTCCTCCGAGCCCTTTTCGCCGAGCGTTTCGTCAATTGATGAGGGCTCGGAAGGAGCTTTGCGAACGTGATCGTTGTCGAAAAAATTGTCGAGATGTTCGCTTTGCTCATTGATTTGCTCCTGGGGAAGTGGTTCTTCGACCAAAGGCTTCGTAACATCCTCGGGATCGCGTTGGGCCTGCTCATGGGCCGTGATCTCCGCGGTAGGCAGCGTAGCTGAAGACACTTCTTCGAACTGTCCTTCGGGGACAGTCTCAGAGATTGGCGTAACAGCCCCAGACTTCTTCGCCTTCTTGCCCTTCTTTTTCTTGGACGGCAGAGCCCAATCATCGACCGACGTTCCACTTGGCTCTACCGTAACTGGCTCTGAAAGGTCAAGTGCCCGAGTTTCATCCGAGAATGGTTCGTCTTGAGGCACGCTTGCCGAAAACTCCTCCGAGGCATCTTCAGCGACCGGAGTAGCTGTTCCCGACTTTTTCCCCTTCTTGCCCTTCTTCTTCTTCCCCGGCAAAGCCCACTCATCCACCTCAGGCTCGTCCTCGCCCGCAAGCGTAGCAATTGGCTGGGCATCCTCAACACCGTGCTCCTCGACCAGCGCATCCTGCAATTTCTCCGTCGCTACCTCAGGCAAAGCGTCACCGAGTGTTTGAACGATGTCGACGCTGCGATCCTCATTAGGCATGGCATCGTGAGAGCTGCCAGCCTTGACCTGAGGCACATCTTCGAAAATCGGAGTAGCAGCGCCCGAAAGCTTGCCTTTCCCCTTCTTACCCTTCTTTTTGTCTTTCTTGGAGATGGGCGCTGATGCCCAGTCGTCTTCCTCGGCGGGTAGTTCGGGTTCGGTGGGAATAGTAGGGGTGGTGAGGGTATCGGTGATATTAAACGATGTGGGATCTTTGCTAACATCTTGTGATTGGGTATCGAGAAGGCCGTCATCAGGCTGGACTTCAGGTGCGTCGTTGAAGGTGTGGTCTTCTCGTTGGAATTCTGAAACTGGCGTAGCAGGGCCCGATTGTCTCTTGCCTTTTTTACCCTTTTTCTTGTCTTTCTTGAAAGAAGATGTCCAGTCGTCCACAGTAGACTCTTCTAGCTGATCCGGCTCGACTGAAGTAGAAGCAACGGGCTCCGCAGGCTCCAAGGAAAGTGGTTCGTCGGCAAGCACCGTGTCGCGTGTAGCCTGAGTAGCGTCTAGCTCAACAAGGGCTTCGTCTGCTTGACCAGGCAAGTCTTTCTCAGGAGTCGGCTCGGCAATAGAGGCTTCAGGAAGAGCCGAAGGGACGCGGACTTCAGGAACCAGCTCCTCAAACGTAGAAACACGTTTTCCCTTTTTGCCGCCCTTCTTCTTCTTGCTTGATGAAGTGAAACCCCAATCATCAACAGCATCTTCCGGTTGCGTGGCAGTTGTACCGGAGGGCTCAGCCTCATCTTGAACAGGCAAGGGTGCTGTAGCATCGTCCGTCGCGAAATCGCCCGAACGAGGAAGTGAAGCTTCGGTAGTTGATTCAGGCTCAAGCTGAGGCGCGCTGGTATCCACAGAAGGAGTTTCGGTCTCAGCAATGGTTGTTTCGATGATCGACTCGCGCTTCTTCCCCTTTGTGCCCTTCTTTCCTTTCTTCGAAGTTGTGAAGCCCCAGTCATCCATCGTGGCTTCTTGGGTCTCGCTTGGCGTAGGTAGTTCCTCATTTAGTTCCAAAGGTGTTGTTTGCGGTAGATCAAAAGTGGCTGCCGATTCTTTGATCTGGCCCTCAGAGCTCGCGAGATCGAGAGACTTAGGACGATCCTCAGTGGTGTGTTCCGAAGGTTGCTCGATCTCTACCGTGAACGAGGGTTCAGTCTTTGGTTCGGCGTCCAAATGCGATGCATTGGCTGGCTGGTCATTGGGCTCACTCTTAGCAACGTCAACAGGCAGCGCTCGTTGCTCATCAACCACAGGCTCCTCCGTGTCCTTCGAAACCGATGCGTTTTCATTATCAGCGGGTTGTTGCACCTCGGACGCCAATATGGGAACCTTTGATGAAGCGCTCACATCGATCGCAGTTGACAACGGTGTAGAGGGCTCGTCTTCGAAGGTGGAAGCACGCTTGCTCTTCTTACCCTTCTTCTTGTCTTTCTTAGAGATAGGGGCCCAGTCGTCCTCGGCAGGTTGCTCGTTCTTGTTCTCATCCGCTTCTTGGAATGCGGAGACGGGTTCATCGTCGAAAGACGGCTCTTTGAGTTCTTCCGCTGGCGTAGCGATGGGTGAGGAAGGTTCGCTCTCAAAAGTGGAAGTACGTTTGCTTTTCTTCCCCTTCTTCTTGTCCTTCTTGGAGATCGGCGCCCATTCATCCACAGGTTGCTCGGCTTTGGCTTCTTCCGAGATTAGCGAAGCGGAAGAAGATGGTTCCTGGCCCATGGGGTCTGAAGCTTCAGGTACGGAGATGGCCCTCTCCGAAGAAATGTTCTCTGACTCCTCAGTGGGCATAGCGAAGGGCGTTGAAGGCTCGGTCTCGAGAATAGAGACGCGTTTACCCTTTTTACCCTTCTTCTTGTCTTTCTTCGAAATCGGCGCCCACTCATCCTCTTGCACTTCAGGAACTTGCTCTTCGGCAAGCTGCTCGGGCAAGGTGGTGTTGACATCAGGCGTCTCCTCTTGGGCCCTCTCGAAAGCCTCTGGTAGAGCATTTGATTCATTCAGCGGCACTTCCTTGAATTCCTCCACGGGTGTACCGATCGGCGTGGAAGGCTCCTCGTCGAAAGCAGAAACACGCTTGCCCTTCTTTCCCTTCTTCTTGTCTTTCTTGGAAATAGGGACAGCCCAATCATCCTCGTCTTCCTGTTTGTGCTCGAGTTCAGCTGTTGGGATGTCGGTCTGAGCTTCCGAGAACGCCGAATTAGCAGTAGAGGTGGGTGCTTCAGAGCGTTCTTCAGGTTGCGAAGTTACGATGTTCTCGAAAGGAGGCTCGGAAACGACGAGCTTTCGGAGTCCCACATCGGCAGAGGCATTTGTAGATTGCAATGCATCGAAAGTAGGCACTTCTTCGACAGACGTAGACGCAGGCTCTGGAGTGGTGGCCTCGAAGGCGACTTTCTTACCCTTCATCTTCTTCTTGTCCTTTTTGGATAGAGGTGCAGCCCACTCGTCCTCAATCGCGGCAGTATCAGGTTGCTTCGAAGGCAGTTGTTCGGAGTTGTCGGCAAGCCATGCGTCGGAATTGCTGCGCTCGGATGCCTCGATCGGAGTGGGATCGTCTTCGAATAGCGACTTTTTCTCCCTCTTGGCCTTCTTCTTCTCATTCTTGGAAGGCGGCATAGCCCACTCGTCGTCCTTTGATAGCTGAGCCTTTCCATGGTCATTGAAATCGTCTTGAAAAGGCTGGACAGCGGTGGGCTGAGGTAAGGCGGATTGAGCGTCGTCGAATGCGAGCTCGCGAGAATCAAGCTCGTCTTCAAGATCATTGGGCGTCACAGTCCCGGATGCAGGTTTGCCCTTCTTACCCTTCTTCTTCTTGTCCTTCTTGGTAGGCATTGACCATTCGTCCTCGACTGGTTCGAGGGTTTGAGAAGTAGGTAGGTCATCCATAATGTCCTCCACGATGGGCGCAGAGGTGGTAGGCTCGAGCAGCTCATGGACACTGTCGTCTATCAAAGTCTCCTCAGTGAGAGGGGCGGGAGGTTCCTGCTGCGAGACTTTGGGAAAGTTGCGGGTACTCTCGTCCAGGACTCGGCCAGGATCGGGAGCGTTCTCAATCACCTCGTGTGTAACGCTGTCTTCCAAGTCGTTGCTGCGTTCCTCAATCATCGATGTCCTTGCCTCAGGCTCGGGCTCAATATCATCAAACTTTCCCTTCTTTCCCTTCTTCTTCTTGTCCTTCTTAGAAGCAGACGGCATTGCCCAGTCATCCTCGGCAACCGGTGCAGGAGCAACATCAGTGCCCGTCTCGACCAGATCGGCGTCAGGGAGCAGCTCGCGTTCCTGTGTCGTCTCGATAGAATCTGGAATACGAGGCTCAACATCAAACTCGACATGTGTAGCCTTCTTCCCTTTTCTCTTCTTGTCCTTCTTCGAGGACGACGGTAGTGCCCAATCATCCTGATCAGCCGAAGCTGTAGGCTGCGCATCCCCTTCAACGTAGGTCCCACTTGGCTCCAACAAAGGTTCAGGGGCTAGGGAAGGTTCTTCACGGGTTTGAGCAACATCAGGGGTGCTGGATTCGGCATCAAACTCGACGGATCTGCCCTTCTTCCCCTTTTTCTTCTTGTCTTTCTTGGAAAGGGGTACAGCCCAGTCTTCCTCGGGTTGCTGTTCCACCGGCGTGGAAACGTCATCAAGGGACTGCTCCTTCTCGGTGACGAAAAGCTGATCATCGACTTGAGAAGGCTCAGAAGGGTGGTTGAATGATGTTGGGATGTCGCTAGCCGCAGTGCTAGGCACAGGCTCATTCGTAGGGGTGGCGAGTGCTTGTTCAGGCTCAAGCGCGAAAGATTGGACACCTTTCTTACCCTTGCTCTTCTTGCCCTTCTTCGTAGCAGTAAAGCCCCAATCATCGTCCTGGACCTCAGGCGTGGGCTGAGAATCATCGCCTTGCTGTTCAGTCTCTGCTGAAATCGGTTCCTCACCCAATCCAACATTACGCGGAATCTCCGAAGCATCGTCGATGGGCAGCTCCTGTGACATCTCCGTAGTAGGTGAACTTGGTTGAGTGTCAACAGGAATAGAAAGCTGAGTACTCTCGCGTTTCCCCTTCTTCCCCTTCTTGCCCTTTTTCTTGCTGAGGGTAGCCCATTCATCTTCTTCGACAGGCTGCGGCTCGGAAACTAGTTGCTCGGCTTCCAGAAGCAGGGTCGGCTCGATGGATGCTTGGTCTACCTTGAGGGTGCTGGCGGTGGAGTCCTCGGTGACGAAGGATTCTTGTGCCACATCCTTGGTTGGCTGCTCGAGTTGCTTCTCAAACACGGTGTCGCCTTGTACTGAACGAGAAGTATCGAGCTGAGGTTCATTAACTTCCTCGACCTGAAGGCTGCCACGCTTGCTCTTCTTCCCCTTCTTGTCTTTCTTTTTAGTCGAAGATGAAAGCGCCCATTCGTCTTGTTCATTCGAAACAGGCTGTTCATGAAAGTCTAGCGGCGTTACCTCTTTCTCAAGCTCTCGCCCAATTGCTTCGTTCACAGGGGCGGGAATGACTTCAGGCTCGGCTTCGACCAACAGGCTGCCACGTTTACTCTTCTTCCCTTTCTTGCCCTTCTTCGAAGACGATGGGAGTGCCCATTCGTCATCTGCTGGGATAGAAGGTTCGGCAGCGTCCATAGGTGCGACATCCTCCTCGGGCGCGTTGTCGACAGCAGTCTCGTTCTCGGCGCCGAGTCGAACAGTCGCGGGCTCTGTCTCGGTCGTGACATCGAGCGCAGAAGCTTCCGGCTCGCCAACGTCACCTCTCGTCACCAAAGGCTCATCCTCAACAACCTTCTCTCCAACAGCAGGTGCAACAGCAGGCGACAGCGGCTCAGGAGTAGATGGCTGATCCTTTTTCTTCCCCCAACCGAACGCGCCCCAAAGTTTACCACCCCATCCCGAGGCCGCTTGCTCGGCCGCAGCGTCCGCTTCATTGTTGACTGTTGGCTGGACTTCGCGAGAGGTGGTAGTAGTAAGCGGTTTCGCAACATCCTCCTGTACTACCTCGGCAGGTGTTGAAAGGTCAGAACCCTCGACGAGGAAATCCATGACATTAACATTCGCTTCCTCTTTGGGTGCAAGAGCAGGAGATGTGATTGCGGATTCATTTGATTCGACGGGTGCAATTTGGGGCGACTCGGAAGTGTCAAGGAATTGCGATACGCCGCCAGCATCGAAGACGGGCTTGAGAATGTCTTGCTCGATCTGGTGTTGATGTGACTCTGGTGCAGGTAGAACGGCCTCAGGTTCTGGCTCGGAAGGAAGTGCAGCAGGGGTTGATTCGATAGTTTGACTCCCGCGTTTGCCCTTCTTCGCCTTCTTTCCTTTCTTGCCCTTCGATACAGGCGCAAAATCGTCCTCCACCACCGGTTCGTCCGCGGTGGGCTGGATGTCGGAAGAGCCCGTGAGGACAGTCCCGGCTTGCGTAGAAGTAGGTGCAGAATCTTTGAAGTCCACAACGTCCTGTGATCTCTCTTCAACCGGACTCTCAAAACCTTGCAACTTCTTCGCAAGTGCGTCAAATTCGTTGGAAGGTTCTGAAGTACCGATCTCCGCACGTCGGATATTTATATCCTCGTCACTCTGCGGCGCAGTAGTGTCAAGTACCTTTTGCCTTCTCAGCTCCTTGCTCAAGCTCTCCGAAGCTGCAAAGGCTTGACTTGGCTCGCCCACAAGTGTAGCGTCGTCGGTGACAGCAGATTCAGCGCGATTCTTGACCCAGTCATCTTCGTTGTCGACGAACGTCGGGACGAACGGCTTGTACGAGGAACTTGAACTAGCTGCCGGCTCTTCCATATCGGCCGAAACAGGGAAGGCTTCAGATCGTTCGTCGATGGGGGTTGGAGCAGGTGATTCGGCAGGCGACGAGACAGAGCCCTTCTTCGCTTTACCCTTACCCTTCTTCTTGGGTTTGCTTTTACTCTCGCGCCTCAGTAGATTAGGATCAGGCTCAGCTTCCACCCTGACAGGTTCAGGCTTCTTCTCCTCGATCTTCTTCGGCTCCTCAACAGGGGCAGAGAACCAATCATCAACTGCATCCGCAGTGTCAACTTCGCGCATCTTTTGCCTCTCCGCAGCAGTCAACTCTTTCACCTCGCCGGACCCCGCACCGAGATCCAGGCTCTTCCCTTTCGAGCCCTTTCGAGCTTTTTTGCCTTTCTTTGCCGGGGGCGGTGTGCGAGGAGAGAGGGTAGGTTGTTCAGGCGATCTTGGTCGAGGAGGAGGAGCAAAAGCGGCGGCCTCTTCGATCGTCTCTTGGTCGAGATCACCGCCCATGAAATCGAAGTCTGAGCCGGCGCGCGAAGATGGTCGCTGCACGTCCGACGCAGCGGGCGATGGCGACCTATGTTTGAGCATCGCAGCGGTCGCACCGCCCACGAGAGCACCGAGAGCAGCATCTTGAAGGAGGGACGAGGACTTAGAGGGCGAAAGATCTCTGCTACGTGCACGAGTCTTCAAGTCGTCGATGGGTGCGCTAGCAGCGAGAGGGCTGGCGCCCTTTTCACTCTGAACATCCTCCAACTTCCTGGTCAAATCCTCGGGTGGCGGGCCAGCAGGAGTAAGCACACCAGCCGGGAAGCTCGACGCCTTGGGTGTGCTCTGTCCACTCTCGTCAATCTCCTCGATTTCACGACCAGCCAGCTCAGGATGCTGTAGTTCCGGCCCAGAACGAGGTGGTGAGATCAAGCTGTAGGGATCCATAGGATCCATGAATGAGTCTTCGAACGCATCGCTAGTGCTCAGGTGCGGACTCTCCAATGCTGATTGATAGTCATCCTCTGTGCCAGTGGTTGAGCTCGCTTGACTTGGACTTCCGCTAGACGGCAGAGCGGGAAGAACTTCATCAATCTCAGTAGACTTTCTGTTGCGCTCAACCAGATACAAGGGTCGAAACTCTCGCGATGTTTTGAACTCCCCTGATGAGGATGCGGCGTGACGTGGACCCGAAGGTCGAAGAGGAGAGCTTCCAGGGCTGACGACTTGCTTCAGATCGAGTGTAAGATCTTTGCCCGGGGAGCCGCTAAGTGGTCGGCGGAATCGAATGGGAATCGAAGTGGAGGAAAGTCTGCGTTGGGCAAGAGGACTCGACGGAGGCTGCTCAGGGGTCTGAAGGTCTGGACTCGTTGGTCTCGATACAGGGAGTGGCGGTGTTTCGTCGGGAAAAGCTTCCAGTTGCCATGGTTGCAAGCCAGTGAGCCTTGTCAACAGTGCGCGGCTATCTTCCAGCGATGGTGGTGTAATGGGTCGTTCGACCTCAGGGAACGGGTGGGTATCGTCGAGCGTGGGTAGAGGGTACTCTGGGCGGTCTCCAGGAATGCCCCCAACCCGAGCACGGGAAACTTGACTTTCGATTGGGAGTTCATCGGCGGGCAGTGGTGCGGCTGCTGCGTCCGTTGCCACTACCCTATCGCCTAAAAAAGACGACTCTTCCTTGTCGTTGTAACGTGTTCGTGAGGTATCGCGTTCCTATCAAAAACATACATTAACATCTATAATACATACAAGACAAAAAATAGCAGCATTGTAAAGCAAGGAAAAACAGAGTGTTATACCTTGCGACCTTCATCGTCACGACCACTCCTCCGCTTCTCGCTCCTGCGACTGCTGGTCGATACAACAGAACGCATGTCATCATCGTCCGAGCCATAAGCTGAACCGCGCTCCTTCTTCTTCCTACGACGTCTCCGCTCATCATCCTCATCCTCGTCTTGTGTTCTCGACCTCGAGGATTTGCTGGAAGTGTCGACTAGACTCTCTTTCGACTTGCTGAAGAGCCCAAATAGACCACTCGATCGCTTCTCCTTGTCCTTTTTGGAGCTGCTACTACGCTCTTCATCATAACGCGCGGGAGATGATGCGATCGATATGTTATCGTCATCTGCGTCGCGCTTCGACCTTCGTTTCGACGACTTGCGTTCATATAGATCGCCGGGCTCCGAAATAGCTGATGATCGAACGCGGTCCTCCGGTGAGCCATTCCTTTCGCTCTCACGTCGTTTGTGCTTGCGTCGACGCTCTCCATTAGCTTCGGAACGAGACTCAGAAATCGTAGACTTGTTGTCCCAGTCGTCGTCTTGCTCATCAGTCTCGCGGCGACGATGTCTGCGCTTGGATTCGCCATCGTCATGTTCATAGCCCCGCTCGCGGCTCACTGATCGATCCTCTTCCCGGCGGCGGGGGCCGTCTTCGTGATCGACTTCATCCTCATGCTTACCGCCTGAGGGGCCAGCGGGTTTTATATCACGATCGCCATACTTGTCAGAAGATGGCGACTTGACTTTCGACTTCTTTCGATCCTCCGAGCCCGCAGAAAAGAACTCATCCGAATCCCGATCTGCAGTATCGGCGCGTGGCTGATCGTCCGGTGCGTAGTAGCCAGAGTCGTGGACGTTTCGGTCGTGGGCTGGAGCAGATTCGAACGTTCCAAAGTCATTTGAAGCTTTAGGATGTCCCATGAACAGCTCGTCCTTCGGCATCGTGGAGTCGAACCGAGCTCCAACATAGTCTTCGTGGCGCACTTCCGTGCGGAGCGGAGAGCCCACAGATGGAGACCACTTGCCGCTGCTGTGCCTCTTCTTTTTTTTCGGTGTCTTGACGCTTTCAGACAACTCTTCGAACTCGCCAAAAGCATTGCTAGAGTTGGAAATATGCTGCTCAGAATCATCCCATCCGCGAGTTCCGTTGGAGGCAGAGGATGGCTCGTTGGTTGTGCTGTACTCGTTGGCAGATTCCAGATTCTTTCGTGCGTGCTCCAGGTCCAGACCCATCCGATCCTGATCTTGCTTCATAGCAGAGGTAACAAGACCAGCAAATCCCCCAGCCATCGCAGCCTTCGCGGTGGCACTTGAGCTTCCATCTGTGCGTGACGCGCCGAGATCGATGCCTCCCTCGTAGGAGGGCTCAAATGACTTTGGAGGAGAGTATGCTGTATATGAGGGCTCGACGTCCCGGATGTCTCGTTCAGTAACGGGAGTGCCGGATTGACTGGACTCGCTCTCTTCCCAGCTGTCAATACTCGCAAGCTTCGCAGCCTTGCCCTTCTTCTTCTTGTCTTTCTTGCTCAGCTTGAACTCGGGCTCCGGCTCTGGCTCCTTGGAAATTTCGGGCTCAAGAACAGGCACCGGTTCGGCGGCCTCCGGAACATCTTGGGTGAAGAAATCGTCTTCAGCACCCTTCGACTTCTTCCCCTTCTTGTCCTTCTTGCCCTTTTTGGTCGGCACAGCCCATTCATCTTCCGCAGGCTTCTCCGGTTCACGTGTATACTCACGGGGAGGCTCCGGTGCAGGTGTCCAGGCTGGCTCAACAGGCTTGGGAGACTCTGGCTCGAAGAAGCTATCGTCAGTGCTTTTGCCCTTCTTCTTTTTCTTGTCCTTCTTGCTGAGCTGAAACTCGGGCTCCGGCGTAGGCGCAACAATCATTTCGGGCTCAGGCATAGAAACAATCTCCGACTCGACAGTCCTAGGAGAGTCTTGGGAAAAGAAATCATCTTCGGTGCCCTTCGACTTCTTTCCCTTCTTTCCCTTCTTGCCTTTCTTGGAAGGTGCTGCCCACTCATCTTCTACGGGCGGGGTTGGCGGTGCATCATCGTCGAAGCTTCCTGGAATGTGGATCGACTCAGGCTCGGCAGTAATCTCTTCCCCTACAAAGTTCCGTGACTTAGATGGCTTAGCGGACACGTCTTCGACCGAATCGTAGTTTGGAGAGTTGTAGACATTGCTCGTCGAGGGTACAGAAGACTGCACAGAAGACGCAGCATACCTGTCAGCAAAAGGATCGCTAACAGTGGAAGATGAATCATGCTTCTGGTCTCTTCCCCACACAGCTGCTGTCGTCACCGCTGCCGCAGCAGTTGCAACAGCAGCCTTGGACTTTTTCTTGTCCTTCTTGCTGGCCTTCTTCGTCATGGTGCCTGCCCAGCTATCCTCCTCTTGATCGGGCACGAACTGAGTGCTTGTTGGATACTCTGGCTCTTGCTGCGGCCGGTAAGACGATGTCTGCTTGCCGGACCTTGGAGATTCAGCTTCAACGATGATCTCATCTTGTGCCTGCTTGGAGTGCTCTTGCAGATCACGATCTGAAACGAAAGATTCGCGGTACGAGTCTGGTGTTGGCACCTCATAATTGTGGAACTGGTTCTCGCCCCAGCTGACTCTAGAGCCACGGCGGTTCGCTTCATCCTGCTTTGGTGAATCTTTCTTCGGCTCAGGCTGGGGTACAATAGCCGGCGAAGGGGGCAAGGATACGCCTCGCACAGAGTTTGCCCTACTTCCGGGAGGAGTAGGTTGAATAAGGTTCAACACGGGAACATCTGGAACGGAAATTGTTGAAGGCGGTGGTCCGCGACCATCTTTCGTGGCGGTGAACGAATACGAAGGAGGGTACGGCGGGTGCTTAGGAGGGCCAAGGTCGAAGTCATCATGCGCCTGGTAGATGTGGATGTCCGTAGCTCCAGCATTGGGGTCGATTTTAGGGGACGGTGCACTGTGATCCAGGAGCTCTTTGGGTGCAAAGAAGTCAGCTTGCGACACAGGCTGCTCCTTGTATCTATCCTCCCAATCTTGAAGGATATCGCGAGCGCTACCGACTTGTGGTACATTACCCTTCCTCTTGAAGATATTCGGGTCCATGATGTCCTCGTCAGCATAGTCTTGGGCAATCTTGCTTGGCTCGATCATCTTGACCGGCGGTGATACGGTCTTCACGCTGCGCGAGTCGCGTCTCGATGACGATATAGCAGCGCTGGTGATGGCGGCAGCCGCTCCCACGACAGCGGCTGTCGCTGCGGTGGATTTCCATGTGTCTGGCTGCACGATGTCTCGCTCTCGCTCTTGCAACTCACGTTCTTTGCGTCGCACATCGCTAGCGACTGAGCTGCCGGTGCGCTGCTGATCGAGTGTGCGCTGATCGAGATCGCTCTCATATCGCGAAGAGTACTCCTGTGCTTCACGTTCTCGGCGTCTTCGTTCAGTGTCCGCTCGAATTTCGAGTTCACGTCTCTCAGCAGCCTCCCGACGCTCAGTCTCTCGACGTTCGGCTTCCTGACGATCTTGACGCTTCTGTTCGGCTTCGCGTCCGAGGTTGCCATATCGCCCCGCTTCGCGAAGTTCGGTAGCTTGTCGCTCCTGACGCATCTGTTCAGCTTGGGCTTCGAGATCAGCCCTTCGTTGAACTTCGGCTTGAACGTCACGCTGACGTCGCTCCTTTTCCTCAGTCTCCCGAGCTTCTCTCGAACGTCTCTCCTCGCGCTCCCGTTTGCGCTCAGCATCACGGCGCTCCGTCTCGACCTTTGCAAGCCGCTCGGACTCAGAGAATTTATTTGCCTCATCTCGCTGACGCTGTAGCTCGATACGACGACGCTCTTGCTCACCGCGATCATCCTCATCTTTGCGGCGTCGGCGCTCATTGTCAGATTCGCGCTCTCGACGTTCGATTCCTTCTTTTCTAGCTTGTTCGGGAGTAAAATCAAAGCGGACATTTGAAGGTGACTGATCCTGTTTCCTCGCTAGAGCAAGCGCGCCAGCCCCTACACCCGCGGCAACCCCAGCGATGGCAGCGTCACGCTTCCAAGACGAGGTCTGGATGGGGGACGAGTTGGCGCGACGTGGAAGTGGAGGGTGCTGGGGAGGATCGACGAAATTGGTCTGGTAGTGTTGAAGGGGGTAGGGTTGCTGAGCGGGATACTGCGCGAAAACAGGAGGTCCAGAGGGAACTACGTAGCCCACTTCCGGTGGGGCTTGAGTTGAGTAAATAGCACCTGGAACTTGATGCATAGGCTGGGGTTGTTGAATGCTGATAGTATCCGGACGAGAGGTCATAAGTGGCTGAGGAGTTGGGACGGCGCTGGTGCGTCTAGCATCATACGAGTTCGGATCGCTCGATGCAACAGGATAAACACTCTGGAGTGTAGATTGGCTGCTGGTGTTGCTGTCATGACGGGTCAGGCCTGCGCCGATTGCTGCGCCGGCGACGGCACCAACGGCCGCGGGTCCGATGAAAGATGCGTTAGCCCCGGTGTTGTACAAGTTCTCATTTGAAGGTCTCTTCTTCTGCTTCTTGCTTCCCCAGCGCCAACCCCACTTGTTAGTACCTGAGCCATTCGAGACTAGAGACTCGGTACTCTTGCCCTTCTTCCAGTCGTAGTCTCCAAACGCAAGACCAGAACTCATACTTCCAGAATCCGACGTCTCATCGTCAGGGAGGTCTTCCCATCCGTCGACGTTCTCGGAACCATGACGTGAAGGGGGACCAGGACGACGCCGATCACCGCTGTGTCTATGATCTCGACGGTCTCGGACTGCTACGACTTCAGGTCGATGCTTGCCCTTGTTGCGCCCAGCCTTTGCAGCCGCGATAGCTGCTGCGGTAGCACCCAGACCGACCAAAGTCGCATTAAGCTTCTCATCGGAACTGCGTCGGGAAGCTCGCTGCTTCCGCTTCGCAAATCCAGTGCCGAACGCAAGCTCGGATCCAGAAGAAGAGGAACTCGAGTCGTTGCCAAAGTTGAAGAAGCCCTTCTTCTTTTTCTTCTTCAAATGCGTCTGAGACTTACGACGCTTCGGCTTGGGAGGAGCAGCAGCGAAGAAGCCGCCCAAGAAGCCACCTTGAGATTGTTGTTGAGGGTGCTGAGTTCGAGAAACATCAATGAAAGATCCAGCTGAGCTTCGTGAGGACTTGTTCGTCACGCGCTGTGTCTTTGAGTGTCTGCGATCATGGTCGCTGCTGTCTCGCCGTCGTACAAACGCCCCGTGTGGAGAATTAGACCGACTGCGACTACGACTCCGGCTACGATGCTTCTGCCGTGACCCACTAACAGCAGTCGCTGCAAGACCGGCCCCGATTGCTGCGCCTAAAAGCCCTGGCTTGCGGTCTCTAGAGCGAGAGCGGGAGCGGGAATTCGAGCGGTGTCGAACAACCTTGTAGTCTTTCCGGTCCCCAGTGACGCCTATGGACATTCGTGACATTCGGTCTTGAGAGCGACTCCGGCGTCGAATCTCAGAATGGCCTGAAGAGTGGTGTTTACGATCGCGCGAGCGACTGCGACTGCGGCGAGACACTTTGGATCGTTCGTGTCGTCCAGACTTGATACTGTAAGTGTCATCAAAGTCATCCCTCTGGTTCAATAGAGCTTTGCCAACGGAAGCAAGCCCGACACCACCAAGTCCTGCAGCAACCCACCCAGCAGCTCCAGAGTTTTTCCTCCGCTTGTCGCGCTTCTCGTCACCCGAAAGCGAGTAACGTGACGACTTCTCATTCAGTCCATAACGAGACTGCTTTCCTGGAATGCCAGCTGGTCGAAACTCGCCAGATCGCTTGCGGGTGTAGTGGTGTTTTCGTGGCGCATCCATGGGATTGGAACGGGGGTCGAAGCAACCTCGACACACTCCGATGTACTCGGTATACTCCTCCATCTTGCGAACATCATCGTGGTTCTTCCACCAGTCGGCGAACTTGTTCACAGGTCCCTTGTGGTCGTGCATATGAGCCATGCCACCAGTCATAAACGGGCTTGGCGACGGACCACCGTACTGGTCTGTTGGGAAGCCACCAGGCATTGAACTCGTGTGATGGTAGTGCGAGTGTGCATGTGAGTTCGAGTTGGAATTATGATGTGCTAGACCATAAGCTGCGAGGCCGGCGGCCCCAGCAGCATAGAGTCCGGCATTTGACGAGCCCGATGGCTGCTTCTCTGGCTTTCCAGGTCTCGGCGGCTTCTGAGGTGGTGCACCGGCCATGGCTTCTGAATAAGTTGGTATGCTACCATCAGTTGCAGCAATTGAAGCGCCATCGCCGTGGTAGTACATGTTGGAGGAGGAGGCACCAGGTGCACCGTGGGCGCCGTTTGTGTAGCTTGTGGAGTGTTGGTTGTTGTAGGTTGTGTTATGCTGTGAGTAAGACGTTTGTTGTTCGTGCGAGGAGCTGTGTCCAATGGCGTAGCCCAACCCAGTCACACCAGCCGCCGCCGCAGCTGAACTGATTTTGCTTGTTTTTCCAGGTTTTGAGGATGGTCGTAGTGGCTTCTGGGGTGAAGGCTCATCGTCAGTAAAGGCCCCGGGCATTGAGGGCCGCGGAGGCTTCGAGGGTGGCGCGTCGAAATTGGCAGGGCCGTAAAAGTCCGCAGCGGCGCCAGATCCGGTGTCAGCAACTGGATTAGCCTGCGTAGAGGCGGTTATGAGATGGGGTGTGTCGTGCGGTATAAGAACTGCAGGCCGATCTTGCCGTACACCGGGCTGGTGCTGGACAGACTCCCCCATATCGCCATAGTAGTCGGATGCTTCGCCAAAGGAATCCGTGTGTACAGGCCCCGGGGGCATGAAGGGCGCCGTGAACTGTGCGGGATTCTGTCCAGGAAATTGAGCCTGAACATGGGACGACATGGTGCCCGCGGGGAGTCCTCCAGACATCATAGGCGGTCCGCTCGACGGAATATAAGGTGACATAGCTCCGCTCTCAACCTGCCCACTGACAGACCGCGTTCCCCTCCTTGGACTGTCGACAATCTCCTGGGGCCGCGCGCCGCCCGCCTCGGAGCGGCTCTTCCTCTTCTTGTCCTTGTCCTTGTCCTTCTCCTTCTTTCTGTCCTTCTCTCCGCGGTCTCTGCTGCGCGAGCGCTCTTTCCGAGCAGGCGTGGATCGCTCATCGTCCTCCCTACGACGACGCCTACGCTCCTCATCGCGCGAGTCGTCGTACAGATCCACATTCGATCTCATCTCGTCGCGGTCGTCCTGCGCAGTTGCAAAGGTAGCATAGCTTGATGCGACGCTCTCGGGTGCTCTGGGTCTCGAATCGCGTCCCGATGGTCGTCTCGCCGAGCTTGACGACACGATCGACTCAGCGCCCTTCGAACGACGCGTCGACGATGAACCGCTCTTCCGCTTGTCGTCCTCCTTGTCCTTCGATCCTTCGCTCTTGCCCGACAATCTAGTCCACATGATTCTCTTCTCCGATTAAAGCAGGTATGGGTATAATATGCGCGCTGTGATGCGAAAAATTACACCTTGTCGATCGGCGGTCGCGGTGTTTGGGGGCGTATACGGGTATCGATACAACTCAGAACTCGAGGAGACTCATCATGTTCGTCATGTCGTTATATTATACAAGTCCACGGGGGAAAATGCAGTGCGGCGACGGCGCGGAGATGCAGGTAGTCGTCCCTCTGCTTCACCGGTCGATTATGCGCGCAACAGTATGTAGCTGAGTTGTTGTTCGGTGGCGAGCCGAGCTGATGACCGACACCCCTACCCTTGCCAGCGATCCACTTCGGGAGGCTGGGCCAATTGCAATGCATCGCGGGACACACGACGACAAGCACGGCTTCGTTGGGCATCGTGCGCTACGAGAGAGAAACATGCCCTGCACAACGCGGTTGATCGTCTTTTAAATGCTGACTCGACCCAACGCAATGCAACATGCGACGTCAAGAATGTAAACACTCGTCAAGCACAGAGCCTCGGTTCGATGCTGTCGTAATCAACACTCCTGTGACGAAGCTTGATAAGACGACACCCCATCTGACGAACATGCAGAAGCGCACACAATGTTCAGCACTTCCTTAGCAACAAGTAAGGGTCGATTCGCGTTCACATGTATGCTTTCTTGACGATCGAACACTGCAGATAGGGATAGGGATGTTGTGATACTGCCAACTCATCTCATATTCAGGGAAGATGCTGGTCGCCTTGGACGCGCATACTAGCTAATACAGTTGACGTATGTCAAGTCCACCTTGGTAGCTGTTTACCTTCGCAGTATAAGAACGACCGGAAATCACATGCAGTCCAAACGCCTCGCTGTTGCCTACATTGCATTTCTGAATTCATCCATCCCAAGACCCACTGAAACCTGTCCCTTAACGCCGCCCAATGCCAAATCCGACAAGCATCTCCCACCTCGTTGACCGCCTTCATACGTGTATTCGCGAGTGTCATCGCTGGGCCATCCGTCGTCGTGGTCGGTTCGAAGTAAGGCAGCCTGCTACGACGCCCTTGATGAAGCCTTTCCGCTTCCCTACATCGGCCGCTGCCCGGCCATGAGCATCTGCCGTATTTGGAGGATTTGGCCCTTCGCGGCCGCAGGCAACGCCTCGATCTGCTGAGGGGTCATGGCCAAGATTTGAGCATACGCTGCTTGTTGCGGGTCCATCGCAGGCGGAGGTTGTTGCGGAGGTTGCGCGTATTGGGGTTGGGGTGGGGTGGGCACCGGTGCCGGGGGGTATTCCTGGTAGTGTTGCTGAGGACGGGGCGGCTGCGGTGTTGGTACTTGGGCGTGTACCTGCGGAGGGGGTATCGCGGGGGCTTGTGCGGGCTGCTCAATGAGACCTCCCAGAGCGGTGTGATCTACGAGCCCGAGCTGGAGGAGTGCTTGGAATATGGCATACGCAAGCTGGGGTGCTTGTCTTAGCAGCTCCGTGGCCTTGGCCGGGTCCGACATGACAAGGCCCTTCATTTGTGAGATGATATCGAGAAGTTGTGGCGGAGGAAGCGTATTGAGCGTGCGCGAGATGGCGTCGGCGCAGGTGAGGTTCGGCGGCAGGTCGGCACCTGGTGGAAGCTGAGGGAGCGCATTGGACTGTGGAGCGGCCGCGGGTTCGGACAAGCCGTTCATTGGGTTGTTCGGGGCAGACGCGTTGTATGTAGTCGGGGGCGCGTTGTCGCCAGAGCCATTGTCGTTCGACCAATCCACTCGCAATTTCCTTCCCATAACCTCGTAATCGTTCAAGTTGCGCACCGCTGAGGCTGCCGCATCGGCATCGGCGAACTCTGCAAAACCGAAGCCCTTTGGTCGTCCAGTCTCTTTGTCGTAGACCAGGCGAAAGTTGAGGACGTGTCCTACTCGGCCGAGCGTCTCGACGATGAGCTCTTCAGTGCCGCCTGCCAAAAGTTAGGAATCGCGCGTTTAAAAGCACACGAGGCAGCAGACGCGCATGCACTTGCGAGGCCGCCATGCAAGGAAAAGAAAGTCACTACCTACCATATGGAATGTTGCCGATAAACACGACGCGACCCGCCTTATCGTTCGGCGCCATGGTGAACTGGCTGCTCTTTAGTTGTGAAGAATCGTTTAGGTGCTTCTTTGAAGATGAAGCTCTGGGACTTTGAGCTACGGACATCTTGGCGCGCGCTAGTACCAGTCGATACTAGTCTCTCACGACTACACTGCTTTTCCATTCTGTTCCGAGCTTTGCATCACAAGTAGCGTTGATTATAGCGGAGCTACAATCGACTCGGGGCCGACATTTGACATAGTCTATATGCTATCCTTACTCGGCTATACCCACCGAATTACCACAAATTTCTCTCTGCCCCACCCCACAGAGCGGTTCATCGGCACTACATCTCACTCAAAGTTTCGGTCCACAACAGGCCCCGTCTTGCCCAACCGTTGCTTCTACAGTCGGCTGATGATGCTGCTCGCTCATTAACACACTCTTGTTGAAACTCTGCTCGCTGGGCGGCACATCAAGCGCCGGATTCTTATCAAAGAAATTGACAGGCTTGAGGTGGATCTTGAGAATCTCACAGGGCATTACCGGGAAGTCCTGGTCCAAGGTTAGCATGGGACAAATGGCAACAATGGCATCCAAGTTTCGTACCTCAATTCTTGGAACGTGATTGATACCGCATTGAACGTAAACAACAAAGTCAGTATCCTTGACGTTCTCCTTGCGATCTGCCCACGACCGCACACCAGTCCCACCTCGTGACTGATTCGTATACTTCCCTCCGGCGTACAACTCGCCATCCTTGTACTTAACCACATAGATGTTGTGGTCGGAAAATTCAGCACGCTTGTAATTGAAGCTGTCCTTATCAGACAAAATCTTCTGGAAAGGCGGCGCTTGAATCTTGTAAGCCACAGGCTTCCCGTTGATTGGGTTTCGGACGTCGACGTTCTGGATCTTGAATGTACGGTTGCTATCATAGTCGACATCGTAGCCGCCGGATTGGTCGACAACGGTCTCTTGGACGTAGTAACCGGTACCGTGAGGGTTGAATTCCGAGCGCGGCATAGCATGTGCTTCTTCGTATACGAGTCGGTTGTTCTGGCCTTCGAGAGCAGGGTCGATGCGGAGACTGAAGATGTGCTGGTGATGTACCGCAAGTACGCCTGGGTGCACTACTGTACCGAAAGGCACTTCAATACCCTCGTCAATGGGCTGCGTGCTCAAAATACCCGTGGCGCGAATCTCATATTCAAGTTGGCCCGCTTGGTTAAAGATGAAGGCGAGGATGTACTCGTAGTTTGACACCGTGATGATAGACTGCAGAACCAATTCACGCGATCGAGCGACTGCCGCACGACCAGTGCGGTAGTTCGTGTGCTTCCAGGCAATACCCGCATCTTGCTCGTGGATGCAGACTACATTGTCCATCGGAACAACGCCACCTTTGTCGTCTGAGAGCACTGCGTCCAGGTAGTAGATCGAGCCCAAACAGTCACACCCAAGCTTGAGGTTGTTGGCCATGATACCAGCGCCAGCATCACCCAGGTCAAACGCCGACTTCTTGTGGTACGGATGGCGCGGATCGGCGTACGGGATGTTCATATCGCTCAAGCTCAATCGGTAGAAAAGACTTCGGTTGTCGTACCGCACGTCGTAGATAACCATGCCTTCTCGCTGGTTGAAGCCCACCCTAAACTTCCACTTCTGCCAGTCGATCACGTTGGAAGTGCCTTCGCTGGTGACGTTGAAGCTAGCACCTTCAGGTTGGATGACATTCAGTGGCTTCAGATCCGTTCGCTGCGTCTGGTACTCCGGAACATATTCGTTTGGCGGGTGGACAGGGTATGGCCCCAGCTCTTTGAGAGTGTTGTCGGCCCCAGTCGGTAGAGTATCAATGCGAATGACTTTCATGTTCTCTGTGGTAATAACGGGAGAGATGGGGAGCGGAAGTGCGTAGTGGTTCGAATCGGCCTCTGCGGGATTGAGAGGATCGCGCATGTAGAGGAAGCATTGGTACAGTCTCTCCTCGTCGTTGACACCGTCAGAGCCTGTTTGGTCAGCCTCAACATTTCATGTGCTAGTTGCCTCTTGTTTTACTCACCGTAAATCCACGGATCACTGATCACCACAGTGCCCTCTGGCAACTCCAGTTTCGCAATTGCAGCTTGGACACCCGCGTCCGCAAGCGCCACCTTCTCAATTGCTACGATTTCGTCTCCATCACCGTTCGCATGAAGGAACGGGCCGAGAAGGACATTGTGCACCACACGACCAGATGTGAGGTCCACGACCGCCTCGTGGTACTTGTTCTGTAGACAAGACAGTCAGCAATTGAACACCATCTTCGCCTAAATTCGAAGCTTACTGTGTTGCGAATGTAGTAATTCAAGAATGCTTTCCGACTAATGGAAGGCCGAGACGTCCCGTTGTGCTCAGCGTCCAAGTACTGTACCACCTCCACCTTAGGAGGCTCTTCCAGCGTGACCACCTTGAAATGAAGATCCGTGTGCGCAGGCCATGAAGCCTTGATTATTGCTGCGGCGGATGTTATTTCATTGGCCGTCAGCGGAGCGAGCGGGTGCGAAGGCACCGCCTTCGTCTTTTGCGGGCTCGAAGGTGTGGTGAATGTTTCGGTGGACATGTCGAGATGTATTTTGAACCCGGAATAAGCTGGAAAGAAGCTAGTAAAAGAGGACGTTCAAAGTCTTATAGGTTCCTCGCCGCGGAGCTACGCGTCGCACACTGCAGCGCCGTTACCTAACGAGGACAACTTCCCTCTGCCTGTTTCGACTTCAAGACGATAAGCACTGTGGAGCTCCGTATCTCGTTCATGGTCCGCCACCGTGATTATCGCCTGGACCTGTCTGAAGTGGACTAGCGGAGTCCCCGAGTGGTAGATGTCCCGCCCTGAACCGAGGCGAACCTACCCCGCTCCTCTTCCACCTCCTGCTTGGGATGTTTGCTGCACCCCACGTCGTCAGCCACCGACTTCTTTTCCTTCCGGTTTCCCGTGGCATTGTTAGAGTTGTGGCTCTAGGTAGATCAAGAGCAACTCTCGACATGTCTGGACCGTGAAGAATGAAGGTAGCGCTCTTTTATCGGATAGCGCCACGCGCTTGCCCCGATTTTGGTTCGCACGCAACGGTCCGCACACGCAGTAGTCTCACGTAGTCAACCATCGCGACGTCGGCACGCTCGTCCATGGACAAAAGGCTCCACCAGGCGTCGGGGCAAGACTGAAGTTGCGTCAGTTCTGCACTTCCGCTTCGAAAGGTCTTGGTTGAGGGCTTGACACGTGTCGGAGAGCGCAGCCGCATCCCACGGACTATGACACCAGAACTTCGATCGGTCTTTTCGCACGGATCAACGGCCTCGCTTCTGCCGCATCACGACATCGACGATCGCAACCACTCGCCAGGCACATGGCACGATCAGGCTTTGCAAAGGGACAGGCAAAGACCGGGTAATCAGCGTCTTTTGTTCTCAACCCGCCAGCTCTCCACCAAAGCCTACTCTTCCTTCCTGTTTCGGACTCATTCTCGTTTCTTCCATCCGTCGCTTCCCCAGTCATGCATCCTCAAACAGCCAATACGTCGTTAAACTACCGACATATTAACTTCCTGCCGACTACTCATCTCAGTCTATTTCACGCACCCCAGGATCTAAAGGTGTCACGCAACCCACTTGCACTGCGTTAATTGGTCCGACCACTATGAGCCCAAGCCACCCCGGACTCGGACCAGGAATTTCGAAAGCTAATGTCATCTATGTATATTGTCGCCCGCGCTGTTCCCATACAAAGTCCAATCTCCAGACTACCATTCCGTTACTAGATTGGGAATCGAATAAGGCGGCAAGATGACGGACGTGTGGTGTCCGTATTGCGATCAGGCACGCTCCCGATACGTCCAAAGGCGTACTGACGTTGTCCAATATCGATGACCTTATGACACCAATCAAGACGACACCTCCCTCAGACGTGCTTTGGCGGAATTAGAGAGATTAGAACGCCTGGACTCTCCGAGGTCCATGCCAGGTTGGTATTTAAGGATAGCGCTTCCAACGACCGTTGATCGAGTCGCAGCAGATCACTCACTCAATAGGAACACTCACTTCACTTCACTTCACTTCTCTTCACTTCTTCGAGTCAATACTCTCAGACCGCAACCATGAAGTCTTTTGCCGCTGCAACTCTCCTCCTCGCAGCCCTCGCAGAGGTTGCGCAGGGTCACTGTACGTTCTCGGCGTCCCAGCCCTCCAGTGCCACCGAAACAACCATCCTAACACTGTACAGACATCTTCCAATACCTTACCGCCAATGGTGCCAAGGGTGCGCAGTATCAGAACATTCGCAGGAACACAAACAACAACAGCCCCGTAACGGACCTCAGCTCTAAAGACCTCCGATGCAACGTTGGCGGCGCGTCTGGTGCCAGCACTACCACCGTTTCCGTTGCTGCTGGTTCCTCTGTGTCTTTCACTGCGGACCAGGCTGTGTATCACCAGGGCCCGGTTAGCTTCTACATCACCAAGGTGGACAGCGCCGCCTCGGCGGATGGTAGCACGGACTGGGCGAAGATCAAAGAGATCGGGCCTGCCTTTAACGGTGGACAGGCGAAGTGGGACATGGCAGGTATGTGCTCTCCTCCATCTCCAAGCCCATGATCTTGAATCCTTTGGGCTAACAAGTGAACACAGCCACATACTCTGTCACCATTCCTTCGTGCATCGCCCCAGGCGAGTACCTCCTCCGCGTGGAGCAACTCGGTATCCACAACCCCGGCTCTCCACCCCAGTTCTACATCGCTTGCGCGCAGATCAAGGTCACTGGTGGTGGTTCCAAGGCCCTGTCGCCTACGACCAAGATCCCGGGACACGTCAAATCCACCGACCCTGGGTACACTGCCAACATTTACAACAACTTCAACTCATACACGGTTCCTGGACCAAAGGTTGCGACGTGCTAGATGTGATTAGTTGTTCAGGGGTATTGGTGAGGCGTTGCATGCATGGTCGTTTGTTTATATTATATTTTATTGGACGAACGAATGTTGACACGAATAATCACGTATTCTTGCAATCTTCCCATCTGCTGGCGCAATGCATTAGTACCGCGTTGTCTTGACTATGACCGGACTGGCTTCCGGAAGTGAATGCGCACTTCCCGTCAGTGACACATTTTTCGACAAACGCGCTCTGAATTGCAACACCGGGTATTCATAAGGCAGCCATACCCTTCCGTACCATACGTAAGTAGTTGCAAGAACTTCATTTTGACTACCGAATTAGCTGACGTGCATCGTAGGTCGGACTTGTCGCTGTTGCCTTACTTGTCTGCTCATCATCTTCGCTCCGTGGGTTCTATCGCATGTCACACTTCACGTCTAGGCTCAGTGCCTGCTGTGTTTGCACAGTCGCTTGCTGCCGCTTATCGACGTGTCTACCATGCTAGTCACCCCCTTCACGAAGACCTGACACGCACCTCAAATTCCAAGCACACTCCGCCATAGCCGCACAATCCCTCAATCGTCGGATTATTCTATGTCAAGGTCAGCGTTCGCAATGTCACATACAAGCCAACACTACTCGGGGCTTCACAACGGTGGAGCATCTCGACCAATTCAATGCCCGAGTACTCATAAATCAGCCGCACTTTCTGTCTTTCTATGACACGAGCGTTCCCTTGCTCCAGCACGACAAGACAGCCTCCAATTTGTTCAAATTCCCGTCGCTCAACTATCCCCCGACCTCAAGCACTCATTGATTCCCTTTTCGCCATTCATTGCGTCGTAATCTACGATCACAGAAGTATCTCTATCACGACAGACGTCTAGTTCCAGCGACAACCTACGTCCAACTCTTAACCCGGAACCCTCGCCTTCAGTCCACGCCAGACTAATTCGCCCCCAACCCAAATGGAAGGCCCACCCCCACCCCTCGGCCACCCCTGGCATCCAAACGTCGGCCACAACCCCCTCATGGACCGCGGCGCCGCACCACACTCTCTAAACCATATCCCTAGCTTCCAAATCCCACCTCTCCAAGAAGCTAGTGGTGCACCACCTCCAGGCCCACCACACGAGGACGCACCTCAACCAGGCCCTCTTCCACCTCCCTTCCAGCAACAACAGCAACAGCACCAAGTCCACGTCGAAAACCAGCCCCCCAACCTCCACCAAAGAGTCCACGTCCAGCACAACATCGGCCCCATGGACATGAACATCGGGCTCGCGCCTCCCCCGCCCATGATGGGCGTCGGCATGGGCGTTGGAATGGGTGTTGGTATGGGAGCGTATGCAGGTATGATGGGAATGGGTCTGGGTATGCCGTTCGGTCCCATGTTCGGCGGCGGCATGCATAGTGCGGGTCCCCTGGGTCTCCCGCGCGATCCCTGGAATACACCCGGGCTGATGGGGAACCCGAGTTCACGCTATGGAAGTACCGTGCCTGGTATGCCCGGACTGGGTTTCGCGGCGGCCGATATGCCGCCTCCGCCGCCAGGCTTGAGCGTTCTACCCCCGTTTGCGCCGGGGGTTCCGGCGTGGGCTGCTGGTGGTGGAATTGGCATGAGTGGCGGAGGTGGGATGATGGGCATGGGCATGGGAATGGGAATGGGCCTCATGGGCGGCCTAGGCGGCCTCTTCACGGCCCGCCCCAGCCCAGCCACGATAACCGAAGCCTCGGCCCTCCCGCAGCCCACGCAGGGCGATATAACACAGATCCCCGGCGGCGTCCCCCCAGGCGCGACGCACATCGAATCCGGCGAGCACACGGTCGTGCACGTCCTCAAAGGTCCCATCTACCCCTGGCTCAACCACGGCATGCCCATGGAAGTCGAGATACTGCACATGAGCAGCGTGACAGGCATGAACCGGCTCATCGATATCTTGAATAACAACGAGGGCGGTGAGGGCATGGCGGTGAGCGAGTGCCATGAGATGGTGAATGGGGTGTGGGAGAAGGGGCAGACGTTCATATGGGGGGATGCGATGAGTAGGGTGCTTACGATTAAGGATGCCGGGTGGGATAATAAGAGGAATAGGACTGGGGGGCAGAGTTTGCATGTTTATTTGCATAGGGTTTGAGGGGGAGGGAGGAGTGTGTTTTGCGTTGCTGGGTCTTGTTGCTGCTTTTGTGTCACTGGTGGCTTTCTGGTAGTAGGGGGGGATGGCTACGGTCATGTTGTGTTGCGTAGATCGATGTATGTTTGCCGTCTATGTGAGCTGAATATGAAACTTCTAAGGCGAACCTTTGAACTCATCAAGGTACTTGGGAAATAAGAGATCATATAGTCAAGTTCGAGACTTGCTCACTGTATGATAGCGCATGAATGGCTAACAAAGGATGAAAAGTAATCCATATCGGTTCGTATGCATCCAATACCTGTGCATATCAAGACTCTAGGTCGGATAGATTACATACCACGCACCTGAAAAGAAATGGAAATGATCTCATAATCCTACATGATCCTCCGTCACATCAACGTTAGTTCTACACCCAACCCCTCCTCAACTCCCAGCAACGACAGCCAAACCCTCATAAATCTTCCGCTTAACCTCAGAGAATGTAGCCCTATCCATACTCTTCGGATCCGCAAAACTATAGGCCCCACCATCAACCTCAATCCTCCCCGTAGCCGTCTTCCTCACAGCCACAGACCCGTTGATAACGAGCACACCCTCACCCCGAAACTCAGCCTTCATGCCCGAAGCTTGCATGAGCTTGCGGAGATCAGCAAGACGCAGGTCGCCGACGTGAAAGGGTTGTGCCACGGCACGAACCGCAGTGGAGAAATTGGCAGGGACGGTGTCAAGAACGGGTGTGACGTCCATCTTGTCTCCATCTGCAACAGCCGTGGCGGTGTGGTTGTCGAGCTTCGTTTTCTTCTTTGCGACGCCATCTTCAATCTCAGCTTTGGGCGTTAGGGATGCGGCAGCTAGTCTACCCGTGATTGCTACAACGCCTAAGCCCCGGACCTTCTGCCATTGGAGCTTTCGTGCCATCTCGCGACTGAGTTTGACGGTCCAGGCATTTGTGTCGACGCTGGCGTCGACCATGATGCCGATCAAGGGTGTGAAGACATCGACCGTGTTTGCTGCATCGCCGGAGCTCGCGTTGAGCACTTTCCGGCATTCTTCGGCGAGCTCATTTGTTTCCATCTCGTCACCAGCGACGAGGATTAACTTGCGAGGCTTGATTAGTGGCATCAACATCTGAATGGTTCGCCGATCGTGGAGGCCTGAGAAGTCCACAAAGGCGATGCGGCAATGGATGTGCAGCACCTCTGTGCTGGGAACGACCTTTGCTGGTCCTTCAACGTGATCTGGATCGTCTTCTTGTTCGCTCTCGGAAGACTCCACATCGTCGTTCCCCCCCTTCGCGTTTGAGTCACCTCTCCGACGTTTGCCCGCACCGTTCTGCAGGCGACGCCCACTGTCAACCGCCTGAACGGCAAGGTCGTCCCACCTCCTTTTCTGGCCGACGGCATTTTCCTTCTTTGAGTTGTCGCCTCGCAGTGCCTCGCCGCCGACTTGATCCTCTTCATCGGCGCGGACGAACTCTTCAGGCCGGATGAGGTCACCAAAATCATCAGCTCGCCGCCTCTTAGCAACGTAAGGGAACATCTTTTCCCTGCCCTTCTTGCCCCGCACCTCGTAGTCATAGACGTTCTTCTTGCGGATGAGGATGTTGATGCCCAGCTCCGCGTCGCTTAGACCTAGTTTGTTGCGCGCGTGCTGCAGTGTCGTTGCTGTGTTCAAAGCCTTACCTTGGTGTTCAATATCAGAATCTTCGGAAGTGGTAGATGTAGACGAAGATCGGTCGTCCACGACGTCAGCAGAGGTCTCCAATGCTGTGCTAGAATCCCCCTGCATGGTAGTTTGCAATTGCCTTTGTCTAGCAAGGTACTGCTGGTAGAACGAAAGCTCTTTGCCTTCCAGCGGTGCAGTACGAGCCGAACGCAAGGTTGCCTCGCTTCCATTGGCGGCTACAATTGCACTAGAAGAAGACTCTTCGTCGACTGAAGCGCTCCGTTCGCTCCACAAATCCCAGAGGTATCTGCCCAGCCCCTTTTGTTGCGGTCCAAAATCGCCCACTCGCTCGGTGAGGATGACAAGGTTGCGTTCATCGGATGCAAGGCTCATGATGGCATCTTTCGAGAAGCCCCATTCGAGGGAAGTATCGCTAGCAAGTATAACACGTGGTCCAGCTGCGCCTAGCATGCGGGCTACTCGGGTTTTCCGTTCGAGCAGCGTGATATGCTTGAAGTCAAAGGGCGCTCTAGGCTTGTCATCTTCTCCTTTCGCGCCTCCTTGTCCACGGTTGCGTCTCATGTCCTGAGCTTCCGCGGCACCAGTGGCAGTCTCGAATTCCTTCACAATGCCTTCCTCCATCCATTCAAGCATGCTTCGCACATAGCGCATGGTTGCGCCACCTGTGCGGCTCGCAAGGTAAAGCCGCGCATCCTTCAGCGGACTGCTGTCAGGTTTTGAAGTCTCTCTCTGCCATGTTTCTTCCAGGAGATAAGCCAATTCGAGAATCCTGGCGCTCGAGTCGGACGGAATCAAAACCGAGCCGCCCTTGGCTACGGTATCTCGAATCATGGAGATAAGCGCTTCGTCGCGCTTGTTGCGCTGCCCCGCGATGATATCTAAGCCCGAACCCTTGCTGCTGCAGATCATGGCCGTGGGTCGTCGCAGCTGCTCGAGTACCTCACTGCCACCGGTACCAGGCCCACCGAGCCACGCCGCTCCCGATAGAACATGCTCTCTAGCCTGGTTCCAGTCGACGGCGTAGACGACTGATTCCATGCCATGCTGAATGTGCCATATTGTGCCACCCAGTGTGTGTCCGGCGCTGTACGCTGTAATGGTAAGGCCGCTCAGGGGAGGCGAATAGGGCGAAGGTAGCGGCTGATGCGGTTGCGAATATTTGAGGGGATTGATGAAGCTGAAGAAGTTTGCAATCTCCTCTGGTGTCGGCGCTTGCATGAGAATGTTGGGGTTGTTTCCATCGTCTAGGGACGGAAAGGCGTAGGCTGAGTCGTTCAACGCGTCGGTCGGAATGACGGAGCAGGCGAGCGGGGTCGAGGCATACAGGTCCTGGAGAAGGGTGCGTCCGAGGGAGATCACGGGCGTCGTCGCGTAGATGGGTATGCGCGTGAACTGAGGGAAGTGCTTGCAGCAGTGGACGTAGGCCCCGAGATGCGCCGTAGTCGCGTGGGTGAGGAGGATGAACGAGAGGGTAGACACGTGTCTGGGACGTCGCAGTCAGCGGTGTTCAAGTTTTGATTGCTCTATGTCAAAGACGCGTAGTTCTACGGATGTCCAAAGAGCGCGAGCGATCGTCCACTCCAGCGTGATATGCCCACATACTTTTCAATCTCCTTGAGCTTCGCCGCGTCGAAACTCTCGTCCCAGCCGACGTCGATGAGCACCTTGACGCCGCCGTCGAATTCCAACAAGGACTGCGACGCGGGCGACGCCGACTGCGCGCCGAGTAGGGATGTGAAGTTGAACATGGCTGCATGCGGTCCGTTGACTATGCGCGATCGCGGGTAGAGAATTCCATCCTGGCCCGCCGAGGTTGCTGTCGTCGCTGCTCAGGACATTGAGCTCGTGTCTTACTTCACCACCGACCGACACCTTAGCCTGGCGGAGAAATGTCGGCCCGCGCGGGTGTCACCCTGTCACGAGACATGAATGCAGATTTCCGCACCAACGACCTCTGGAGTCCTACCAGACCTTGTGCTTCACGCGTACACGCGAAGATGTAAGACTAGAGGCGGAACATGTTCGCTACCGTCGATCGGTGTGTTGAGGTGTGCACGTGATCTGGGCGACTCACGTGCAGCGTAGACGCCCGGGATACCGAATACGGCCTGGTTCGCCCAACAAGATGCACGGCCAACACGGTGACATACTCTGGACGCACCGATCGTCCTGTCTCGAGTCTGGCCGCTCGCGGGCCGCCAGGCACCGGCTGCTGCACTCTGGCTAATGTGTGATGTGCTGTGCAGTGGTGTGGTGTGCCTTCCGCCCTCGACGCTTCCACACGGGTGGTTGTTCCACGTCGTGCCGTGTCGCTGGTAGTAGCTTCACGCTTAATACTGGCTGATATTGAGGCGCGACACCAGCCGCCGCGCAGCCAACTGCAACTGCCGCCTGGGCCGAGAGTCCCGTTAGCGAACTGCATCCCTTGACCCCGCGCCAGTCGATGCCGCTAAAATCTGCGCGACACAATGTCCCACACTTCGCCGTCCCCACCCACACCCTGCGCACGCCCGTCTCCTTCGAGCTTCCCTCTGGACTAATGTATGTCACATCAGTCTGGCTGCAGGGACGAGCCCTGAGCTGTCAAGCCCGCTACAGATGTGTTACACATGTGAGATTCGCATACCTAGGCAGTGGAGCGGGCCATCTCAGCCGACGATCACCAGCCACGACGGGCGGGACCAAGATGATCGCGATACTGCACCAGAGCTCCACTTCGCGGCCTCTACCTCCGACTCCAAGCCCGCCTACTGACCGGACCATGGTGAGACCGCCACGATGTGCATGCTGTTGGTCGGCCAGCCTTGATTGTTTGACTCTAGCACTGATAGCGTGCAGATGACCTCTCCCCTCGGGCTGCTGGAGCGAGGGCAATGGTGAAGCCGTCGTCTCCATGCTGCTAGTCGGAGTCTTGGAGTGCACTGCATGATGCCGCAATTTCCGCTACATGACGGGTCCGCAAGGGATGGCCGAATGCCATAATTAACGAATTGACAAACCTTGATGATGTTGGTCGGCTCATTCCGAACTAGGGCTCGGCGGGAGCGAAAAGCTGACTCTGGCGCCAGCGCCCGGAGCGTGCCCTCCCATAGAGTTCAGAGTCCCGTCCCGTTCCCGCTCCGTGGTGGACCAAGATACAAACACAGCACAAACGCACCAGATGAAATGGCCATGAGCAAAACATGCGAACGACAGCGGTATAGACGGCGCTTCCTCCGTGTGGCTCGCGGACGTTGCCACGGCTGCATGGAGCCATGCCGTAAGCAGTCGATCTGGGGATGATGATTGCTTCTGCTGACGGGCTGCCTGCAGGCGGGTGTGCCACGCGGGGATTGGCCCACGCTCCCCCTTCACCCAAGTCTTTGCTCAAACAAACTTTGAGCCGGCCGCTGTCTCTGAGCGAGCGGGGCCCGTGCACGGCCCCAGGATCTGCAGACCAGGACCAGGTATCTTGCGGCCTATGCTTCGTGTTTGGCTTCAAGCCCCAAACGTTGGACACGAGTAGACTAGCTTTCCTCATCTACGGCCTGTTGAGACGGCGCGAGCAGCTCGTCTTACGTCGGGCGGGCAGAGAGCAGACCGAGCCAGCGCGGCGGCAGGCAGGGCAGGCAGGGCAGCAGGACGGGGCTCACTTGCGGCACAGGACGATAACGGAAAGTTGCACTGCGTGCTGCAAGCGTTGCCCTCTGTGGGGCAGATCTCGACCAAGACGCCCCAGAGTCCAGACCAGCGCGACGGCGTCATCGCTAGCTGCTCGTTGATGGCGTTTGGGTTGTGTCGATAATCAGCAGCGATCAGGCATGTCGTCTTTGCGGAGGCGGCATTGGCTGGCGGGCGGGCACGGGCAAATCAGAGCATGGGATGCAGCAGCAGGCCCAGCGTTCACACGACGGGCATGCTTCCCCGCTGTCCATCATATAGACACGACCACGACGAGTAAGCCGCGGAAGCACGTCCGCCAACAGGACGGCGACACTGTGTGCACTGAAGGCGGAATCCGGGGCGGTGCACAAGAAGACCGTTTTATCGCGTACATGGACACACGTACGGCTGTACTACCACGCGTCCTATACACCCGGGCACGAGAGATTGCCGCCTCCAGGGACGTTAGTGCTCACGCCGGCGTCCAGTTACGAAGCCTTGGTGCGGGCGTCAGTTCCCTCCGAGCACAATCATCCACACGCACCCCTCTGTGGCCGGGGGCCCCCGTGCTGGCTGCTAATACCGTGCTCGCAGCTTTATAAGAGGTGGCCCGACACAGTGGAAACGCCGGGGGTACACAATACTCGACTCCACGCACTCCAGATCCTGTGTTTGACGAGACGAATTGGCAGCCGCGCCGGGCAAAGCAGGCGTCCTACTATAACTTACTCTGTTCTTTATATCTCCTCGTCACTAGTTTGCTAGTTTGCGAACCGGCCCAGACGCGGTTGGACTATCCCCCTTCTGCGCACCCTGCCCCGGCCACTTTAACTTCTGCTTCCTGGTCGATAAAGCGTAACCCTCCCCGCTCGCGATCGGCCTCCTGCAGCACCCGCTCGCTCTCTTCTGCGCCCGCCTACCTTCGTATCAGCACGGCCGTGTCGCTCTCCCTCTCGCCACCGTCTTCCAGCTTCAAAGTCCGCCAACCGCCGCCGTCTGTCGAGCCCAACTGTCCGAGAGCATTGTTGTGCCACTTCTGCCGCTCGCTCCACATCTCACGCGATTGGCTCCTACGCTACACCCGCGCGGACTCGCTAAGGTGTCCCTCCCCCCGCTCCGTCGCTACGTTGCCGTCTTGCGCGATCCCTCGAATCGTCAGAGGCGATCCGTGTGGACCCTCCTTGATTTTCAAAAGGCCAAACCTCCGGCCCGCCCTCGCAACCGCACAAGGCATCGTGCAGTGCCCCCCGCGTCACCACCTCCGCCTCCATAGCCACCGCGGGAACATCGCATCCGCTCCGCAGGCACGCCTCTCCCATCACCCACCAGCCTCGGCGTCCAATGTCTGCCCACGACCGACGATAGCCCTCGATCACTTCACTCGTTAGACCGAATGAACTCGACCATCCAGTTCGCGCATCCGCCGCCAGGAGCGCACGCGCGCCTGAGCGTTAGCTCCTCACCACAGCCCTCCATGTCGTCTAGCAGCGACTCTCCCACGAACACACCTACCTTCGATGCAAATGGTCGCTCCAATTCAGAAACACAGTCCGAAGCACGGGTGGACTCGCGGTTAGGCACTGAAGGCACCGATACCATTGTACCAAAGATCGAAGAGACGGAAGTGCAACTAGCAGATGTCAAAATCGAGCCCATTGCCGACGAACCCCCAATCTCGCCCACCGAACCTGTACGGCTTAGGCGTGCACGAGGGCGACCGAGGATCCATCCTCCACGTTCACCCACCACCGCTGCGAAGCAAGCCAAGGCTCGGTCCAAGACCGGTTGCACAACGTGTCGGAAGCGAAAGAAGAAGTGCGACGAGACCAAGCCCTTCTGTAATTAGCTCCCCCCCAAGGACCATACACACAACGCTAACAGAGAGCAGGTCTCTCGTGTCAGAAGAACAACATCCACTGCGAAGGCTACAAACCCGTCGAAATATGGAGAAGCGGCAAAGACAGGGCCGCAGAGGGTGGGTGCTATGTCAACCAAGCAATCGGCAGAGCTGACGGTGACGTAGGACGCAGAATGAGTACGGAGGTCAAGTTCGAACTCCCGCCCCTAATGGGAGGCGTAGAGAACGACGTCGATCGTATGCTACTCCAACATTTCGTTAGCAGAGCCAGTGCTGTCCTCAGCTTGCACGAAGACCAGAGTACGAACCCTTTCACCAAGATCCTTTTACCCATGGCTCTGCAGCACGAAGGTTTGATGCACTCTGTACTGTGTCTTTCAGCCTCCCACCTTTGCTCGCTAAGTCCTTCCAACAACTACGAGGACCGCCAAGTATTCCATCGAGGCAAGGCTTTGCACTTGCTGAATCAAGATCTCCAGCGACAGAAAGCAGGCGAGGGAGGCGTTATGGTGTACGAAGACTCCAACGTTGCCCAGATATTAGTGCACCTGTTACATTCCATCTGCGATGGGAACACGTCCGGCGAGTACCGGATGCACATGATCGCCGCAAAGCAAATCGCTATGAACCAGAAGCTATCGAGTCCCGAGTTTCAGAGTCTCTTCGACGAATTCTTCTACTACCATTGGATAGCGAGTCAAATCACCTCTCTCGACGGCGCCGAGGTACCCATGATGGAGGACTTCAACCTACCATTCGAGATCAATCCAGAGACTGCTGCGTTGATTGGAGTGTCAGATGGTCTCTTTGGCTACATATCAAAGATAAGCAATCTTCGCAGAAGGCTCCGCTCGCGCATCGACGAAAATCTGGAGCCCACCATGGACTACGAGGCCCTCCTGGCCGCCCACGCTATCGACTCTGGCCTTCGCAGTTGGGCCTGCCCGCAAAGTCCTGGTACCCCGCGCTACACAATCTCCATGCTCTATCGCCAAGCAACATGGGTCTACCTTTACCGCACAACAAAAGACTCACATCCGCACCCCTACATCAAAGCTGCTGTGGACGACGGCATAAAGTACATCAACGAGTTGCCCGCCGAGGGCTGGATCCAAAGCAATGTGCTCTTGCCACTCTTCCTAATCGGATGCGCCGCTTTCGAACAGGAACAACGCGTTGAGATCGATAGAGCTTTCACCGGTCTCATGGCCTGTACGGGTCTCGGCAACATCACTTTCGCCAAAGAGGTCGTCGACCGAATATGGGAGCTTATGGATGCTGGGGATCCCGAGTCTTGGGATTGGGAAAAGATCATCAATCAAAAGGGGTGGGATTTCTTGGTTACCTGAACGTACGACACGCTTTGTCCAACTTTCCTTTGCATTCTCCATGAAAACGGTTCGGTACGGTTGAAAAGGCAAAAAGGGTGGTTTTGTCTTTGCTGGCTCGTTCGAGCCGGGTTGTTCCTTATTACGATGCTACGCGCACGACTCTTACGTCTCCTATTTTTGTTTCCTATTTGCATCCAAGTGGTTTGGGCTAGGCAGGTTGAGATACTAGCATGGGTTGGGTGGTATCGGGGCTTCTCCCGTGTGATCGCTTTTGCGAAAAATGGCTGTTCCTCTGCATCACGTTCTCTTTCGTACGGTCGACTCAACAGGCTCTCTTGTTACGCTTTTGCGGCGTTGGCCTTTTCTCTTTACTCATGTCTATTCGGGCGGCCAAGGTGCGATTTGTTTGGCATTGCGCAGCCGTTTGCTATAGTCCGGCGGCCCTTGTCCTTACTTGACTAACGAACGGGCATAGCTGCATAGCATACACAAGGAGAACCGAGTTCACGGGTTCTAGGCGGACGCATTGTACGCAATTCTTTTTCGACATGTATGTTTATGCGGTGGCGACGCTATGCGCTGCTTATCCTTCCACCTGTTGCTTCATGCTATGATCTTTGCACATATCTGTATGCTTCGCATGCTGACCATTCTGTCGTCTGTTATTTTGGGACCAGGCTCGCTTGCTTTCGCATCACCGTTGCAATATTGCCATTTATCCACCAATCACGCTGCAACCACCTCGCCGCAACGAGCCCTCAACCTCACCTCTTGCCCAATTCCCCAAAGCCACAAGGAACCGCAACGCAATGGCGCCCCAAAGCGCGCTAGCGCCCGTCTCTCAACTGCAAGCCTGCGTTCACGCATTTACCCGCAGCAAGGCCCGCTCCGACGCTCCCACTTCATTCTGTGGAGACTCGACGCTCAGGAACCTGGGCGGACGGAATTCCTCACCCGATCGGCCATTCCAGCAGCATGGAGCGGCGTGGGGGGTTCATGCCTCGGTGTTCGGAGCGCCTCGGGTGTGCGGTTGATATCGTATGTTTGTGGGAAGAGGTTGATATTGTTAGGGATTGGGAGGGAGTGGTTATGGGGGTGGTTCGCTTGCGGGTAAGTTGGGGGCGCTGTGAGTGGCTGGGGCGAGAGGGGTACTTGAGATGGGGTGCGCGAGGACATGGATGGAAGAGACATGGACTGGATCGCTGAATCGTATAGGCAAAATGGGGGGATGGATCGGTACCGCTTTGTGGCCTTTGTCAACCCCCACGCGGGTATACCAGTGCTGAGGTACTCCCGTACCATGGCTGTTCTCTGGATGCGTTTCAGGATTGGTGAGCGAGGGTAGTATCATTTAATCGCAGCGTCAAGATGGTAATGGAGGTCGTACGAGCACGGCGTGGCCATATGACCATACTCGATGACGTTGGTGGGCTGTTGGGTTGGAGGGCTGCTTAGTCAGTTTCCACTAGGATGACGGTCTGTCTTGAGATGGACGTGATCAGGGAGCACATTTGATTACTTTCGCGGTCGTCGTGATGCTTCCGTCGGGATGACCGGGTAAGAATCAAGCCTACATCTCGAGTCAAACAACGGCATCATACGGCGGCACGTTCTCACACCGCTTTGATGGAGTCTCCGGATCACACGTCCAGAAAAAGCGAAAGCCGCATCCCTAGACCAGCCCTATGAGACAGCCTAGAGAGGGCCATGATGATCACCGGTGAAAATATGATCGGTGTAATACTTAGACCCCTTGCAGAACGTTCCATACAGCAAGCCTCCCACCGATAACGCGACGACACCGCCCTCCAGAACCAAGGAAAGCGGGGTGTGGGATGCTCACCGATCAGAGAGACAGCTTGGCGCATTGGCCCCACGAGGAATGGCGTTCATTATAGCGCTCCTTTGCGCCATGGGACCCGTGTTTTGGTAAGCCTTGTGGTGGACCTGCAGCTGTTCTCGAGCACTTGATCAAGATGACACGAACCAGTCAGCTTTGTTAATTGCCTCGATATCAGTCACAGCGGGATCATGGTGGCGATGGATACGCGAACTTGATTTCGAGGCCGGGATCGATAGTGGATGGTTCGGCACCGAGGCGTGTCCAGGGAGAGTGATGGTGGGATGGATTGCGGCGTGAGTGGCCGCGAAGCAAGACCGAGCCACGAGTTGATTTGGGTGACACGTGCATCGTCCTCTGCCCAGACGAGCATTGGAGGTTGGCTTGGTCTTCAAGCCATCGTGAATCATTGTCGTCAAGACTTGCGGAAATTTGGGGAGGTGATGCTCGGCTGGGTAAACTATCTCTGGTTTGCTGGAGAGGAGCGATCATGCTCGTATTTTTGGTGACCAGGTAGTTGGCAGCAGATTGCAAGGTGACACGTGCACGTGGCCGATGTGAGCGAGACAGTTGATGTGGCGCAAAGACTTCTTGCGATGTGCGTGAGCTGACGCTGCTGCACGTCGACGATTGCGGCGTCTGTCAGGCTATTTGCATCCGCACCTCAACGGTGAGGCGTCTAAAGGCGTGCGCATTGAGGACGATCAGGGTCGCTTCGCCACCCGAAGAAGACCCACGCGATAATTATTTGGAGCTCCTACTCGTTGTTACGGGGCAGAAATCCGAAACGAGAGACCCTTACAGGAATCTCCACCCGCGGGGTTTGTTGATTGGTGCCTTGTCGAAAAGATGCTCCATTGTTCTCGTCTCCCTGCATCGAGTCCTTGATTGACTCCTAATATGCCGGACCCAGTCCGACGTCTCGGCAGTGGCTAACCTAGAAGCGATATTCGTGGGCGTTAAGCAGCCATGCAGAGATAGTAAAAGGGTTAGAAGGAAAAGGACCTCGGGATAGTTGTGACGCATGCGCGCCGTTGCATACGACGTGTTAGCACACGTGTCGGCATGCCATAACAGCGGCACCATTACTAGGGGTTTAGGCCGAGCGAACGTCACCCGGAACGCGCTGGGAACGTGCTGAGTTCGCAGCGGCATTGCGCGCCGGTCCAAGAGAGCACAGATGCCCACCGATCTCCATCATCTCAAGCTCTCTCGCGTGAACTTTGGACAAACCGTGCCTCATCATATTACATCTGAGATTTGTTGCTGAGAGCTAATAGCGAAGTAAATGAGCTGGCAGAACAAACCTCTCTCGATGCCGTTTCTAAGACGCAGAAACGATCGATGAGCCAATTGAGGTGCGGCGCTTTCGCTGGTAGTCACGTCGGTTGCTTAGCGAGGTCCGGAAAGCAGCTGTACCGTGCGAATGAGCCTGGGGTCGAGCGTGAGAGGATGGAAAAGCCGTGCGCTGCAATCACCATGTTCGTGATGTCTTTCTCACCTTCTTCATCTCGTGTCTACGACGAGCGCGACAATGGAGGCGCCGAATGCGAGTCAATCGACGCCCGCGGTGGTCGAGGATGAAGAGACGCTGTCCCAGCGAGCGGCTACCCCGCTGGCGCTGAACGAGGATGGCAACAGGCCGCCACACACAACGGGCGACGGAATACGAGCTGTGATAACGAACGCTTCGGTCGCCTCGCATAGGGAGAACGCCATTTCACTGCGGGAGGTCGATCCGGTTGCTGTACGGTTGGAAAGCCTTTCGGTGACGGTGGACCAATCGCCAAACTGGTTCGGTCGGGTCTTCGCGAAGAAAGCGGGGGCACGTGATGCAAAGGAGAGCCATGTCAAAACGATATTGGACAACATATCGGCGGAGTTGTCGAGTGGGTCATTGACAGCTATCATTGGGGGGAGTGGAAGTGGAAAAACGAGCTTGCTCAACCAGATGAGTGGGCGTATGAAGGGGAATCGCCTCTCCTCGACCGGTCGAACGCTGTTCAATGGTAGCGAGGATGCATCGACGATACGGAGTGCTCTGGTTATCCAGCAGGATCTGCTCTTACCGACACTCACAGTTCGAGAGACCCTGATGTACGCGGCCCAGCTTCGATTGCCGCCTTCAATCAGCCAGGAAGAGAGAAAGCGACTGGTTGAGGAAGTCATCCTGGAATTGAGTCTGAAGGAAGCTGCAGACACCCGAATAGGAAACCACGAGCACCGCGGCTGCAGTGGTGGAGAGAAGCGGCGGACAAGCATCGGCGTTCAGGTAGAGAAGACCACCTGCTGCATGATAGAAGCATTCCAACTAATTGCCACAGCTGCTATCAAATCCGAGCTTGCTATGGCTTGACGAGCCAACCACCGGACTCGATTCCACGAGTGCGTACCAAGTGGTCAAGACGCTTCAGAGCCTTGCAAGGAAAGGCAGGACAATCATTGTAACGAGTGAGCACCCTGGGAATCGAATCAAGACTGGCGACGCAGCAGAGCTGACCTTCGCAGTACACCAACCCCGCTCCGAGATATGGGGTCTATTCGACAACATCATATTACTTTCTAGGGGCAGTCCTACGTATGCTGGCAGCGCAAAAGACTGTCTCCCCTACTTTGCGGGACTCGGGCACGACCTACCACCCTTTACCAATCCGGCTGAATATCTCATTGATATCGTGAGTGTTGACAACCGAAGTGAGGAAGCAGAGACCATCGCTCAAGAACGCGTTGATCGCATCAAAGCAGCGTGGAGAGAGCGCTCTTCCCAAGTTCAGTCAGAGAAGAAGGCTACACAAGGATCGCCGATCGTCACCAAAGAGCGGAAATCTCTCAACACAAGACATACATCTTTCCTACAACAGACCCGAGTTCTCACTGCTCGAACCTTCAAGGTCACCATTCGGGATCCAATGGGCATGCTCGGCAGTTTAGTCGAAGCTGTTCTCATGGCTGTCGTAACTGGCTGGATCTTCCTCCAATTAGACGGCTCGCTATCTGGTATCCGCTCGCGTCAAGGCTGTCTTTATACCGCTGCCGCGCTTCAAGGGTATCTCATTCTTTTGTACGAAACATACCGCTTGACCATCGACATCCAACTCTTTGACGAAGAGTCACGGCAAGGTGTCGTTGGCATACCCGCCTTCCTCATTTCTAGGAGACTGGCTCGCATGCTAATTGAGGACCTCCCAGTACCGCTAATCTTTTCACTCATTTATTACTTCATGGCCGGCTTTAGAACGGATGGAGCTGTTTTTCTTACCTTTTTGGGCGTGGTGGTTTTACTGCACTACATTGCTGTGTGCTTTGCGACTCTGTGTGTGGCGGTTTCGAGACATTTCGCTGGGGTAAGTCATCATCAACTGAGTGAGGTTCCCGCTATAGCGAAATACCTTCGAGCGTGGAACCCAGGTAACTCCGTCTCCCGTGACTACTTCTTACTAATTTGTCTCAGGCAAGTTTGGTGGCCAACCTGGCCTACACGCTCCAGTCCATGGCTTGTGGTTACTTCATCCAGGCGAACACGATCCCCGTGTACGTCCGATGGACCAAATGGATCGCATACGTCTTCTACGGGTTTGGCGCGCTCGCTTCGAATGAGTTCACCGGAAGCTTCTACGACTGTCCTCTCGAAGGCGGCGCATCGAACCCCGCTTGTAAAGAATACACTGGCGAGTTCATCCTCAATGCACTTGGTTTCCCTCATGATTGGGTCTGGCGGCCAACTATTGTTCTTCTCAGCTTCGTCATTGCCTTCTATCTAGGCGCCGGAATACTGCTCAAGTTCTGGAGCGCGGAGATTGTTATGGCGAGGGCGAGACCGTCAAATACTGATGCATCAGCTGGAAAAGAGATGATGGCCGTTAGGTCTGCAGAAGAGTTCAGGTCAATAGCCATCAGACTTGAGGGCTATGGCCTCGATCTCGAAAAGCGCGCGTTGCGAAGTCGCACGAACAAAACTATTCTCAACCCGCTCACAGCCGACTTTCAACCGGGCACGATGAACGTCATCATGGGTCCGTCAGGATCTGGCAAGACAAGTCTACTCAATAGTATGGCCGGCAGATTACGAGACGACCTGACTACCCGGTACAAGGAGTTTGGCAACATGACCTTCAATGGATTAGCACCGTCGGAAGACGTTGTGCATGCGATTTGCTCTTTCGTAACGCAGGATGATGATGCCCTTCTAGCTTCGCTTACCGTACGCGAAACCTTGCGGTATGCTGCTGGTCTACGGCTGCCCAAGTGGATGTCGAAGCAAGAGAAGATCCAAAAGGCGGAAGAGATACTACTGAAGATGGGTCTCAAAGACTGCGCGGACAACCTTATCGGCAACGACCTTATCAAAGGAATCAGTGGAGGCGAGAAACGAAGAGTGACAATCGCGGTGCAGATTCTAACCGAGCCACGCATCTTACTTTTAGACGAGCCATTGTCCGGGTTAGATGCCTTCACCGCGCTTTCCATCATGGATGTTCTCAGGGCTCTGGCTAACGAAGGCCGGACTCTGGTTGTTACCATCCATCAGCCTCGCTCGGACCTATTTGCCCATTTTGGCAACATATTGCTCCTCGCTCGAGGCGGCTACCCCGTCTACGCCGGCCTAGCACGAGAGATGCTTACTCATTTCGCATCCCAAGGCTACCACTGCCCTCGACATGTCAATCCGGCTGACTTCGCCCTCGATCTCATCACTGTCGATCTTCAACACGCATCTCGTGAAGAGGCTAGCAGAGCGAAAGTACACCGACTCATTCAGTCATGGACGCCAGATATGTTCCCTGCTGCGCGCACAGGTTCCATCACCACGCCTGCTGAACTGGGCAGCTTGGCGAGAGAACCTGCCTCGTTTGTATCCTCATTCTCCATTTTGATACGCCGGACTACGAAAAACTTCTTTAGACAGCCTGACCTGCTTATTGCACGGATCATGCAAGTTGTCGGCTTGGGTATCGTCCTTGCGCTCTTCTTCGCACCGCTGAAGAATGACTACTACTACGTGCAGAATCGCCTAGGATTCCTCGTCGAAATCGCTCCGCTCTATTTTGTTGGTAGTACGTATACTCCTACCTCACCTACAAAAGTATAGCGCTAATTACAATCGATGTAGTGCTTCAAAATGTCGCCGTCTACCCCTTAGAACGAGACGTTTTCTACCGCGACTACTCCGACAGGATCTACGGCGTCGAAGCTTTCTTCCTAACCTACAGCGCCCTCGAGATTCCCTTCGAAGTCATCAGCTCAATCATCTTTTCTATCTTAGCTGTCCTGGCCTGCGCCCTCAAGCGCGACGCGCAGACTTTTTTCATCATCACTTTCAATGCGTTTTGCGTGGTTAACTGTGGCGAGAGTCTGGGCATAGCTTTCAACACGCTGTTTTCGCATACGGGGTTCTCGGTGAATATCATGAGTGTCCTTTTGAGCGTCGCGCAGGTTATGGGTAAGTGTATTCACAGACTCTTGAATCGTCATCGGAAAGATCTACGAATACAACACTAACGACGATCCAGGTGGCGTACTCTCTCTCTCCATCCCTCCCTTCCTGCAAGCTTGGAACCACCTCTCCCCCATCAAATATGCCGTCGGCAACATGGCACCGTACACGCTGCGTGGTTTGCACTTCACGTGCGAAGAGTGGCAGGAGATCAACGGGCGCTGCCCCATCACGACCGGCGAAGAAGCTCTAGACCTGTACAAGCTGAACAAAGATCCGAAAATACAGATTATGGCGCTAGGAATCTGCACGGTGGTGTATCGCATCGTCGCCTATCTCATCTTGAAGATGGTAAAGGAGCGTTGGATTGGGAAGCTGTGGAAGAAAGCTGGAGGAGGGAAGAAGAGGGTGGATACTACGCCGCAAACCTCAAATGAGACAAATACGTAGAGGATGGGCGTAAATGCATTTCAGATTGGTGGACATAGAGTAGTAGCACGTGCGTACATCGAACCTCTTATGAACGCAAACGGTACCAAACCTGTGCAATTTTTGAGAAAGCGTCACTTCCACTGCCGAATATCATCTGACGCTGCCTGTGTAGAAGAGTGGGAGTCATAAGATCCTCCACGAAAGGTTTCCGGCCCATCGCCAGCTCCCTCGCCCTACGGATGAAACCTGGACATGGCCCCCAAAGCTCCCAAATCATCTGTCCTTTCTGCCTTCTCGATGAGCCCCATGCGCAGCTACATTACTCATCTACGAGCCCTCTCTCGCGCCTGCACGGACTCAGCCTTGCAGTCAGAAAAGCCCTATTGGGCGCTACGCGCTTGGCACAAGCCTCACGACATGGGGGCTGCTCCTACTTTTAGCAACGTGAGCTGTGGCGAACGACTGGGGCCGCAACAGAAACACCACACAGCCTACTCAGCGATGTTTCAGGACTCCGCAAAGTTGGACTCTGATTTGTGTAAAGCAGTATGCAGGCGCTCCTCGTGGCACCCATGCGCTCGCCATGGTCACCAGCTTACTTGAGATTAGGGTGTTTGGTCTTCGTTATCGGCCGTAAGTGTAGATCCAGTTGCAGCGCCTCGTTGCCTGGAGCCTTGCCATGCACTCCGCACTCCGCACTCGCATATATCTAGAGTAGATGTTGGCTCTACAAAGAGCATCAATTCCATCATCAATCCAAAACCAATCCGTCCATCCGTCCCACCATGGCGTCTCCACCCAACTCCAACGTTGACACAACGGATGTCAAATCTCAACACTCCAAAGCAAAGACTAAACGTGCCGTCCATGCCGCTTCAACCGGTTTCTCCCTCGCCCTCACCCCCGTCCTCCCTTTCATGGCCGTCCCAGCCGGCTTCTCAGCATACAAGACCTACAAACACAATAAAAGGCTGCACACACTGCAAAATTCTCTCCCAGCGCCCGACTCCCAAACCCAAAATTTTAATGCGGATGTGCGAAAAGTGACACGGCACTTGAGTCGCGGATCGCTAGGTCTCCTTATTGCGAGCGCACTGGCTCCTGTGTTGCCGCATATGTTGGCGCCGGCGGGAATCAATGTGTATATTCTGCATCGAGCGGAGAAGGATAGGAAAGAGCTCGCCAAGTTTATGGAGGAGAAAGGGTGTCGAGTGAGGAGACGCGACGTCGCTCGTGGCATCAGCAGAGTTGTCATCGAAAAAGCGATCATCATTCCCATCACCCTCGGTCACGACGACTTCCTCCTCGCCGTCCCGTCCGCCCTCTTCGATTCCTCCTCCTCGCTTCTTACAGGCCACGAAGCGCTCGTCGAAATCCCCGGTATTCATGAGATAAATGAAGCGGTAAATGCGCCCGTCGAAGAGGTTCAGGAAGCGCTGGGAGTACCGACTGCAGAGGAAAGATGGGATGATGTGGCGAATTTTAACATCGACGCAGGAGGGTGGAACGAGAGTCCGGAGGTTATTGTGACGGATGTGCTTTTTGCGGGGACGGCTGCCGCGGCGGTCGAGTATGCTATTGATCGGCCGTTGGAGCACAAGGATGGGAAGATACAAAGTGTGAAATCATAGTTTGGTACAGCGGAGACTGCGGTTTGATATGAAAGAGGAAATAGATGAAGCAGACCAATATACCCGTAGAATAGACCTAAGATGCAGAATAACAAGAAGATTACTTTCCACCGCCTACGCTCTGGATGGCAGTTCCTTTGTCCATCACACTCCATCCTAATTAATTACGCCCCAAACCCGATTCAAAAACGACTTGCGTAGGATTTGATATTCGCATCGTCGTCGAAACCAGTCTCACTTCACTGTTCCGATTCTAAACTTCTGTAGCTCCTTTCATAGCTCTAGCCCTTACCGCTTTGTTCAGATTCCATCTCCAGTATCCCAGCGTGAACAGCGTAAGCGGTACGGAGATAACGAAAAATATCCACAGATTTTGAGACGTGTTCCAGGCGGCACCTGAATCACCGGTCGCGCTGAAGAAGCCCATCCCAAAGAACGTCTCGTATGTATTAGCCTGGGCGTTGGAGTGGAAAGGTCAGACGTACAGAGACGAAACTAGACGGCAGGTAGACTAGTGTCACCAGCGTGATGACGCGCATGGATGTGCTATCCTCTACGGCGGATCTGTTCAACGTGAGCATCTGGCCCGACAATTCGGAGGAAGTGTGTTGGTTCTTGAGACTGATTGTATCGGAGATCTATGCCATCAGTCAGCGACGAAAATTCGACTTGACCGGTGCAAGGTAATGGGAAGCGTTTACAAGTTGCGTAGCACTGTGTATCTTTTTCAATACAAACTCTGAATTGAGCTGGTACGATTGAAGCCTTGCGCATGCATTTTCCAGTGAGCTATGCACTTCTAGTCCATCCTCCATAGACATACAGTCCAGCAAGCGGAGCTGATTGGTGAGGAATCCGAGTTTGGCTGCGAGTTCGAATAAGCTGGTGAGGAGAGGAGGGACTGGGGCGAGGCGGCTTTCGATATAGTGTAGGTCCGAGAGTTCTTTGTATGTCTCGTGGAAGGGTGTGATAGCACCGATATCAATTGTAAGGGCGAGGTTTCCCTTACGTTCTATCTTCAGTTATGCATCCAAATTACGCAAACAATGGCGAGGTGCAACTCACAAGATTCCAGACTTCATCTTCGAGGTGATTGATGTATCGTTTCCAATAAGCGAGACCGAGCTTCGAAGAGATACATGTGCAGCGCAAGCGGATGAACAGGCAAGTGATCCTGTACGGAAGACGATAGGATTCTGCGCACGAGTTCCTGCTGCGTGCCAGCATTTTGACATGGCAATATTAGTATGTACGTGCTTTGGTTTGTTGTTGTGTCGTACGCATGGTATATTCCTGCTTGTCGTATAGAACATTCGACTTTGTTGTCGATCGGGCTCCGTTGTTCGGCATATTTTCAAAGCATAGACTAGTATTACTGTCGAATTGATCAAGTAAATGTACAAGAAGCTAACCGAATGATGCAGGATGTAGCTCTAACCTTCAATGTTTTATTCCCTGCGTTGAACCCACGGGCTGTCGGAGTATGCTTTCTCTAAGTGGTTAGTTTGTAACCCGAACGAGTATATCATCTCCGATATCATTGGCGTGACATCGTGGTGATCTAGCAACTCGTCCAGCATGTCCTTTCCAATGTCGAGTTCTGCCGAGGATTTGCGGTCCTTAGCGGCTGATGTTTCATTTTGTGGGGGGAGGGGGGGGGGGGCT
>Ga0247733_1000084_pt1 | contig 152117 bp, 209 predicted proteins | sample UWRJL043104R2_FD_180932 | JGI IMG/M metagenome (GOLD analysis project Ga0247733, IMG submission 180932) | Plant litter microbial communities from Arlington Agricultural Research Station in Wisconsin, United States - UWRJ-L043-104R-2 | ecosystem: Environmental > Terrestrial > Plant litter >... | reverse complement strand
GCCCCACCGTTCGTACCCACATCCTCCTTGTCCCCCATCGCCCCACCAAGCCCGTACGCCCTCACAATCCTCTTCCCCACCCCTTCACCTGCCCACCAAGCCCCTGTAACAGTTCCCAAGGCCACAAAGGGTGCCGTATGCTCCCCCGCAAACCAGAGCCCCTTCTCCGGCACACCTTTCCTCATGACCTCCACATCCTCCCCACCCCTCTCCAGTCCAGTTTGGAAGTTGCAATAGCTGCCATACCCAGCGAGTTCATCGTTGGCCCAGGTAGTTGCTAGAGCTGCGGTGGGCTGGTGGGCGGGGTTGGAGGCGGAGTAGTTTGGTAAGCGGGAGAAGTAGGGGTGGAAGAAGGGTAATAACAGGGTGAGCGCATCGGGTGAGGATACGGGTGAGGCGAATTCGGAGAGGAGGCGAGCGATGTGCAGCGTCGTCGGCCCGTATATGTAGAAGAGGAGGGTTGGATGGGCGGTCTTGCCGGGAAGGGCGGCAAGGTTGACGGCTTCTTGTGGCCAGTGAGCGGGGTTTGTAGAGGTGGCAAAGGTCGGGTTTATCCAGTGCGTGAAGCCGGGGTAGTTGGGCGGATTAGATGATGCTTTTGGTGAGGATGGTGGTTGGTGGAGGGGTGCGGTTGTGGCGGTTACATTAGGGATCGATGGGTTGTGGGTGGGCTGGGCCGAAGTATTGGTTGTGGGGGAGTCGTTCCAGAAAGCTGTTGGGAAGGTGAGGTAGACCTGATGAAGTTAGCAGTCTTGAAGATGTTTTAGTAAGATCTGTAGGTACCTTGTCTAGGTTACCATATCCGATCGATGTGACGGCTTGCTTGAGTCTGCCCGGCAACTCTGGCACGAAAGCGTCGTGGTTTCTCTTCAGCCACCCCAGCGGAGCTGTCATGACCACTTCATCAAACACCAAGCCGTCTTCGCCGTCTAGCTCGACCTCCGTCCTTGGCCCCTCTTCCGTCCCCGTCGACACAACCCTCTTGACTCTGTGCCCAAACCGAACATCTGCACCCTTCAGAGCCGGTTCCGCTATTCTCTGCAAGACCTTATGATACGTTCCCGCCACAAAAAGGTTCTCTCCGTCGATACACTCCTCCATCCAGAAATATTTCAAACTCTGCGATTGGATCGGACTCCCCACAAACGCGCCCCACATTTCCGCCATCTGCAGAATTGTCTCCCGTCTCTTCGACGCATCCAGATCGCCTTCCATCTCAGCTGGAATCATCGTCTGCACCTTCTCTTTAAAGTAGTCGTATAGACTTCTCTCCGCCGGGATCGCCGCCGACTCCTCATTTGAATACTTCATTGCGGATTCAATAATCTCCCACACGAGCTCCGTATTCTCAGCAGCATCTTTCTCGTGCATCTGCTTGCCCAGGTGATTGAAGATAGATTGCCGCCCGTCCCAATTCATGGTTGTGGTGTTTGTTTCTTTGGTCAGGTCCAGAATCGGATTGCTTTCTGTGCCGTGGATCCAATTCGGCCCACTTTGATGATGACAAAGTTAGCTTCAATCGGTAAGACATCGACGAATGAATTAGACCTACAGGTCAACCTTGTAACCGAGTGCATCGCTCTGACAAAGCTGCGTGTTGTAAGCTGACAGGTGTCTTCTAAGATCCTTTTCACTCACCCTGCCTCCAACACGATTCCTTGCTTCCAGTACGGTGACTTTTACGCCATGCTGAATCAGAACGTCTGCACATCTTAACCCCGCCACTCCAGCCCCTATGACACAAACGTGCGGTACCTTGCCCACCGCTCTCCGCAGCATATGAGCCTCTGTGTCGTTGGCCTCGAGAGAATGTTCCTGATGCGGCGAGCTGGACAAATCTTTCTGCATGCGCGTCATAGTATCAGGGCTTGAACTCGAGCTCCTTCTATTGTTTGGAATGTAAGTCCGACGCTCAGCCATGGATTCTGCGTTGACAAGAAACAGCAAAGGGAAAAGGATTGGTAAATAGGAAAGCACGAGCGTCGAAGCGCATGAGGCAAAGGACGTAATGGGGCGTGATACGGGATTGTCGAAGAGTCACAGACACCTAGCGGTTCAGTGAAGAAGGGTCAGCGGATCAAGCCCGGTACCCTAGGCGCAGGATCCGTGGCACGAGGCATATCGTCAAGCCGTAAGTGGCCGGGCTAGACCAGACCTCAATCAATCTCATAGTGGGGAAAGCTTGAATTGACAACGACGTGAGAAACCACGCAAAATGGCCACGAAAGAGCGCCGAGATCAGGGGTTATTGCTACTGACGTTGACAATGCTGAATGCGGAAAATGGCTCAAACGTACTGTGCCGCGGCAGTACCGTCCTCGGTGGCTCCCAACGTAGATGGCTTGATTGCGTGTCTGCACACGAAGAATTTGTGACAGCCTGGGCTGATGTGTTTAGAGGGAGATAGTGTTTTGGTAAGCTAGCTTGGTAGACGGGGAAGGTGGGCGCGCGATAGTGTTATCTGTGGAAGCCGCGGGGTTCGGCGCTAGCCTGATTCAGCATTTGTTGGCGTGATCTAGTGCATATGATTTGGTAACAACCTTAGCACTCTCCTTACTTCTGCAACGCGTAACACCTACCTAGAGCATTATCACCAAACCACAAGTACAACAGATCAGCGGAGTGACAATGTAGTAAACACAGAGCGTAAATCGCCACGGATTTCAGTTCATTGTTCCGGCAGCAGTCAAAAAACGTCAGGCTCCAAAGTTGCGTCCCTATCCTATACTCTAGAACATCTAGTCTTGCCTCGCTGGATCCAACTGAATCTTCCCCACAATCTCCTCAATCTCAGCCATCACCTCTGGTGTCAACTTATCCAGCGCTTTCAGTGCTGCACAATTTTCCACAACTTGTTCAGGTCGCGATGCTCCCGTAATGACGGCAGACACATTCGGGTTCTTCAAGCACCACGCGAGCGAGAGTTGTGACTGGCTGATGCCCAGCTTCTTCGCGATCGGCTGTCGTAGGTCAGTCTTAGTTTCATAGTAAGTTCCGGTTGAAGGCAGACATACCGCAAGCTTCGTAGCCTTTTCGATCATCTTTTTCCAGCTATCGTTACCATACGAGCTCCTCATGCTGTTGACGAATTTATCGTTGCCCTCTGCAAATCTTGATCCGGCAGGTGGTGCATCCGGGCTATCGTTGTACTTTCCACTCAGAAGTCCAAAGTTCAGTGGCGAGAACGTTGTCAGGCCGGTGCCGAACCTCGCATATAGCCGCTGGAACTCGCCTTCTACCTTTTGCCTTGTAATCAGATTGTACATAGGCTGCTCTGCTACTGGCCCGATGAGACCAAGTTGTTTCGCAATCCCACATGCCTCGGCGATCTCATCTGCACTCCACTCGCTGGTACCCCAGTACATTGCCCACCCTTTCTGTTCAATCACGTGGTTGAAAGCACGAACCGTCTCTTCCATGGGCGTTAAACGATCGGGACGGTGGGCATATACGATGTCGACATATTCGAGATCCAGACGTTTTAGAGAGGCCTTGAGTCCTTCGATGATGTGCTTGCGTGAAAGGCCGTGGTTGTTGACAAGGACTTCACCATTCGCACCGCCTGGTCGGAGGTTGAAGTTAGACTCAGACGTACCATCTTAGTTGTTGACAGAGGATCTGCTTACCCCAGTTGAGTTTTGTGCTGATCACGATGTCGTTGCGGTTCCATCCGTACTTCTTGATGGCCTGGCCCATGACGACTTCGGACTGTCCATCGGCATAGCTACGGCAATTCAGCTCCATCTTAAAAAGATGAAGGAAAATTGTGCGACTTACCTCTCAGCTGTGTCGAAGAAGTTGATTCCGCAGTCGTAGGCTTGCTTCATGCAAGAGAAAGTGAGCTCTACCACGTATTTCAGTTTACCGACCACCATGTCAACCAATAGATGCCACTAACCGTTCTCGACATGGCCACCAAATCTGCTCAGCATATTAGCACAACGGTAAGAGATTTTGGTCCAAAACATACGTGAGCCAACCACCAAGACCAAGGGCCGAAACGTGCAACCCTGAGTTTCCAAGGCGGCGGTATTGCATACCAGTCTTTCGAGGTTCTTCCCACGCCATTTTTGCTAGTTCCCACGGTCAATTGACGTTTTTAAGAGGTGATTTGCTGGAAAATGAGGACGGAGTTGGTTGTTCGCACTCTCCACACGATATCGAATCCGATGGTACGTGAATAGCTAGACCGGTGAAACGTTGCTCCGCTACTACCAAGACTGGAAATTTTTCTCTGCTACCGTAACAGTCATACCGAGTACGGCACGATAGCGGGGCGTCAACAATCGGTATTTCTTCGGTTGTGGTCTGCCCGCAGCCGAATCGCGGACGTTGTGCCGTTCGGGAAAGTACCTCGGTCCTACGGCTGCGTGCATCCGACCGATGCAATGTAGTGGCTAGTAGTTCAACCAAAGAATCTGGGGAATCGTCATTCCACCCCACAATCACGCCATTATTAGTCCCGGGAAATAGTGGATCGGACTGTGGACTTCAATACAACAATTTGGCAGGCACAACCTTGCGCATGCCCTCAATTGAATGGACTTCTACCTCAAAATTACGATAATAAAGACACCGAGAATAAGGCCATTATAATATTGCCTACTTGCAACCTTGTATATGCGCTAGAGTGCAAATCTGAAGTCCAGACGCTTGTTGCCATCCTGCTCGCGCGCGTTGACATCGGCCTGGTACATGGCTTTCTCTTCGGAAGTCATTTGTTCCCATTTATCCTGCTTCTTCCTGTTCAGACGGACCAGTACTTGTCGCTGAGCCACGAATGTGATCAGAGATAGAGCGCAAATAGACACAAGTACCGTGTTGCCTTGCTTGTAGTACGGACCATCGTACTTCCGGTAGATCTGCGAACTGATGAGCGACCCGACTTGTACAATGACATTGTAGGTGGCAGCAGTAATAGCACGCTTTTTGACATCGAACGTGTTCTCCGAGATCCAGGATGAGACGAGTGGGTGGAAATAGGGGTATCCCGAGATGAGGGTGATCAGCGAGAATCGACCCCATTCGCGACCACCATCCGGAAGGCTGATAAGTGCGATGAGCAGAGGCATGATCCAAACTTCTCCGAGGACGCAGTGGAATGTGCGTTCGTTGAAGTAATCGCTCGAATATGCCAAAGCCAACATGGTGATGATTTGGAGGACGGCGGAGGGGACCGTAAGCATATTGGAGTTGAAGGTTGTGAAGCCAAGACGTTTGAGCGTCAGCGTCAAGTATCCCTGGACCGGTGATGCTGGAATATATGCGATGAGGCCAATAAAGTAGAGTCCCCACATGGAGGAATCGCTCCAAGCCGCACGGATATCCTTGAAAGTGGCGGGTTCTTTGAGCGCAGTGAGGCCCTTAGCTGGATCATCTCTAAGAATGCGGTTCACCATGATGAATTCCTCGCGTTCAGTGTACCAGCCTTGTGGCCAAAGAACATTCTTGGTTGCTGTCGGTGCATCGGGCAAGTGCAGGTACGACAGAATGGCGATGACGACGGTCAAAAGTCCCTCTAGCAGAAAGAGCCAGAACCAGCCCGGCTTTCCACCGACTCCGCGCATCTCGAGAATGCCAGCAGCAAGCAGAGCGGAGATGACACGCGCGACGTTGAGCGTCGACCAGAAAGCCGCGAGGCGCATGGATAGTTCCTTGGACTTGTAGAAGTAGGTTGCAAATAGAATAACTCCGGGAATGAAGCCACCCTCACAGAGACCAATTGCTGCGCGCCCAAGGTAAAAGGATGTTCGGTCGTGCATGAATGCTTGGCCCCACGAAGCGGTGCCCCAGGCCAGCATCATGGAAGGGAGGATGTATTTGAAGCCGTAACGCTTCGTAAGAAACTGGACAGGGAATTCAGCCGCGAGGAAGCAGACCAACTGGATTGTCGTGCCGTTGTTGTAGTCGTCGCTGGTCAAGTTGAGGTCGGTGAGCAGGTCGTCCGCAAGTGCGTTGGAGATATTTCCTCGATCCAATTGCAATCCGAACATCATGAGACAGAGCCAGGTGAGAAGGCGCAGATCCGTCTTGCGAACGACACGGCGTTCTTCGTCGGCAGTCCATGAGGCCTCTGGATCGAATCGGTGTCGACCCTCGTAGCTGTCGTGTGGAAGCACGATACCAGCAAGTTCTTGTCTTCCAACCTTGGAGGGCGCCTTGAGGGAATTTACGTCCTCGCTGATCCTCGCCTGCGGGGCGGCTTCGATGTCTTGACCCATTCTGACAATTGACGGGTGAACGTATCCAGAGACCAGGGCGTTAGACCGATCCAGATACCAGGAGATGGGATGCGCTGCACTTCCAATTCACCGTCAAAGTCCTTCTATATAACTACAGAAGTTGCATGTCGCAATTACAGTGGACCACGTCGCCATTCACCCTTACCTGACCAAAGTAGTTGCGCCGAAATACCGAGGTGCATCTCCCCGGGTTCCCCTCCCAGCAAGGTTATTTAATAACCGAGGTGTCCCCGCGCGCGCAGTAGCTTGACCTGTATGTGATGTCCCTAGCCCTGCAAGATACACCTCCACGCCCCTGTCTTAGGGTGCTTTACTCGGACCTAGTCTCGTTGCGAGTCGCACCTCCGATGACGTGCTTCGCTACCACGTCGGCACGCTGCGCGATCTCGGATCTAGGCGAGCTATAAGATGCACTTGGACTACCAAGTCTCTGGAATTTTTTGCGTCTGGTTCTAGCTTAAACTCTATTCGTCAATCATCTTATGGAGGCGTATTGACTCTACTACTTGTAATCTCACAGTCGCCTTGGAGAGTTCTCACCTGCACAACCGTTGCGCTACTGCGACCATGCCTTCTCTTAAACGTGCCCACGTCGACGATAGCCATGGCGACACCGAAAAAGGCATTATAGGCGGCCATGAGAGTGCTCGATCGAGACTGTTAGAACCTCTCTTATATTCAGGGTTGCTGGACAACTTCAAGCACCAAGATTTGACGCCAGTACTTGGAAGAGAGTTCGAAGGCCTTCAGGTGACTGACCTCTTGAACGGAGATGACAAGACTATACGGGATCTGGCGGCTACAAGTATGTTTGGAAGATAATTCCCATCATTCGCAGGACTGATCGAGGCTTATAGTTTCGCAACGCGGCGTGGTCTTTCTACGAGATCAGACTGTGACACCAATTCAAATGAAAGAGCTGATGCTCCGGATTACCGAGCTGGCAGGATGCGTAAGTATTAGCTATTCCTTATTATTCACACCATCAACTGCTGCGCAGGAATAAATTAGATCTCGTTCTGACGCTCTCCAGCCTGAATCATCGGACCTCCACGTCCACCCCTTGACCGAGGAAGGCTCAGAGCTCGGCGACCAAATATCAGTCATCAGCAGCGAAAAGCAGAAGAAAGGCGGAGGCCTTACGCACCAGCTCTCCGACGTCAGTCGATTTGCTTCAGCTGGCTGGCACACCGACATCTCCTTCGAGCCCGTTCCATCAGATTATGCCATGTTGAAAATCCACACTCTACCAGCAACAGGTGGTGACACACTATGGGCATCTGGGTACGAGATTTACGATCGTTTATCGCCCGCGATGCAGCAATTCTTAGAGGGTCTGACGGCGACACACGATGCAAAGTTTTTCTTGGAAGAGGCGGAGCGACTTGGAAACCCGATCAGGAAGGGAATCCGAGGAAACCCGTTGAACTTCGGGGAGGCTCTGACAGCTGTCCATCCGGTCATACGCACGAACCGTGAGTGATTCCCTTATTCTGTACACTAAACGCCCTACTATACTAACACACTCGATAGCCGTAACCGGCTGGAAATCCGTTTACGTCAACAAAGGCTTCACCAAACGCATCAACGGCGTCACAAAGGACGAATCAGACGTGTTACTCAACTATCTCTTCAATCTAATCACACAAAATCACGACGCTCAGGTGCGCTTCAAGTGGCGAGCAAATGATCTTGCAATCTGGGATAACCGGAGTATGTGGCACTGCGCTACGTATGATTACAACGATCCAAGAGCAGGAGACCGCGTGGCTAGTCTTGGCGAAGCACCGTACCTGGATCTGAATAGCAGGGGCCGGAAAGAGGCGCTAGGGTTGATGTAATGAGATGCACAACGAGGGAAAGTGGGCATCTGATATTGGCAAAAATGCATTATCATAATCATTAGCGTGTGATGCTATCACTCCAAAACTACATGACCAGCGTTTCCAATTCAATGGTGTGTCGTGGATACGGTTTTTGGGAGGGCGCGAATGGTTCATCGGCCGAGGGTCAAGAGTGCTTGTGACATATTCAAACGTGGATGGCTGTCGGACCCTAGGGTGGTCGTGGTGCTGACAAGGATATGCGTGCCATGGCCTTTGGGGTATTTGTACCGGAAGAGGTTCAATGAAGCGTACATAGGGGTGTGTGATTGAACCAAGCGCGGCGCAAAGTGCCTGTGAACGACCAATGTGATTCACGGGAGAAGCGGTCGAAGCGGTCCCAGTGTATGGAGTCTATCAGTGACACAAGGAAATCGTAGTCGTAGTAGTCGTCGCTCTCCGTGGTCACCATGATCATTGCACTAGACTCATAGTAGTATTCCGGTGGTCCAAAAACTCGATGAAGCGCAACGGAAGTGGTATCATTCATTGTATCGTCACAGAACCTACGCAGCAGACGCCCAGCTGCCGCCAACCCAACGCCAATTCGAGACGCTCGAACATGCCGAGTTCCTTCATAGCAAGCCGCACCGTATCAAGATATCCGCTTATCCTCCCCTTCTTCCGTCACAGGCTCCTCCTTGCTCAAGTAATCCGGATTCTCCGCCTCTTCATACTCGTCGATCAAACTCTGCACCACCTCTTTGGCCTCGTCAAACTCGCCAAGCCCATCCCTGAAAGGCGCCTCGCGCTTGTAGCTTTCCAAGAAGGCGTTGCGTTTTCGCAGGGTTGAGTATTGTGCGACAATGCGTTTGAATAGCGTGGCGATACCGGTGTGGTTGGCCAACATGAGACCAGAAACGCGATGCGAAGAAGTGACGTATGGCGATTTGCGGGTTAGAGCGACTTGTATTGAGGCAGGTCCCCATGGGATGAAGGTCGCGAGTCGGCGTTCGCGGATACGGAGAAGCGATTTGTGGACCTATAAAGATTAGTAGGTGGCTTCTCCGGCGTCTTCGTTGACTCACATCTGTCGGGTCTGCCTCTCCCTGAATAATATTCAATATAGACATGTAGCAGCTCTTCTTAGTTGGGTTGGTGGACACCATCCTGTTCTTCGGCTGTAGCAACCGGCGCATGACGTCCAGCACTGTTGTCTTTCGCACTGTCTTTGCCTGCTCGACGTTCTCGCCGGAGAAGGGTGTGTAGGAGGTCATCAAGAAATGGCATCGCGGTGTAGGAATGAGCGACGCGACAATGCCGACAAGATCGTTGTGCATATAGCCTGGGTAGCGGAGCGTAGTCGTGCTAGCGGACATGACTGTCGACACGAGTTGGTTCGTCTGCTGGAAGGAAGGGTTCTGCACATGTAGGCGATCTGCGGCGATTCGCGAAAGGGCTCCGTTGTCGAGGACGACCTAAGTTGTGAGCCTTCGCACCCGCATACTGGCTGATCAGTACTTACCACCGAGTCCGCGTTCTGCGTCAACCGCCGCATACTTAGCAGACTGTTGTACGGCTGCACGACAATGTCTCCGTCCTGCGTGTTGGGGAAAACGCTGTATGTCTGTATGAGCTTCTTTGGAAACCTGTCGTTCAGCCTCTCCAGCATAAACGATCCCAGACCAGAGCCCGTGCCGCCGGCAATCGAATGTAACAGCATAAATCCCTCCAGTGAGTCGGAGCCGTCGGCCTCGCGGTCAATCATCTCCATGATTTCCTCCTGGACCGACTCGCCCATGCTGTATCCCATGCCCCAGTTGTTTCCTGCGCCGGTGCCTTCCTTGTGTATGTAGAAGTTCTCCGGGTTGTAGATGTTCTTGTAGTCGCTGGACTGAATCGCATTGAGTACCCGGGGCTCCAGGTCGAGGAGAATGGCGCGAGGGATGTAGCGCGTGTCGTCGGACTGGTAGAAGAAGACATCCTTGCGGTCGCCGCCCTCGGTCGCGTAGTCCTCGAGGTTGCCGTCTTTGTTGATGCCGTGCTCCTGGCAGAGCTGCTGCCAGAACTGCTGCCCGACTGTGCGAGAAGCTGTCAGCGCAGTTCCACGGATATGAAGCAATACAATGCTTGCTGTCGCGCCTGTTTACGACGGGGAGTGCGGGGCTCCTTGGGCTCTGAACATACCGCTGTTGCCGCACTGGCCAGCCTGTAGCGTTATTATTTCTCTGCAGAGCCATCAGCATATACGCGCATCTAACCCGCGACGATGACGAAGACGTACCGCGGCATGGTGTTGTGTAGGGACGTAACGGACGGACGCGTTGCGGGGAAGTCGGAGCGCGTCGCCAAAATTGTGCGCTCGGGCCACTCTCTCTGGCCTCCGTTGTGACCAACAACACCTTCACTGTTCGCCATTCACTGCATTCGATTTGAGATGAATTCATGACTATCGTTATTGCTACCAATGCTATGCCGCCGTCTTAGGCGAGGACAATGAGAATGCGTTGCTTGCTTATCTACACTCAGCGCTTCGCATCACCGCCTCCCAGCACAACCCTGGAGCGTATCGTCTTCGAAGAGCCAGACCGGTAGCGGAAGAGCATGCCGAACACCAGCGCAAAAAGATTGATACGCAGCACATCCAGCCACATGATCAATCCAACGCCCTCCTTAACACCGTCGTGCCAGCCGCGACGGACCTCCACAAATAGCTTCGGATCGTCCGTGATGACACCGTCCAGACCCTGTCGAATATCCCATCGCATGTATGGCTCCTTGTTCACCGTCCACGCATACACGGGGCGCTTGTCGCATTGCGCTTTGCGGATGAAGGCGCGGCCCCACGGCGTCATCAGCACCGCCTGGATCATGTTGAATGAGATGTTCGGAATCGAGAAGAAACGAGATGCATAGAGGATGGAAAAGCCGATGTGTGTGACGGGGAAGCCAGAGAGATAGCGTGAACATAGCGGGAGGTATTTGGCTGCCCAGCAACCAAGCACCACTCGTGACTGCCAGGGTCGGCCTGGAGAGGGACTAACGCTGCGGATTGTGCTGGCGATTTGACGCATCACATCTTCTGCATCGTTGTCGAGCTGGCTACAATTAGTCGAGTTCTGCCCGCGCATACGAGTCCATACCTTGATGTCAAGCAGCACCCAAATCTCTTCCAGTCCTGGCTGCGCGAGGTACTCGAGAAGATCCGCCAGACGCGGCATCGACTCGTGTGGCTCCTTTAGCGTCTTCATCTTGCTTAGGAACTCATAGTCGCAATCGATAAGTTTTTCTGGTCGACCAAAACATCTCTTCAAGTCCTTGTCCTACGCCAGTCAGCAACGGTTCCGGGTAGCTGGGTCCAAGTTCATACGTGTGACAGAACAACTACACCATCTTTGGAGAGGTGTATGTCTGTTTCGATGGCCTCTGCGCCAACTTCTACAGCACCACGGAAGGCACCCATGGTGTTTTCTGGAAATTTTGCCTTGTAGCCTCGATGGGCAATGGCCTGGGGAACCCGCTTCCCGGACACATCCTTGCGTGCAAATGTGAAAGCAGCTGGCAGATGTCAGTTCGTACCATCGACCACCGGGCCAATGTCTACTTACGCGGCGGGAATTCGGCTCTCGGCCCAAGAAGAGGCTGCTCCCCCAACTGATCGATCTCCCTCGTCAACCCCTCAAAGACGGGCGGTACTCCGACGACCATATTCTCCAACAGCGGTGTCTGTGCTTCATCAACATAGCTGTCCCGCTCATAGAGTCGCTCGACCATCGTAATGACGACACTACGCTGGTAATGAACCTCGGAAGAGTGTAGAGTGCGAAGGTGGGGGGTGCAGGTAATTAACGATCACGCGCTCGAGCTTAGCAATGCGTGTGCATATAGACGCCCACGATGCATCTATATGTACATCCACGTCTCCCGCGCCTGGGCAATGAAGAATGTTATGCGCCACCCCAAACTGAGGGGCGGCAAACAACGGTCAGATTGCTACGGGGCGGGCTTGCATGGCACCATTCTTTGGTCAAGCTAACCATCCCACGCGGCTTTCCGCCCAACTAAGCGTCATTTATCCAGTGACATGGCGCAAGGCCCTCCAGAACCACACCAGAACCACACCAGAAGCTCCCGAAGCAGAACGGCACTTCTCGTCTTCGTCCTCGAGCGAACTAGTGTGGGCTGCTTTGGCCGAGCTCTGGAATCAAGCTTGTTCCAAGAGTGCTTGGTCCCCGCTCGGATGTATCAAGTCCCGACGCCATACAGTCCGAGTCGCAAGGAGCGCGCTTTATGCTCCCTGCGTGTCAGCAACGAAAACAGAGAGCCAGTTATTAGTGAGTTCGTGCAGCGGGCCGCGGCTGAGACCAGATGTCGTTGGGGACGAATGACTCGTGCGAGGATACCGACTCTGAGGTTGAAGCTGCGGCCGTTCCGATGTTCCGATCGTTGTTCGGGATCGCTTTCTAGCGGGTGATCTCTTCAACGCCGCTGCACGCCTCGCAATAGAAGCCATCGGGATGGTATTTCTTTTCCAGAGTTGGCAGATGCTGGACACGTTGTCGTCTCTGCGCGGACACGGTGCAACACGTAGGCGATCAAGACGGCACGAGTACGCTGTTAGCTTGTGGTGGACCCTGGAGAAAGCCGCGGGAACTGCCATATTCCCGTCATCGAACTGTCCCGTCACGCTGCTTAATTCCGACTAACCCCTACCAAATTATCGTCGATTTCGTCCGTTGTCCGAATCTCGTGATCAATCGTCTGCGTTTCGCGAAGCCACTTTATTTTGGCATGCTCGCGGGCCGCGCGTCGTGCATGTACATGGCCGGTTTACACTGCAGCATTCACCACGTTGGTGTCTTGCTGGGTGGTTTTGTTTCCCAGTCCATAGTCCTGGTCGAGCTCAAAGTTTGATTCATGGCTGGACTTCCCACCAGAGTAGGAGACCGCTTTTAGTTGGAGTTTGCCTCTTGAGATTGATCACAGGAAGGATACCACAGTAGAATTTCGAGGTATGCTTAGGGTGTACGATAGCGTATGCCCAGAAACGACGACTTGCCTCGGCACTCGTGAAGTGCGCTCGGTGTTTATCTCGGCCAAGTATCTTCGAAGCTGCTGCAGTCGGTCCGCAGAGTACTCCTGCAGTCGGTCCGCAGAGTTCCATGGGACACATTTTGTACTACATTAGGTATCTTTGAGCCAGAAGCTTTTTGCCACTTACCAATCATTATTGGCACTCGCAAGATGCTCCCCCGAGTTGCCGCAAAGGACCTTCGCTATGGACGAGGAGATTTGGTCCAGTTCGGAAGAATTTGTCCTTCGATAGGGAACTGAGACCTGCGTAAGCGTTATAGTAATTGCGCGTTTCTTTCTTTCTCAATGCAGTAATGTGATCAGGTGGTGTGCTGCGTAGAACCAATCACAGGCTGTCAGCTCCGACGCAAACATGCCAAGGCTGGTTGCAAACAGCTACCTGGCTTTACCAACGCGCGCAACGTACCTCATCGTAGTACACTGTACAGTTCCAGAGAAACCACCGTTCTACCTTCAAACTTTCGCAAGAACACCTCCAGCATGGATCCCTACTCACCCGAAGGAGGTACATCTCCCCTTAAAATTCCCAAGCTATTACCCCACACTAACATCCCCACAGAGCTTATAAACATTCACACAGCCTTCCACTCCGGCGCCTACCAACAAGTGCTCGACTTCGATGCCTCCTCCTTCAGCTCGACTAACGCCCTCCCCGCCCGTATCCTCAAGCTCCGCTCCCAAATAGCCCTCGGCCAAGCCAAGGACGTCGCGTCCTCGCTCGCCAAAGAATCCACACCAGACCTCGTTGCTATAAGGTTGCTGGCGGAGTACGAGTCGGGTAAGGATGTTGTCGCGGATGTGAAGAAGCTGGTGGAGAAGGAGGGACAAAGCAACTTGACCGTGCAGATTGTCGGCGGGGTGGTGTTGGAGAGGGAGGGGCAGACGGAGGAGGCGCTGGCGGTGTTGAGTAAGCATGAGGGGAGCTTGGATGCGTATGTTTGCCCAAGACATTGCTCCCAGCCGACTCTTCGGTTGAGATTACGCGATTTGGATTCTGTGGGCGCAAGCTAACGGGAATAGCGTGGCATTGATCATACAAATCCACCTCCGCCAGAACCGCGCCGACCTCGCCACAAAAGAAGCACAGCGCGCGCGGAAATGGGCCCAGGATAGCCTCCTCGTCAATCTCGCAGAATCGTGGGTTGGCATGCGCGAGGTACACCCCCTTAAACCCATTGAACCTCGAAACCGCACACTAACATCACCCCAGGGCGGCGAGAAATATCAGTCCGCCTTCTACGTCTTCGAAGAACTAGCCCAAACCGCACAGACCCAATCACCACACTCTCTCGTTGCGCAGGCAGTGTCGGAACTCCATCTCGGCCGCCTTCCCGAGGCCGAAGCCGCGCTACAACAGGCCGTTGAGGTTGATGGGAAAAACGCTGATACGCTTGCGAATCTGATCGTGTTGAACACGCTGCTGGGGAAGAGGGAAGAGGTCCAGGGGTTGAAGGAGAAGCTTACGGGTGTGGACAAGGAGCATAAAGTGTTGAAGGATTGGGAGGAGAAGAAGGCTGAGTTTGAGAGGGCGAGGACGAAATACACGCCCAAGTTTGAGGTGGCTGCTTGAAGTGGATTAGCTACGGATTAGACATTGTTTGACGATGGTGACTTCGCTGCGAATGGGACGCTGCTTAATGACCGCATGGGTTTGGCCTTGCTGGCGAAAAGAGAATTGTGAACTTTAGGTCATGACTGAAGCCTAGCCGTGCAGCAGAAAGAGATCATACGAAGTAGCAGAATAGATCTTATGAGCATGAACCGTTGCCAAAAATAAAACGTGGACCGCCTCGGATTGGAATTGGGTTCTCCTCAACTACTTTCATTCTGTAGATGGACATTGCGGTTCCAAATGGAGATGACTTGAGGGTATCTAGTTTGCAATCGGGCGTGTTACCACTACGCCACCAGCCCTTTGAGTGTGTATCGGGGTATGGACGATTTAGGTGTTAAGCACTATCTTAATAGTGTCGCACTCTGTACACAAGGGAGGAAATGTGTTAATTACAAAGAAAATTAAAAACAAGCCAATCTATTGTACTCCACGACCATCTATATCTATACTACCAACAAATCCAAGTAGAAGCTCCACAAAATCCAAAGCCAAATAGATCCGTCTACTTGACCCTCTCCACCGTAAAGTTCAACACGCGCGACCCAGGCGGAAGAAACCTCGCCTCAGTGCCCTGCTTCTGCGCCCTCTCGAAAAGATCCTGGTCCGCAAGCCAGGTATCAATGCGCCACTCCGTCCCCGTTTCCTTACCCACCTCCTCCCACATACTCTTGAAAGACGCGGCATTATGCCGGAACCGGCCTGTGCCAATCTCACCCGACTCCAGAGTCCCGAGCTGACGCCCGACCAGCAGACATCCGGCTTCGTCTTTGAAGAGCTTGACGACACGGCGGACGGCTTGCGTTTGGCCCGCAAGGTCGAAGAGGTGGAAGAAGAACGCTGTGTGTATGATGTCGATCTTGCCTTCTACCGCTTTGAGCCCAGACGCGTCGCTCTCGTCGAAGATGTCTGCGCTGATGAAGGTCGTCTTCAACGAGTCCTTGTCGAGGAAGAGATCGTAGCCTATGTCCATGAACTCGGGCTTTAGGTCTGTGCCGTAGGTGTTGCTGGAAGGGGCGCCGTCGTGCACAAGCTTGCGGATGTCCTGGGCGACGCAGCAACCGATGTCAAGGAAGGTGGCGCCGGCTTTGACGCGGGAGAGGATGGTGGGGTAGTGCGTGGAGGTGGCGAGGGCGAGTTCTAGGAAGGAGAAGATGCCGAGGCAGGGGTAGGGGTGCTAGGGGAGGTTGTTAGAGGTGGGTACAGGAAGGAATTGGTCAGCTGGAGGATCAGCGTACGATCTTGAATGCTTGGTCTCGCTGGAGCGGTATTAGCGGTGAGATTCTTGAGATCAAGATGAAAGGGGTGGAGAGATCAGACGTACGAACTGCTTGATGTGTGGAATCACGTCTGCAGGAGGTATCTTGCAGTAGTTTTCGAAGAGCTCACGGGCGGTGGAGTCTATCATATCTTCCGTGAGTTCGGAGCGGAACCAAGGCAAGTCCTCTGGTTTCTTTGAGTTGAGGATGGTGTTTGCGATATCGGTGGGCGGGGTTGGTTCGGCCATCTTGAGGTGTGATGGGATGGGATTCACATGCAATGTTGGGTTGGGAGCAATAGTTGGTGTTCTTGAAGTTCGAGCAACTACAGGCTTTATACTATATGGGGGCAAGATGGCGCCCTGTTCCCCGCACCGAGCAGTAGCGGGCGGCCTAAGTGAGACGGAGGTGAACCTAGTATATGCACTCCTCGTTCAGTTATCACATAACCCACGCCCTCTGCCCGCCTTGTTAGTCCAACGAAGGATGACCGGTCTATATATAGAGTACCCATCCATGGGCCTACTTTTCACTGCAGGTGCGATTGGAGAGAGGTAGTTACCGTCGGAGAAAGCCATACCTGTGACGCCGATATATCCGTTGACATGGTTGAAATAACAGGATATGGATGCCTACCGCGTGACGGATACAACCTCCGACCGTCCGACGGCAGCCTAGAACCCCAGATTGGGGTGAACGGCTTGAGAGAGGATACATGAATGGACAGTCCTCGGACGTCGATGAGTCCTGACATCCAGATGTTTGGTGCTATGTGGTGGGGGCGGGGAAGAACGGTGAAGACAGCATCGGAGAGGGTAAGGATGCGCAGCCGCGTGCCATTGGCTCGGCATGACACCTACGATGATCTAATCCGTGGTAGCAAGGCCTCATATCAATTACACAACTCGATCTGTCTATCGTGAATGCTGATGAATAGTGTAGATTCTATCTGTTGACACCGTCACCCACTTTCGTGCCATGTCCGCGTTCGGCCTAGAGCGACAGGGATGCGTCGTGGACATGGCGGGGCAAACATGACGCGGGTTTGACCGAGAAAACTGTGAATGGCGGCCCGAGTGATTAAAAAAACCTCAACTTTCGCTGCACACCCAATTCAACTTGCAACTTTCTCTGCACTCCGGAACTGTCGCCTGCATTCACCCATACCGCTCAACTCCATACAACTCCACACTTCTACGCTCAATCGCAAAATGGCCGCCATCGAGCACCCCACCATCAAGGGTAAGAGGCTGCCCAGAGAGACTGCATACTCTCCCATATACAACCGACCATCATCTAATCAATCGCAGATGGCTGGTTCCGCGAGATCTCCGACATGTGGCCTGGCCAGGCTATGACGCTCAAGGTCAACCAAGTGCTCCACCACGAGAAGAGCAAGTACCAGGACGTCCTCATCTTCGAGTCGACCGACTACGGTACCGTCCTGGTGCTCGACAACGTCATCCAGTGCACCGAGCGCGATGAGTTCTCGTACGTTGCCATACGATCGGAGGGAAAGAGCAAAGACTGACCAGCACAGATACCAGGAGATGATCACCCATCTCGCCATGCACTCGCACCCGAACCCCGAGCGCGTCCTGGTCATTGGCGGCGGCGACGGCGGCGTGCTCCGTGAGGTCGTCAAGCACGACTGCGTCAAGAAGGCCATTCTCTGCGACATTGACGAGGCTGTCATCCGTCTGTCCAAGAAGTACCTCCCCGGCATGTCGCTCGGCTTCGAGCACCCCAACGTCGAGGTCATCGTCGGCGATGGCTTCAAGTTCCTCGAGGACAAGAAGAACGAGTTCGACGTCATCATCACCGACTCGAGCGACCCCGAGGGCCCCGCCGAGGCCCTGTTCCAGAAGCCATACTTTGAGTTGCTCAAGGGCGCGCTCCGGGAAGGTGGTGTCATTACCACACAAGGTTGTAAGCCCCCTCCTCCCTGTGCACGGCGATTGCGTGGAAGCCACTCATGCGCCGCACTGGCGCTTAGTCTGTATTCGCTAACATTGAATAGCTGAGAACCAATGGCTGCACATGCCGCTCATCGTCAACCTCAAGAAGTCGTGCAAGGAGGTCTTCCCCGTCGCCGAGTACGCCTACACCACCATCCCCACCTACCCCTCTGGCCAGATTGGCTTCATGGTTTGCTGCAAGGACGGTAGCCGCGACGTCAAGAAGCCCCTCCGCTCCTGGTCCACCGAGGAAGAGGAGAAGCTGTGCAAATACTACAGCAAGGAGATTCACGCGGCCTCGTTCGTCCTGCCTACTTTCGCCCGCAAGGCGCTTCGGTGAGGTGCTCAAGGCGCTTCCTAGCCGCTCGACCTTCTCTGCACATCTTCACAACCATTAGATACCACGACCCTTGACGACACAAAAGCTATGGTTTCATTCATTCGGCTCCTGGCGGTTATTGATAGCGAGTCCGTAGCCGCCGAGTGTTTCAGATAATTCACAAAAATACATTGACGAATTGCAAGGTACATACTTGCACACTGCAGATAGCCTCAATTCTATTCAGCCTCGTTGTCCGAGTCCATATGCCGTCCAGCTCACCAGTCGAGTTTGTAGTCTTCTCAATCAATCAGCAACACGATAACCGCACGAATCGTCGTCAAACAGCGCCATTTATGCATGCGGCATCACCAAGCCTCACTGCAACCGTCAAGTGGATTTACTCGAATAGTCTGGAATGCGAAGCGCTTCACTGATACTGCGATACCCACGCGTGCGTCCACAGGACGGCTGCACGGGTGTTGTTCCGTCTCAAGTTAGACAGAGCCAACAGGGCCTTCGCAGCGACACACCGTCGCCACTGCATGCGCCATTAATAATAAACTGTGGCGCCATGAAAACTAAGGAACGTGCCGCGACAGGCGCACATCGAATCCGCTTTGCGGGACATGGGTCTTCGGGATCTGTGAACCAGGCGGTATGCAAGCAATCAGTCCACTTTTCGCGACATGGTCCACGTGCGGTGCCGCACCTGGATCCTTTGGGATCTAGTCGCATGCCTCACGTTTCTGAGGTGTGTGATTCTCGCGGGGAGTCCGGGTCAAACGGCAGGTCCCCAAAGGAGCATGGTACCCGCGGACGGCTTTTGTTGCGAAATGGGGGAATTGGCAGGAGGGCAAGTTGTAGCAAAAGTCTCGCTTGTCCGCTTGGAGAGGGTACTTTGGTGCTGAGAAGGAAAGGCGAGACGTTCTCAGACAGACAGGCCCACCCTGGCCCGTTTCGCCTAGAGAACATCTATTGCTATTCGTCTGCTGCACCTGCCGGCGAGCCGCACCCTGAAAGCTTGACTCTTCGGGTTCTTATCGGGCTCTTGCCGTGCTCATGCTCTGCTTCGTGGCAGATGACGTGCGTGCAGACGTATATCCATGGAGCGACGAGACTTGCGCGTCTTGGTCGATTGCTGAAAGTGTAGGATTGTTAGCGGCGGCACATCTGAATCTCTACGGAAACAGGCGATTGCCCCTCGTGTTGAGGAGCTGCAGGAACAAAAGCAGTGGGCGTGGAGGACACAGTGCCTGAGATAATGGGCTGACGGACGCCCCTCGGTCGGGAGCGGTGGGCACCATGAGGCCAACGTCGAAGCTTGTCAGAAGCTTGAATCTGGCGGTCTACGGCCGTTTTGGCAGAGGGTCCACGGGCGTGATACACATCGAGTGTCAACTCCTCCGAGAGCGTTAGCCGCCTCGGACAATCGCTAGAGACGTTTGAGGCTGGGGCGTGGAGCAACAGTCGAGCTGCGTGGGTCTCATCGGGGGATCGAGGGTGCAGACGTGGAGCTGTCGAAAGTGAATATAGAGCGTGGCTTCGTGCCTAGTGCCGTCTCGTTGTTCAGCACGACTTGCACCTTTCCGCCTCTTCACCTTTGGCGCGGCCTGTGGTTGTGTCTTTCCGTCACCATATTTTTACGTCTACTTTGTTCGTTCGTTCGTTTGTACAGGTTGAGCCGGGCTCTTCATTCCCTCTCTTGAACATATTATCAACAGCGTCGTGTCGCCCAGTCCTGCCTACCATCGCTTCGACCGCGAGCTATTACTTCACACCTCGCTCCTATGCAGTAGCCACTGTCACGCCTTTTCCCGCGCTCTTCTTTGTTCTTTCGGTGCCCAGTGCACATAGATTCCTTCGCTGCGACGTCTGGTTACGTTCCTCTTTTCCACTGTAGATACTTTGTCGCACGATACATACCACGGCCAAGTCTAATCCCTCGACCCGTCTCCGGTACCTCCGCATCAACCGCGGTTCAGTCCGTCTTTGACATTTGCCCGCGCCGGATCCGTCGCGCCGCATACCAACCAAAGCGGTAATCATGCCTAACGCTGGGGAGCCGAGCACTCCGACGACAAAGATTCACCCGATGCTGTCCCCACAGCGGCAGGCTTTCTCCGGGCTTAATTCCGGCGATACCACATTAAATCAGGGCACCACTCCCACCGCGCCGCATCCTCCACATGCGAGTGATCCAAGCCACCCCGACGCCTATGAGGATAATGCGCAATCCGTAGCAGCCGCAGTCGACAGCGGCAGTGCGCCCGCCCCGCCTTCACATCTTCCGCCCGTTCCCACCCCGGACGAATCGACTCCGACAAAGCCGCTGGCTGCCATCAGCACCGCCTCGTCGATCGAGAACCTCGCCGTCCTCCCGCAGAAGTCGTTCCGCGAGCACCGCAACCGCAAGCACCGCAAGGGCGCTTACTCGATCGACTCGATCCCCCGCCAGACCATCCTCAAGGCGCTGCAGTCGCGCCCGCCTACCTCTCTCGTGTCGGGCATCCCCTCGATGGACACCATGGTCATGGACGCGAAGAAGGGCGACGCCCTCAAGACGCACTCGTCCGAAGCCATGTACAACCACCGGCTGAGCGAGGCGCTTGCGGGGCTCGATCTGCAGACGGGCGAGCTCTCGGCGAGCAAGATGGCCGCCCTGGCCTCGCCCTGCTACTTCCACAAGAAGTTCGACAAGGCGGTCAATTTCGACAAGGTGCTGGACGAGATATCCGACGACGAGACCATCTCGCACTCGCGCCTCATGCAGACCGCCACGAGCGTGCGCGAGGTCTCCAAGCAGCTCCAGCGCCGCCCCATCAAGATGACCGTCCGCAACGTCATGATCGTGACCAAGGCGCGCGACAATGAGCTGGTTTACCTCACGCGGGAGCTGGCCGAATGGCTGCTCTGCACGCCCCGGAACGGATCGGATGTCGGTGTCAATGTCTACGTGGACCACAAGCTCCGCAAGTCGAAGCGCTTCGACATGCCATCGCTCTTGGCCAAAGACGCGCGCTTTGACAACATGCTCCGCTTCTGGACACCAGAGCTATGCTGGGAGTCTCCCGAGAAGTTTGATCTTGTCCTGACCCTCGGCGGCGACGGCACCGTGCTGTTCACCTCCTGGCTGTTCCAGCGCATCGTCCCGCCAATTCTGTCCTTCTCGTTGGGAAGTCTCGGTTTCCTCACCAACTTCCAGTTCCCGCAGTACCAGGAGGCGCTTAACAACATCATGACCGATGCTGGCATGCGTGTGAACCTCCGCATGCGCTTCACATGTACCGTATATCGCTACCAAAAGTCCGCGGGTGGTGGCGATGCCCCACAGCACATTGAAGCGGAGCAGTTTGAAGTGCTCAACGAGCTCGTCATTGACCGCGGGCCATCGCCGTATGTATCGAACTTGGAGCTCTACGGTGACAACAACCTCCTCACCGTGGTCCAAGCGGACGGCTGCATCTTCTCGACTCCTACAGGATCAACAGCCTACTCCCTTTCAGCCGGCGGCTCCCTCGTCCACCCCGACATTCCTGCTATCCTTTTGACACCCATCTGCCCACATACCCTCAGCTTCAGGCCGATGCTGCTCAACGACAGCATGCTCCTCCGGATAGCGGTGCCCCGCAACTCGCGCGCGACCGCTTACTGCGCCTTCGACGGCAAGGGCCGCGTGGAGCTCCGACAGGGCGATCATGTCACGATCGCCGCCTCACAATATCCCTTTCCTACTGTCCTCTCGCGACCGACCGAGTGGTTCGACTCCATCTCGCGCACATTGAGATGGAACAACCGCGGTGCCACGCAGAAAGCGTGGGACGGCGACGAAGCGGAAGAGGAAGGCGGCGAGCATGACTCGGGCTTCGATATTGACTTTGACAATGAGGACGCTGACTCGGGATACTCTGCCGAAGGCTCTACGAGCGGTGGGAGGGACAGTCCTATGCGAAAGGGTGTCATCCTTCCGTTCATGTAGTTGGGTCGATTTGGGCAGGAAGACAGGCTTCCTAGGACTCTGCCTCTTGCTACCGCTGCCTGGGCGGGTCCTAGCAGTTTAGTCTTGTGCGCTCGTGTCGTCTTGGCTCTCATTCATTTTTTTGTGTTCCTTTTGCTTTGGCGACGCATCGCATTTTTCCTATCACTTCATACCCTCCCTCGTTGATGGGTCGTTGTTTAGAGCGCTCGCTTTGTTGGATGATGCGAGAGTGTGTTGATCTTGTGATATCCCAGACACGCCTTTTAGAAGCTTTGGTGTGGAGTATATAGATGTTGTTGGTGTAGTTAGAGAGAGGGTGGTGAATGCATTCTTTGGTGATGGGAAGCCAATGGCTTCTTGCTCCGAAAGACACGATTGATGTTTTACGAGTAATGTGTACTTGGTCCTCCTACTCTCTTGTACTAGATACTGTTGGCTGTTCTCGTTGCCCTGGTTTACTCTTGTGGTGCGTCCATCCGTATCGTCCGAAGATACACAACCGGTTGTCTGCGAGTAACATATGTACTTGATCTCCCCACCCCCTATACCAGAAGGTGAACTACCTCGTTGCCGTGATAACCTCCCGTCGCGCTGAGCCTCAAAGTGGAGAACGTGTGCGTCCGGAATCGAACTAGCGTTACAGGGATGACGCAAATCATCTAGGGAATGCATGCCAACCGTATCCACACACCTCGCCCGCAAGTGGATCAAAAGCCAACGCTGACAAAAGGCTTCCCACCACAAAACTTGTCGAATTCGAGAAGGTGAAAGGAGCAAAGAGCCCTTCGAAGACGCCTGAGCAAACGAACCGTTCGCGCGTCGGTCCTTCCTCGGACGCGATCCCCGCCATCCGAAAACGACCGGTCCAAGACCGAATGATGTCGTAAACCCTATCGAAAATTGCTGCTTCTTCAGTCACCTTTCTTTGCCCCACGACATCATTCTTTGTGCTGCTGGGTGTCATGTACTTCGTTTGAGCTGAGGGTGGTGGTGTTAGTTTCTTCACGATGACGACGACGCCGAGACGCAAGGCCTGCGTTGAGTGCCGCCAGCAGAAGGCAAGCGAAAGCGCAGGATGAATGGTACGTGTTGCTAATGAACGGGGTAGATTCGTTGCGATGTCGAGCAGCTGCAAACACCACACGAGCCTTGCAATCGCTGCAAGAAGATGAACTTGGAGTGCAGGATTCTGCCTACTTCAACGCGCAACCTTCGTCAGACCAAGGCGGAGATGCGCCGGGAGCTAGAAGAACTTCGCTGGAATATACGCCAAGGCCCACATGATCCCAACCAGCCGCAATCGACACCTCCTGGATCGACCTTTGAAAGCCACAGTGCGTTCCAAAGTCCCATGGATCCGAATGGCGCGTACTCGAGTAGAGAGGAAACGGAGGCGAGTGAGAGTATGAGTCCGCGGTTTGAGGCGCCCGGGTCCGGTGGTGTTATAGCCGATAGGAAAGGGATTACGGTTGCGAGGCATTTGGATGGCTTCTGGGTGGATGCGAAAAGGATTGATGATTGTTTTGGCCTGTATGTGCTCCGGATGACGATGGGTATGTTGATCAGCTAACACGGATCCTAGATATTTTTCCCAGTACAATCCGCTGCTTCCGATCCTCGACTCGCATCTCAGTCTGAACAACCCAAACGACTACTACGACGTTTCGCCTTTTCTTTTCTGGAGCATCGTCGTCACGGGATCTAGACAGTATGTCGAGGATCCAGCGATCCTTGACAAGATCAGTCAACTTATCACTCCGCTCGCGTTCTCCTCTATGGCGTTGCGTTCGACGCCGATTCCGGTCATCCAAGGCCTTTTGATCCTCTGTACCTGGCGGTTGCCGACGAATTCCATGTACAAGGACATGACGCATGTGCTTTGTGGTGCTGCGGTTCACCTGGCGACCCAGATTGGACTGCATGTTGCTGGGGTGGGGCAGGACTTTTCGAGGACGCCGTTGAAGAAGGATCAGGATCAGAAGATCTTTCGGGCGAAATTGTGGATGCACATCGTGAACGTGTCTATACGGTGAGCTCCGAAGACCTTTTGATATTCCCTGTGGCTAATGTGACCTAGGACGAGCTGTGCAGAAGGCATACCTCCTCTTGTCATTGCCGACTCCTTTTTTGATGGCGATGAGAAGGAACGCGAGGATACGCTTGCGTATCTGCCAGCTGAACTTCAGTTCAATCACAAGCTGCACATTATACTCCACAAGGCTCTGGCAGCCATGTCGAGGACGCACCTGAAGTCTATACACTGTGACGTCAGCAACCTACGATCCTTGATTAGCATCTTCGATTCTCAGCTACTCACTCTGGCCACGCTCTCACCTAACGAGCTTGGTATGTCAACTATTCACAAATAGCGTGTATGTGCTAACCTAGTAGATACCTTTCAACTCAACTGCTGCCGGATCCACGTCCTCGCTTTCCACTTCTTCGCGCATCCGACCCAACCAGGGCCGGATACAGAGGCTCTCAGTCGCCTATACTCCCTTTGCATCTCAACTCTCCAAGCGGCGAACACGATGATGCAACAAACCAACTTTGCATTCATTTCACAGTCCTTCATCGACAGGACCTTGTTGTTGGCAGGGTTCTGCATTCTCAAGCTCTGCCGCAGCCCTCTAGCACAGCACCTAGACCTCGCAGCTGGCGAACGAGCGTACTTCAGCGCAGCTCAGTTCAGCAAGACCACGTCACTCCAGAAGAACGACCTTGGAGCGAGATGTGCCGCTATTCTGACCAACTTGTGGGGCAGCACGAAGATCTTTCGAAGAAAAGATGGGTCAGTGGAGTCGTTGGGCATTCGGCTTCGCACCCGTCTGAGTATGTCCGTCAGCTTCGATATGTTCTGGTACTGGAGGGAAGAGTTTGGACATATGGCGAATCCGTATAATGGCGAAGATGCTATTCCGGCGAATGCACAGTCGGAACCTACTACGCCTGGTAAGCTTAACTCTTCATGCTACTTTTAACCCCGCTGACGAACATCGTAGACTACGACAAAGAAGCCAAAGAAACGATACGGCTGCAACCAACTTCCCGTCCACATACAGCATCTGGAACGTCGGCACCAGCAAATTTCGGCCCAGTCCCAGTCCAGAACCGAATTCAATCCCAGATTCCAAACCAGATGCGGAGCCGAAACCCACAGCTGATGCACCAGCAAATGGCACCCAATCCAAACCACAATGCAGCGGCTATGAGCTTCGACACATGGGATGGCGGCTCGGATTACGGCTATCAGCAGCCCATGCTTGACCAGTTCCCGGATTACGATTGGGCGGCTAGCTTTGACTTTTCCAGTGAGTGGCCGACGGTTCCGATGCAGATTCCGGGACCAGGTCAAGGGCCGGCAGAAGTATTTCGGGCGCCGGCGGGGTATCAGTTTGGTTGAGTTGGTTAGAGTGGAATGGGTCTGCACAACACTGAATGAGGATTACGACCTGGCAATGGAGTAACATCATGAGGCTGGGGCCTCTTGATATGCAGGGCTCCGAAGAAACAGAACAGTCCTAACCAGAGCGGACTGGATCTGGCGGTTTGCGACGGAGATGTTTTGCGACTGTCATTTCAACGACTCGAGCTATGGCGTTACGACTGCCATTGTGTGGTTGTAGCGACGTCGATGGTCTTCTGTTACGAGACGAGTCGGAATCGCCTAGTACTTTTAGCATCGTGAATTTGGGATGGCGTATGAAGGACTGGGAGAGAGCCTTGACTCATGAAACGGTGTCATTGAGGTTAGTAGAGACCGACTATATACAAGGTTAATCTGCAGCCTCTTATTGTACTATCTGATAGAAGAAAGTTCTTCCCGGCCATCTATCTCTGTTCGCCGTGCGGTTACCACCACCCGTTATCATGGATCTCCGACGGCCACGAAAAGGTAGAAGTCGGCGAGCGGCGAGCGACGAGTGGCTGTCGGCAAACAGTCATGTTCATTGGCTGCATGCCTACGATTTTGCCGACCACAGCAGTGCCGCTGGGGACATTCTCACGTGGTGCTGCGCTCTCGCCGTGAATGTGGGGTCGGATCGGGCAACCGCTCGGCGAAGTTCGGCAACACCTGATCATACGTCACCTAGGGGCGGGGTAAAACATAGTAATTTACGTGGTGAGAGGGCCGATGTTGCGGATGACTTGCTAAAGAGAGCATTAGTGTGGGCGGATCGCTGCTGTCATGTTGTCGGAACGTGCGGGGTGGATGGGGTTTCGACGTTTGGTGGTTCGATTTTGGGCGGACTGTACCGAGTCTGGGCGGTCTGGTGCGGTCTTGCCGGAGTGTTGCGTATCTCGCTTTTGGAGAAGTCTATGGGGGTTTAAAGAAGTGGGAGTGTCCCGTGGTTGGGGTGGCGGCTTTATCTGTTTGGAAAGGAAAAGAGTTGGGAAGTACGTTTGAAGTCATTATTCTTAATTTGAAAACTACACGGGACCAAGATCTTTGGTGTTGGAATCTTGAAAAGCTGGGACTGGATTAGTGCTTTTCGAAGGGATATTAAGTTCACAAGAGCAGGGAACCAATATGAGGGAACAGAATGCGGAGGATATGACGGCTGTTCAGAAATTAAGGAGCATGCTTGCGGATCCTGGGAAGTTGATTGTGTGCCCCGGGGTATACGATGGCTTCACAGCGCGTCTTGCGCTTGCAGAGGGAGCAGAGTGTTTATACATGGTACGGCATTGCCAACCCATACTACCCATCTCAACGCCAACCCACCAACTAACACCAACCCCTAGACCGGCGCCGGAACCACAATGTCTCGCCTTGGCATGGCCGACATGGGCGTCGCAACTTTAAACGACATGCACGCCAACGCCTCCATGATCGCGTCGCTCTCCCCCAATACACCTCTCATTGCCGACGCCGACACGGGCTACGGCGGTGCCATACAAGTCGGACGTACCGTAACGAGTTACATCCGCGCTGGGGTCGCTGGACTCCATCTTGAAGATCAAGTTGTGAGTAAGCGGTGTGGACATCTAGCTGGCAAGCAGGTCGTTGAGAGAGAAGAGTTTGTGAGCAGGATTCGGGCGGCGGTGCTGGCGAGAAAGAGGAGTGGTGGGGATGTAGTGATTATTGCACGGACGGACGCTTTGCAAGGAAAGGGGTATGACGAGGCGATTGAAAGATTAAGAGCGGCGGTGAAAGTTGGGGCTGACGTTGCTTTTCTGGAAGGCGTGACGTCGAGGAAGGAGGCGGACCAGGCCGTGAAAGATTTGAGTCCAACACCGTGCCTTTTCAACAGCGTGCCTGGTGGCGTTTCGCCGGATTTTTCGACACGAGAAGCGAAGGAGATTGGGTACCGGATCGCTATCTTTCCTACGGTGGCGTTAGAAGCTGTGTATACGGCTGTTAGGAGGGGGATGAGAGGGTTGTTAGATGAGGGGGTCGTCAAGGGTGATGAGAGGGGAAAAGACGGTGAGGAAAGGGTCGGAGTTCATGGATTATTCGAGATGTGTGGGTTGAAAGAAGCGATGGATTTTGATCGGGAGGCTGGAGGTGGGGCTTATGATGAGGTGTAGGTGATGTGTAGAGGGAAGAAAGGTGTCGTTTTTAGGACTACCAAAAGCGAATTCACTGAGTGATGAAATGACGAATTTAGTATAATTCGAGTAATATATACCACCTCAAACTACTGTTACACTCATCATACAAGCACTACAAAACCTTTACCACATCCATGACCTAAGGCCGTGTAACAAAAACGGAAGAGCGCTCCCAAAGGAGTCTCAGCATATGTTGTCTCCCGTTAGCAGCTGCACGGTCTTGAAACCACGACGCAGTCTGTCACCCCCGCTTCGTCAGTGCTTCAGCCTCCTATTCCATCTACCCAAACAATCTAAAATAGAGGGGAGCACCCAGGCCAATCCACATGCCAATGATCCCAATCCACGCCGTCCTGCGCTTATCCCCTCTCACATTACGAGCCGTCTGTTCCGCATGCACCGTGACCCTCGGAGCCATGTTCTACAAGTGAAATCAGACCATTATACTACTTTCCATATACACATGAGTGGAGTCAAGTCTGATCCAGAAACAGCTGATCCGCCAAGCAATCTCAACGAGACTCACCCTTGGATCCCCTACGCCTCGCCCTCAACGCACTTGCCTCAACTCTCCTCCTTCTCCCTTTAACCGTCTCATTCCAACTTCGGGCCATCAACCTCCCTATTCTTCTCTCTCTAGTCTCAAACGATCAAGCTGACGCTTGTTGTACATATCCATCGCATAAAACAGAATCGAAGTCCCACCAACCATCATAGCATCGCCAACAATGCCTGCATCCCGTCCGAACCATGACCAACTTCGGCGTACAGCTTCTGCGACATGATATCGTAAGCCTCGGCGCTGATGTCATCTTTGAGATTGTTCTGGATGAGATTCGCGACTTCCGGGCTGATAGAAGTAGCTAACAAGTCGCGAAATTCTTTTTTCGACCTCTTGTTAGATATGAGTTCGTGGATGGTGTCTTGCAACGCAGAGTTTTTGGCATTGGCTTTGAGCACCTCGATGATATGGGACGTCGGTATCGTTGAGCGTGGGACGTCGGCATAGTGTGCATTACCTGGCGAGTGGAGGTTCGCGTCGTAGACGGGCTTTTCGAGTCGGAGCGGGGGTTGGTTGTCAAGCTTATTGGTCGAAATGGCTGATGATCTAGTTGAATGATATGACCTCTTGATTAGAGGCTCTTGGAAACGAGTTCGAGTCGTAGCGCGGCTTGAAAACGACGCCTGGCTGCGGAAGAATCGATATGTGTAGGGTGCGGCGAATTTTGGGAGTGGAGTGCGCAAGAACACTGTGTGCATGATTGAGACTGCCGCTGGAACAACTATTGTTCTTTGACAACAGGTAGCCCAATCTTACCAAATCGACGAAGTCTATACCCCCTGATTTGGGAGGCATGGTATGAGTTTAGTACATGGGATTCGCACCTTCCGTGGAAACAGATCTCTTGTCCTGTGCCTTGGGAAACAATCTAAAATGCGGGGCATCACTCATGCTTTGAGTGCTCAAACCGAAGATGAGGGACGAGTGGAGTCAAGAAGGTGGCGACATGGAGGGGGTTGTGACCTGGCTGGTCGAAGAGAAAGATTATTTGCGGGAATACAAAGACGTGGTGCAAGAGCAAAAGAAGTTGAAGGACAATGTTTGCGGCACTGAACTTGAGCATTTGCGTCAAACAATTGCGCTCTATCCAGCGGTAAGTGTCACAGACTCTCGACGTATTTTGACTGAAGTGTATTGATGTACGTATAAGTACCCGGGTATTCTGAAGGAAAGAGGATATGAAATGAAGAAACGTCTTAACGAAGTCAAAGGAAGGTTCCGAGCTGTTGATCAGACAGACTCAGCTCGTCATCGCGTTGCTCGTCCACGCGACATCTTTCGTCTACCCGGCACCCACTCACAATATACCCATAGCAAAGCCAAGGACACCTAGTCCAACGCCCATTGCGCCCACAGTCGGGAGTGGTGCGGCGCCACCTTCAGTCGGCTGCGATCCTGAGTCTTCGGTAGCTTGCCCGGGAACACCCGTGACCGTACTAGTCTGAGAACCTTCCGTGACAGTGCTAGTCTGAGGAGCATCGGTAGATTGAGCATTGGTTACAGAAGGCGTAGTGAGCGAGGCAGAGCCCTGAATGTTGGTCACTGACGCGGATGCCGCCGAGGAAGCGTAACTAGTAGTTGTGAACGAGCAGTCGCGGAGAAGCTCGCCCATGTCTAGTGTAGATTCAGTGAGAAAGTGTTTTTTGGAAGAATTCTTGAGAGATAGTGGAGACGGGGCCTTACCGGTGTCATGGATGTCATCGTCGTCGTCGTCGTTGAATTGAGCGACGCAGGCTTCGCAGAGGGGTAATTGGGAGTTGACGCCTGTGGCAGAACAAATGCAGTTCAGCTCTTCGCGATCGCCATCTGCAGGATCACGTTAATTGCTATGGACATAGTCTTTCGGAAACAGCACATACCGAACTGATCGCCGCATTGGCGCGCAAGAGTTACAATACTAGCGCAAACATCGCGGCATTCGTTGGGAACATCGTTGTTGTCGACTTCCTGCGCGATGCCGACCGCCGAGAGCGCGAAAGCGAAGAAAATGGACGAGGCAAGCATGTTGTCTTGTGTGTTCGTAGTTGTAATAGTAGCGTAGGCGAAACGTTGATCGTGCTTGAGATGTGTCGTCTCAGTCAGGACATCCGCTCCATCTTTATATCCTCCACTCCACGACCCACACCCCAGACTACCCGCCTCCAACATTGACATCATACTTGGCAACCCTAATCTGCTCCACCATACTCTCGGTGGTATTTTCGCCAGTGCCAAGATCCCGGCAAGCTACCATCGTATCGCCCCAGGGCATGCCGTTCCACGGCATCTAGAGTCAGGGACAAGCCACTGCTGACGAATTCGGAGTCGTGTGCTTCATGTGGGCCAAGCGGCTGGTGGTTTCAGAAAAACCTTTAACATTGTTCAATTCGTCGAATAGATGTTACTCGTCAAGATAAGCTAGTAGGCACTAAAGGGAGATCAGTGCGTGGCGAACTGGGCACGCCAAGCAAGCAAGGCTGTGTATGAAGGGCGGGATGCATCGACGGGTGTGATTGATTGAGATCGTAGTACCTTTCTGCAGAAGTGGTCCTGTCTATTCTGGGATGAGTGGAGATTGAGCCGCGCAATTGCGGCGCAGGCATGTCCTGACCTGTCACACAAGGGACTACCCGGGACCTCGATTACAGCGTGACTCTCAATGTCGTGAACTCAGCCTCATCACCGAGATGTGGTCTCGGCAATTGAGGTGTATGTAGGCAATGCTAGACCTTGTATTGTCAGTCGCGTCCGACGGGATAGCTAGACCTGACTCGTTCCTCGAATCGCTTATCCTGAATACCGTTGAGTGATGATACATGATTGAGGCTGTGCCATGGGACGCGTCTTCCTGCGGTAGACATTGTATGCTTCTTCGATACGAAAAACGAGGCGGTGAGTGTGCTCAACGCTATTCCCTAGGTGCCATTACCTCGGTCGAGTCCGCAACGAGTAGTATGGAAGGCTAAACCGAGGTATAGTCTCGAGGGATGCATATGTGTTGAGAAGTTGTTGCAATTTTTTTCCCAGGAGAACGAACATAAAAGATGAAGCAGTCCTGTTCCAATGATGTCAATGTCTGGCCGATGCCAGTAATGGTTTGAACCGAACATTGACCGAGCAAGTTGACGAATTCGTTGGGACGACATCTGGACTTGACTCAAGGGCTGGGTCTAGAATTTTGAAGGGCTAAAAAGTCGGTCCAGTTAGCCGTGCTCACACAACCTTTGCACTCACACGTCGCTGAACGTTGAACGTACAGCAATGGAGCCGAACTCTAGCTTTCGACTTGTATGTAATTTCCCGATGTAGCGCCTTGCCAACCGTATCGCCTGTCAACGTCGAGTCTTCTGGTCAGTCGCAACATCATATGCTGGAAGCTTCGGTCGCACAGTGCACGTCTCTTACTGTTCAATCATTGTGTATAAGGTGTGGGTATGACATCTTTATTGTGCACAAACTCTACTGCCTCATGTGTGGATTTTCCTTGCAAACCTAAACAAGAATAGCGCCTTAGCAATCGTTCATGATCGGGGTTTGGGGTTAGAAGTTGGCAAAGCTCATCCAGAGTGGTCTTAGAGCGTGTTGTTCGATAGTAATCCTTACGGTTCGTCCGTTTATGATGTGTTCAGTACTCGGATTCAAGGATGAAGCCTCTACAAGCATAGCTTGTATGGCCAGCACAATACAAATACCTCCCGCCCAACCAAAATGATCATGAACCTTACACCTCTACGCCAACGCCACCATAACGCAAGCCTTAAAGCTGTAACTCATCCGCAACAGCCAATTCCCAAGTCTCCTGTCTCTTAGACAGAAGCTACCCACGCAGTGACTTTGGTAAGGAGAGATTGGAGAGCGAAGAAAGCCGACGTGGAAAAGAGGGTGGAGGAGGGGATGATGAAGCGGTAGATGAGGGGGTTAGGGTTTGTTGGTTGGGCCGGTAGTCTCGATGTGAATTTCGACATGATTCGTTTTCCGGCATATAGCCCGTTGGGTGGTCCTTTTGGGTACGAAATAGCTGTGAGACAGACTTGCGGTCCTGGTAGAGTTGAGTGTGTCGAAAGGAGTAGTAGCTGGGTCAAGGAGCTGCTCGGAGTGCACAAACAGCAATCAGAGAGTGCAGACTATGTAGAGCACGTCACCTGGTGGTTCCAGCTGTATTATGGCAGGCGATAGTGTCATATCCACTGTTCTGGAATCACAAGCTCGTTGGAACCATAGAGAGCGCGAGCATAGAACTGTGCGTGAAATATTGCGACATGATATTGTACATCGCGTCCGCGATTAAAAGTATAGTACACAAGCTGCCCAGCTTACTTACAACATGCCCCAACACTACGCCTCAGCGCGCTTGAAAGGGTTCTTCAGCGTCGGAAGGTACTTGGAAATCCCCGTCTTTTCCTCCGGCTCCAGTGGCTCCAACTCTCCTGCAGCATTCCTCTCCAGCTCATTCACCATGCCTATCACCTCACCCTCGATGGTCGCCGCGTACTCTTCGGCGCTTAGGAACTGCACAGACTCCTTCTGGGCTCTAAGGGGCAGGACGTCGTGCACGACGGCGGAGGGCCATTTCCCTTGTGCGTATTCGGGGTCCAGAAGATCTGCCCATTTGATCTCGATATCCGTGCTGAAGGGCCTGGGGAGCGTTTTCAAGAGCGGAGGCGGGAGGATGGAGCGCGCAATGGGGTGGTTCCGGGTCTCAGCCAATCTCTTCGCCTGGAACGCTTTCTGGAGCTTGGTGATTTTCTCCTTATGATGCCGAATAGTCTCCTTGTCGAATGCCACGTCTTTCGCTGTGCGATCCGAGGTCGGGCTGGCAAGCTCTTCCTCCAGTAAAGTCACTTCCCGCTTCATGCTATCCAGCTGTTCTTCCGCGCCAGCTTCGTTGGCCGGCGCTGCCTCAGCCTCCAATTTCTGCTGCGCGTTCTTGAGCTGTTCGGATTTGCGCTGGGCAAACAAGATCTTCTTCAGCCTGACCTCGTGGCTACGCTTGGCGGTCTTCAATCGTCTTTGGTCCTTCTCGTTCTGGTTATTCTTCATCGCGAGCTGGTAGTCCATCCTCTTGACCTGGTACTCTAACCACTTGGTGTTGTCGCCGTCCTTCTTGTCTTTTGCGAGGGAAGCATTCGCAAGCGCGTCAATCTCGGGCCACTTTTTGTCCAAGAACTCGAGGACTTTCTGGTCTTGCTCCTCTATGCTCGTGCGCATCCACTGTGCCTGCTGGCCCTGCCTTGTCAGAATCGCGGCGAGATCTGCGCTTGTGAAAGCGACCTGGTCCATGATCTTCTTGACCCGCTTCTCTATCGGAAGCTTAATCCACTCGGGGTTCGTCTTGTTCCATGACGTTTCGTGGAGTTTACGGTACTCGCGTAGCTTGCGGAAGGCGTGAAGGCCCTGTGCGGCGGTGGGAAAGGAGACGACGCAGTGGGGTGCCCATTCGTCGGGTCGGATGGTGGGCGGCTTCGAGTGCTTGCCGATGAAGGGCAGCTGGTCGAGATGGTATTTCTGGATTCGTTAGCGGACGTTCACGCGCAGCGAATGGCAAGCCTACATCAAGCAGCTCTGCTAGCGAGTAGATGACTTGTTTCGTCCTGATGTTTTTGAAGATGTAGATAATCTGCCCGTGCTTCTTCTCGCCCTGAGGGTCCACGAGGTCCCTCAACGTATGCGGTTTGTAGGTCAGTTTCCGCGTCTTGGTCCCGGGCATGTCCTTCCATTTCCGGTTCACAACGACTTGCAGACTCAATGCGGTTGCGGGCTTGGACAGGCTGAGGACATGGTCCCTGACTTCGCTTTGGACGGCGTGGCGGTTTTCCAGGGGGATGCGTGCGAGATTGAGCGGCTTCGCTGTCGTAGGAGCCCTGAACCGGAGCCGGGATAGATTACGTGGCATTGTGACGGGCGGCTTGCGATGCCAATGGGCGCGTGAGAGGAGTCGATGTTGCTAGGTGAAGGAAGTCGCAAAAGTTCGGAGACGCGCACGGTCCACCCATCGTAGCATCGTAGCTCCGCTCCTCCTCCGCGTGCTGCTCCAGTCGAACTACGATGCACTCCTTCACACCGGCAATGTTTGCATGAGGGATGCAAATCATGGTCGCGCTGCTTTCCCGAGGCCCTCCCGTAATGTCCCTGCCGAACACCCCCGTATAATACCCTCCGTCTGCCACTGAGGCGCCGCCGCATCTCGAGACTTCCGGGTGACGGATACACAGCATGGCCGGCCACGGCCATGAGCAGCCCGCGGTGGACGCCCCTGAGTCGCCACTATCCATGCGCGAGCGCCCGTGGCTGTTACCCTACAACCGCAAACTCCGCCATCTCCAAGGCATCACCATCCGCAACCTGACCCTCACCCCGAGCCCGTCGAGGCCGCGCACCAAGACGGTCGACGATGAGGGCATACCGAGCTCCCTCAAGTCGCCGACCAAGGCATTGGCTCTGCGCGATAGCAGAGCCTTGTCCCATTCGAGATCGTCCAGCGATCTGAAGTCGACTGAGGATGCGGCTCGACGCGGCAATGGCCAGCTGCAGCCGCCAACATCGCCTGCCAAACTGGGTCGTCCCGCCATAGCAAAGGGCATGCGGCGAAGAAGCACAATGGAGTGGCAGGGCGCCAGTCCTCTGAGTCGGCAGAAGAAGCTCGAGGATATCACCGACAGTCGCATGGCAGACACCTTCTTCTCGCTGCACGTCGATGGTCAGGACGAGCCCGTATACATCTCCGAGGTCGCAGAGAGGGCTATGAACCCAAACTTCCGCTTCTTCGATCTGGCATCCTGCGGGCCGAGTGTCACGCGGCTCGACAAGCTTACTGTGAGGGTCTGGGCGAAGAATGAAACTACTCGGAGCTGGCAGTATCTCCTCGACTTTACACTGCAGCTCAGATCACTGCAGTTCATTGGGAAAGCGCTGGGAAGGTTTAGGCACCCTCTACCCCAGAACTGCATACTCTTCCACATGACGGATGGCATATATACAAGCTTCATGGACATGGCAGTAGCGGAGAAGCTTCGCTACGATGACCTTGCACCGCCAAAAGTGCATCCCGATGGGCGAGCACTTCCCAGCTCATCCTACGATGCTCTAATGCGATTGAACACGCTGGACGACTGCATTCAGGACGCAATGGCCACACGCGACCGCCTTGCCGAGGAGATAGAAACCATTCTGAATGATAACAGAGATGCTATCGGACTAGTCGAGCAGGTTCCAGAGGCCGAGGAAGGTCTGAAAACCGTGGAAGCGGCGGTTGCCGCCGAGAAACGGCGCGTGGAAGCCGCACGGAGAAAGCGCGACGAGCTAGAGGCAAATATCAAGCATCGACGAGAGCTGATGCGTAAAGGTCACGAGGTGGAGTCGGAGAAAGAATCTCAACTACCGAGCGAGAATGCAACCCACGAAGAAAAGAAGAATCTTGTGGAGACACTACAAGATGACATCACCGGCCAGCGAAGGCGGATATGCGAGGATATGCAGGTCATCTACCCCATTGAGCCCGTACCTGGCAAGTCCTTGCTGTTCACGATACGAGGCCTTTTGCTCCCAAATTCGCAATTCGAGGATGCAAAGGAAGACGTGACTGCTGCAGCCTTGGGCTACGCAGCTCATGTTGTTTCTCTGCTGTCGCCATATCTCTCCGTGGTCCTACCATACCCGATCAAAGTCAACGGCTCGACGTCCACTATCGACGATGACTTGGCCATGGGCACCACTACTCAAAACAACCCTCGAACATATCCGCTGTTCATGAAGGGCGTCGTCCGATACCGCTTCGAATACGGCGTCTTTCTGCTGAACAAAAACATCGAAGTGCTCTCGAACTCACTGGGTCTACGCCCGATCGATGTCAGACACACGCTCCCCAATCTTAAGTACCTCCTCTTCGTTGCCACGGCAGGCAAGGGAGAACTGCCTGCTCGGAAAGCGGGCGGTATTAAAGGGCTTCTCGGGAAAGAAGGTGTCATGTCTCGAAAGGGCAGTATGGACAGTACAGCCACTGCGAGCAGCGTAGGCGCTCCAGTACCACTCGAGCCGAAGAAGAGTGCAGAGAACCACGGCCAGACACCAAAGCGAGCGGATTTGAACGGCATGCCAACATTCTTAAAAGGCGGCATGCAGAAACAGAAAGGGGGAAGTCGACTTAGGGAAGTGGGATGAAGCTGGGCAGGAATGTCAAAATGTTCGACGTGGTCCAAGGGCGCTGCCACCGCGGTTCGGTGCCAACCACGGCAGCGGTTGACAGCTGTCATGCAAAGCGTGCTGCCCAGCGAATGCCTGCCGTGGAACTACTGAAGATCTTGTACATGTGGCTAGGTCATGTAGGCTGAAGTTGTATTTGTAGATGGGAGCTTAGGGAGTCAGTAGATTAGACATCCACAAATGGCGGAGTCCCGGCTGCGTCGGGCACCGAAGTGCCATCGCACATGTGCTATTGTCTTTCCTTTTGCGACATTGAATCGGTAGCGTATGATCCTTCGTACTCTTTTGTTTTCGGAATCTCGGAAGCGGCGCACGATTAGTCGTTCACGTGCCATCCTTGCGAAATGAGTGTAGATGCGGCGCCCGCGGCGTCCGACGCAGCAGTCGATAAATCTCACGGCAGCGCTGCAGCATGTAGAAGAGGTAATCCTTATAATCGCGCAAGTCAATGTACAGTCCATCTTCTACTGTCGTTGTGTGTCGAAGATCAGGGTAGGAACAGTCGTATTCGACCCTCCTTTGCTGACCTAACCACCACTTTTGTTCATTCGCCGCTCCCGGCCAATCAGCCTCCCGGGCCATCCGTCTTGGCGAGTGCCGCTCCTCCTTTCAAGATGAAGACTTCCGGCCCGCCCGCCGACGCCTCCTCTCCGCATTCTCCCCTTCCACCACAATTTGCGCGTGTGAAGATGGCGTCCGCCGAAATGGAACCGTTTCCGCCGCTGCAGAATCACTTCTCAAAGCAAACCGTTGTACGGAAAGAGGGTGCGCTCAGGCGGCGCAAGAGCAGCGCGCTGGGCGCTGAGTTGCCGGGGGACAGCGATGTCGCGGCGTTTGCGACGCTGTCAAAGGGCAGCCCGCCCGCGTCGCCGACGGAGCTGGCGGTATGTCTTGCTGCGGGCTCTGGGGCCATGGGACGCCTGGAGGATCCGTCAGACGTCGTGCGCTAACGTCTATGCAGCGCGATAAATCCGGCCGTCGTTCAAAGCGCCGCACAATCCGACGCGTCTTCTCCAAGTGGAAGCGCCTCTGCTTCCGCCACACCTGGCTGCTGCCACTCGTCCTCACCCTCGTCATCCTCTCGCTCTACCTCGTAAACCCCTCCAGCTCGAACCCCGTCTCCGCCGCTATCTTCCTCTCCTACCCGCTCCCGCGCGAACCCGGGGCCGACCCCAATAGCCCGACTCAGTATGGCAAAGGCGGACGTGACTTTGCCTTCGTGGGCTTCTATATCATCGTGCTGAGCTTCACCCGCGAGTTTCTCATGCAGCGATTCATTCGCCCCATCGCTCTTCGCTATGGCATCAGGTCTCGCGCGAAGCAGAGCCGGTTTATGGAGCAATTCTATACGGCCATGTACTTTGCCGTCTATGGTCCGTTCGGTCTGTGGGTCATGAGCCGGACGCCGGTGTGGTACTTCAACACTACGGGCATGTACGAGGGATTCCCGCACAAGATACACGATGGGTTCTTCAAGGCGTACTACCTGCTGCAGGCGAGCTATTGGGCACAGCAGATGATTGTGCTCTTGCTGATGCTCGAGGCGCCGAGGAAGGATTTCAAGGAGTTGGTTGCCCACCACTTCATCACCCTGGCTTTGATTTGGTGCAGCTACCGCTTTCATTTCACCTATATGGGACTGGCAGTCTACATCACCCACGATGTATCCGATTTCTTCCTCGCGGTAAGCTTTACTCCCCTCTACCCCAACCTTTACAACCTTTACAAGTAAAATGTATACTAATTTATGCAGACCTCCAAGGTCCTCAACTACATCGACTCCGACATCACTGGCCCCTACTTTTTCGTCTTCATGTGCGCCTGGGGCTACCTCCGCCACTTCATCAACCTAAAGATCCTCTACTCCGTTCTCACTGAGTTCACAACCGTCGGCCCGTATGAGCTCAACTGGGAAACACAGCAATACAAGTGCTGGCTCGCGCAGTACATCGCCTTTAGCCTGCTAGCCGCGCTGCAAGCCGTCAACCTCTTCTGGTGGTTCTTGATCTGCAGGATCGCATATCGATTCGTCACGAAGAGTAATTTGGAGGATGAGCGGAGCGAGTACGAGGATAGCGACGCGGAGGTGGAGGGCAAGGAAAAGGCAGAGAAGACAGTGGCCAAGGCAAATGGCAAGTCTACTACGAACGGGACGCCCAAGATGCTGATCAACGGAGAGGCGCCCGAGACACCGGATCGCACGACCACGGCTAAGGAGAATGGGTCGATCGGGTCCAGAGTGCGGGCGAGGAAGGGCCAAAAGTAAAGACTCGTCGTCTCCCGGACCGCCAACCTCGACGGTGAATTTTTTGGGACACGGATGTTGCATATGGGAATCGGTGTCTGTCGTTTTGTACGCATGCATGGCCTTGGGCTGGAACTTTGTTTTCTCTCTCGCTTAATTACCCCCATTGTGTTTTATGTACGGAGAAAGGACTGTATTGATAGGGCGCACACTCGCTTCTTCCTTGGACAAGATCGAGCATTTTCTTTCCTCTTCTGTATATCAGTTCGGGATCAGAGGATGCCCTCGTTCGCTTCTGGGGGGCTTTTCTAGATTTTACATCTTTGATAATGTGTAGGGATGGCGGGGGGAGAGGGCAAGGGGATGGGGGAATGGGACGAATGCGCTGCAGTTTATTACCACCCTTTTAGCCCATTTATCTCGGTCTACTGAGCCTTTAGTCCATTATTGCAAAAGGCAGATGCCTCTCGAGAACAGAACTTAGCACATGACAACTCGCACGCCCTTACTCCCCTTCTTCGCTTGCGCAGTGATCAGGTCGTGATCATATTTCACATCCTCTATCGTTGTTTCGTAGAGCTTCATGTGGGGGAAGACGCGTAGGACGAGAGCGGCTGTGCTGACGTAGAGCTCGCATAAGGCGAGACTGTAAACAGAGTGTGCGGGTTAGCTTGCTGCGACTCCATAGCTATGTGGTACGATAACCAAATGGAAAAGCGACTTACTTCATTCCCAGACATTGCCGACTCCCCTTGGAAAAGGAGAGAAGCCCCCTGTCAAGATTGGTGCGCCGCTGGCCTTGCGCATCGAGCCAGCGCTCGGGCAGGAAGGCGTGCGAGTCGGGATATACGTCTTCGTTGTGGTGCATGATGGCCGCGGACACTGTGTTCGCTGCATCAGCCAAGACCTACATCTTGTATCCCGACAGTATCGAGACTACTTACTGCCAATCGCTGTCCCCTTTGGAATCACATATTCGACTTTCCCTTTGCCCCTGACTTCGCCTCGGTAGACGAGGTGTTCGTCCCGCGGCACACGCGGTATGCGTGTCGACACGCCGTAGGAGAGGCGCAGGCCCTCGGTGACCACGGCACTGAGGTAGGGGAGCTTTTCTAAGGCTGCCCAGGACAGGGTCGTGGGGTCGGTGTGGCGGAGTTCGGAGGCGAGTTTTGCTTGGATGGTAGGTTCGGAGAGGATGTAGAAGGTTATGACGGAGAGTGTCCACTGGGAGGTTGATTGGGTCAGCTCCTACTAATATGATCTCTTCAGTGATCCAGCATGCTCAACTTACAGCAGTAGTCTCCGTCCCCGCGCCCGTCAGCGAGAAGCCCTCGCCCGAAAGCCGCTCAACCGTCTTCTCCTCCTCCGGCAAGCTACTCGCTAGGATGTCTGTGAAAATACTCGGTCTATCCCTCTCAACGCCCGCCTCGTAGTCTTTCCGCGCCTGCACAATACGCTCAGGCGTGCTGATGTACATCTCTTTCATGAGGATGCCGATGTCGCCGCTCATGTAGGGGGCGAGGAAGGGGGCTATGTGAACGAGGCTGCGTACCGAGGGAAAGTAGCGGAAGAGGAAAGATGTGTTCAGGAAGGCGGCCATGGGCTCGCGGAAGTTGGGTTCCCAGTCATCCTGTCGAATGGGAGGGTCAGTATCGTGGAAGGTTGGGGGGATTGGTTTGGCGAGGGGATACGCACTTGTGCTAGGAAGCCTAAGGGTTCGCCAAAGCAGTAGGTGCTGATCATGTCCGAGGAGAAGCAGCTGTATGCTGTGGTGATGTCGAATGGGCCCTTGGTTGGGTTTCCTGTTCATGGTTGCGGTTAGTTGGTTGTCCGGTGGTGTTGTTTGTATTCCCAGTGGGATAACATCAGATACGGCTTCAGTGCAAAGGAGACAACAGCTCCAAGTCCACACCGCCAGCAACATGCGTTAGTCTCCTGGAGCACTCCGGCCCGTTCCTTGACTAGAAACAGCACCGTGCAATGCTCTTCCACACTTCTTTTTTCTCAGCACTGCCTCAACAACCTTCTAATTCTATCTAATGAGAAGTGAAAGGTACATACTCAACAATTTATCGCAAAGGCTCTGCGTAAGCTTCAACATTTCAGGCTCCAGCCTCGTGATCTGGGCGCGCGAGAAGAATTTATTCATCGCGTTGCGCCGCACGCGATGTAAATCATGATCGAGAGTGCCAAACGTCGCCTTAGTTGTCGGGCCGGCCAGCACATTGAGATTATGCACCTGCTTGTTGCGCTTGCGGCCAGCAGCTGCGTAGATCTCGTCGACGAAGGCGGCATCGTTGCAGTGGAGTTCGTCCGGACTGATGCGCACTACAGGACCTGACGGTGAAGAACTATTAGTAGTGTTCAAGTTACATAACAATGTATAGGTGAGCATTGGATCAGCCAATGAGAAACTTGTGACCATGGGGTCGGAGCGTTTCTCACCATATGTTTCGTGCATCTTACTGATCACCTGCGTGTACGTTCCGCCCAAGACCATGTCGTACCAGAACTCGTACAGCAGTGACATAGCCGCCAGTTTGGGTCCTGGGATGTGGCTCAACGGGTGCATTGGCGAGATGTTGTAGAGAGCGCGGACGACATGGTATAGTATCCATAGACCTAGGAAACGAAGGAAAGTACTCAATGTCATCATGGCGGCGAGGCCGTCCATGGTCGAGGACGATGCCATGTTGGAGATCGTGTACGAATTCAGATCTAAGTAATCTAAGGAGACTAGAGAGGGTCCGGTGGGATGGATAGCGAACAGCTTCGAAGTTCGTTTGCGGGGTTCACTCAATGTTGATGTGGGAGCATATTGTAGGCGATGCTTACTTCGCTTAGCGCGTGGGGCATTGTGATAGACATGGGTAGGTGCATCAGGTAGGAGCTTTCCCGTCCATACATCCTATTAAGGTGAGCGCACCGAAGCCCCTGCCACCTCGCTCGAAGTTCGTTCGATTAAGGGGTGCTATCGTCTAGGGTGTTCTTTGCCGTAGCCCACCATCGTTCACAGCGCGAGACACACGATCTGCAATGCGGGCCGTGAGTATCAGTTGAAACGCCATTCGCACAAGGTTGGCACCAAACAAGGCACAATCCCGGGGCCCCAGCCGCAACGGCTCAGGATCCTCATCAGGCGGGCCCATCCCCAGTTGCGGCTCCACTCATCCAGATTCCTGGGTCTCAAAGTCCAATAACATGACGACTTAATCTGCCTTCTCTGTTCTATACAGCCAGGATTGCGGAGGGAAAGATCGCTGGCTCGAATCCTACCAAAGGATAAACATCGCTCGTCGCACTCCTATCGCTCGCGTGCTTACGTTCGACGGTCTGGTATTCCAAAGCCATCCGCCGTCATGCTGTCTGTCAAGTTTCCAGTGCGTCCAGACGTGCAGGCACATTTGGTCATCAATTGTGTGATTGGCTGCGTCGTTTTCATCATAGTCGTTGCGCGACTCGTTGCGCGCAAGTTCATGGGCGCAGGAGTTGGGCTGGATGACTTGCTCATTGCGTGTGCGCTGGTCAGTAAATTGATATCCCTCGTTGCTGGAGGAGCTCCTTGCTGATGGGCTACGAAGCCTCTATGTTTTACCCTCCTCGGAATTCAGGGTGCTTGTAAGTTCGAACCCATGAGAATGACCTTTGGAGAGTTCTGACTAGTCTGCTTTCTAGTCTCGCGACTGGGTTCAGGCTATCCCATGGCGGAGGTCATGGTCAATGTACCCACGATCTTGCCAGTAAGTTGTGCACGACATACACACGAGACTTCGAGGGAGACGCTGACACGTTGTGCCCTGCAGCTAACTTTCGCGTTCCAACTCGTATACATACTGGCGCTCAGCCTGGTCAAGTCGAGCATTCTATGCTTCTACAGGCGAGTTTTCGTCAGTGCCCGTCTTCGGCTCGCAACGAACGTCATGTTCGGGGTGGTCGCGGTATGGGGATTGGCGCACTCCATGGCTGTCATCTTCGTCTGCACCCCCGTGTCTTTCCAGTGGGACTTGAGCATTGACGGCAAATGCGGCGACCAGATCAAATTGTTCCAGTCCCTGATCACAACCAATATCTTGACAGATGCCATGATCATGATCATTCCGGTCTACAGTACGTCTCACGAGTCCCTTTCTTTTCCTTTCGGGTTGAGAGTCTAATCAAGGAAATAGCTGTATGGCATTTGCAAATGCGAAGAACCGAGAAGGTCGCCGTGACGGCATGCTTCCTCATCGGAATCATGTAAGCAGCCACCCGTGTACTGAGTCACGCACGTCGTTACTAACCTCTTTAGTGTCATCATCGCCGCTATCGCCCGCATGATCTACCTCTCAACCGTCGACATGCGAGGTGATCTAACCCATACCATGCCCGTCACAGTCTTCCTCTCCGCATTCGAGCCCAACCTCGCGGTCCTCTGCGCGAGCATCCCGATGCTCCGCCCGTGCTACACCAGGTTCAAGAACAGAGCGGACTCGAAGCTTACAGGAGAACGTTCGGACGGCTACGACAGCGGGATGAAGGGCTCAGCCAATTCTAAGAGCTTGAGAAGAAACTCGCGCAGTAACGCTTTGGAGCTGGATACCATCCATATGCTCGAGCACAATATCGAATACAAATCCAAAGTGGAGGTGGAAACACATAGTGAAAATGGGCACAGTCTAGATGGGAACGGTTCGGAAAGAAACTCGACACACGCGCATCGGACGAATGACTCTAGGAGTACCATTGGAACGGCATGGGCTGTTTCACGCAGCTGATGAGCATTGGAAGATACAGTCCGAAGGTATTACGACTAGACGATAGATGTCCAAAAGAGCGCTGATTTACCCTGGGCATGTTGGTTCAACGACTGGATGAAATGACTAAAAGCACCATGTATGTATCCTCTTCATTAGCAATCAAATTAGGCTCAACGACTAGGACTGCAAGGTACATGAAAAGAGTATGACAAGGTTTTTCCTTTTGGATAAAAGCAGCTTCTGTGTCAGCTTCTTCATCTCCGCGACCTTTATTTTCCGGTTTGCCGGTTGTTTAGCTGCTCGCGAGAGGTTACATGGAAGAAGCCTGATATGTGTTGTTGGCTGTCCCTCGGAATTCTACCTTACCGAGCAAGTCGAATATATCGTGACGCTGCTTCACACCATAGGCAAGCTGCATACTTGTGGTACTCGACACGATGCCGTTCGAGCTAGACACGGCAATATAGAGAGCTCGAGGCTTTTGCGAATTTGTCGTGGAGTGTGAACAAAGAAGGCAGCACCTAGGAAGGAGAAGCCTACTGGTCGGGAAACCGTATTTACAGTAGAGAGTAAATAAGTAATTTGCATGTTGCGTTAAGCAAGCAGCATGGTCGATTTGTGAGACTAGAGCATCTTGAGCGCGCCCAGAAGGAGAATATGGAAGTGATGAGAAGAGGAGGTTGGAGCCGGAGACTTTCATAGCTACTGCCTCGCTTCATATATGCCCTCAAATCATAAGAAGAGAGCTGAAATGTAACATGCGTGAAGTAGAGACGAAGCGTTGGTACCACTCGTCCAGTCCCACGTCGAGCAGTAGCGTCCCGCGCTAACCCCATGCGGAACCAGCGCTAGACAAGCATCTTTCCTCTCGAGTCATCAACCCTCGTGCTGACACCACATCTGCAACAAACGCACCAAGATCAACCCAAACTCCAGCATGCCACCACCAGGCCGACCCTTCCCCGCCGTAACAGGCGGCTGCTACTGCGGCGCCGTCCGCTACCGCCTCCTAACCGCCCCACTCTTCTGCTACGCCTGCCACTGCGCAGACTGCCACAAGCACACGGGCTCCGTCTTCGCATGCTTCACTTCCATCGAAGCCGAATTCGTGGCCTTTATTGGCCCCACCCCTCCCAAAGTGAGTGTCCGAGCGCGCCCTGATGGAGTCGAACGACGCACGACGTTCTGCCCCGAATGCGGGACCAATCTCTGGACCAGGGGAGAGAAGGATCCTGTTACCATTGACGTGAAGACGGGGACCCTGGACCATCCGGAACTGATGGAACCGGATCTACATTCTTATTTTGAGAGTCGCATTCCGTGGGTTTTGTTGCCTGAGGGGGCGAAGACTTGTCTGGGGCAGTTTGACTTTAGGAAGGAGTGGCCTCCGAGTAGTTTGAAGAGATTCGATGCGGCGTTGAAGCGGTATGAGGATAGGATGAAAGAGGCCGGTGCGAGTGCGAGTGCGAGTGCGAGTGCGAGTAAGGAGGTGGGTGCGGTTTCGATAGCCGCGGATGAGAAGGAGTCCCCCGAGGAGGAGAAAGAGACGGATAAGACGCCGACTGCGCAGTCGCCCGAGGAAAAGGAGAACGATGAGGAGTTTGAGAAGAGGTTTCGGGAGACGGAGAAGGCGCTTCAGGAGAGGCTTGAGAAGTTGACTCTGAAGCTTAGTGGGGAGGAGAAGGCTGACGAGAAGGCTTGAGAACGTGGCGCTGCTACTTCTGCTGGGGTCGTTTTTATTTATTGCATGATGATGACCCTGGAGCTGTCTCGCAGTGAGACTCTGACTTTCACGCGAATCGTTCGGAGCATCCAGAGAGAACGGGTTCTATGGGAGGACTATCGTTCTTGCGGCTGCGGTTCCTCGAGTATTGAGAGTGTGCTAGATAGACGTATGTTCGGGAGTTGGGGCGAAGGTCTGCATTGAAACGACAGGGAGACATGCACGTGGATTAGATACACCTCAGTCGCAGTAAGAGACACAGTTACTATTTTCCAAGTTCTTTCAGAGGCTCGGCGGCCCTCCTACCTCTACCGATATGTAGCTATCACCCAGAAATCAGGATCTACATCACGTACCCACATCATACCCTTCTCAAGGCTCACCCGGCCACACCTCATCCGCAATCTCCCTCACCAATTTCAACTTCCTCTTCATGCCCTCAATATCAATCAGATTCCCCTCAGCATGACTCGCAAACCCACACTGCGGACTAACACCGAGCCTCTTCAGACTATCCTCCACGCTCTCGCCCTGCCCCTTGGCCATGATCTGCGCCGCCTGCATAATGCGCTCCTTCATCTTCTCCTTGTCCTCCAGCTCGGGGAACTTGCTCGTCACCACGCCGAGGATGACGTTCTTGTTCTTGGGCAGGCTGGCGAGGGGCTCGAAGCCGCCGGCGCGCGGCGTGTCGTACTCAAGGTAGTACGTGTGCATGTTGAGCGTAGTGAAGAGCTTGGTCGCGATGCGGTCGTAGCCGCCCTCAGAGAAATGGCGCGAGTTGACGAAGTTGCCGCGGCAGAGGTGCACGCCGACGTGCATGTCGGCGGGGATCTGGCTGATGCAGTCGTTGTAGAGGCCGATGTAGAGGTCGAGCATTTCGTCGGCGGTGGCGGTGTTCTGCGGGTCTTTCTTCCAGCCTTCGAGCATTTTCTCGGAGCAGAAGTCTGGACTTGATCAGCCAGGTTCCTCTTGAGTGCGCTTTACAGCATTAGACGGCGAATACTCACAGGCCAAATTCGGGTCGTCAAACTGCACATTCCTCAATCCCGCCTTATACAAGATATCCAACTCGACCTGATACGCCTTCGCCACATCCGCAAAATACTCCTTATCCCCCGCATACACGTCCTTCGGAAACGCCGCTCCATCCACATATCTCAAATGGTACCAATTCGGCGCCGCAAGCGTCAACTTGATATCACCCCACCTCTCCTTAGGCACAAGCCCCTTCAGATACTCGACCTGATCCACATACGTACTCTTGCCCGTATGCTTGATCTTACCTACGCAATACACGCTCTCTCCGGGCTTATGTCCACTCTCCATGAACGCCGCGATGTCAGGGGCATACATGCGGAAGGTCTCGACGGGCGGATTCTGTACTTCCTCCATGCCTTCGAGGTTAGGCCAGAAGGTGCCCCAGAACATGTGGCGGCGGTACTCGCCATCGCCAATGGCGCGGAAGCCGAGCGAGGTTTGGGCAGCGACAATGTCGTTGATGGCTTCGTCTTCGAGAGGTTTGAGCTCGGCGTCGGACTTGTTTTCCTTGTAGCGCGCGTCGAGGAGATATTGGGGCCGCTTGAGGGAGCCTAGGTGCTCTGCGCGGAAGGGCGGGCTGCGGTGGAGAGGGAAGGACATCTTGGCTCGGGTGGGCTGCGAGATACGAGGTCTCGTTTGGTGAAGCTGGAGGGAGAATGTACCAGCGATTTCAGAGGACTGAGCGAGCTTATAACCTCCAACTTATCCATAACCCTAGCAAGTTTCCCCACTGCGGTTCTTCTTGGCCACCTTTTTTGCTCGGGCCTCAGGCCATCCTGGGTCTCTCAGGCCGCCCCTCTTTTACGACCACGAGGACGAATCTTACGCTTCGGTCGCTTGGAAAAGACCCAATTGCCAGTAGCGGTTACATCGCTGCAGGTTGTATGACTTACTGCTCGGCATATAGTGAGCTCGTAAATAGGTAGCCGCCGTTCGTCTGTTTCGGTCCCCGCACTTAGCTCGACCTACCCCGCCAATGGTGACGTACATGCGAGCCGATATACAGCTTAAGTTAGCGTGCGACGATACTTCGGCAGCGAGAGTCTGGAGTTCGAAGAGATGGAATGTTTGAGTGCAGAAACAATGTGCGTAGTGGGGTGGTGGAGGTTGTGAGTTCTCGATGGTGGGGGCTGTGAATTAATACTCCTGCCAGAACCCATCAATGTACTCACGCTGACCAGCACACTAGCTGACAAGTTATCCAATGACTACATTCCAGTCATCAGCTAAATTCATCACTTGCAAGTGAAGTGGTTACCGGAACGGGTCAAGGTATGGTACATGTATGTATTGAGCTATGGCAGCTATGGTAGGATAGATGATTCTAGATAAAAACTACGTACATATTGCCAGTTTGCATTCCCACGCCAGATGCGTGCCCGTAGTGTTTGAAACGGCAATGATATCGAATAGAAGTCATGGTGGGGCTGACTCGCTAGGTGGGCGAGCAAATGAGTGTCGGAAAGTATTAAAAAGTATAGAGGTTGTAGCTCAGCACCGCTGTAGATCAAGAAGTATATGTTGAAATAATATTGATGGACGAACATCTGAAGCGACTGAGGGAGGCCGAGTGTAGGTCGAGCACTTCTGTCGGGGAGAGCGAGTACGAATCGATCGCATCGTCTGTAGCGAACACCTATACTTCTTTTGAAGCCTCGTCATTCTCAATGGTGTACTCCCTGCCAATATAGATGGCATCGCTGCGAGCGTGATCTGCAAGGTGGGAGCCGAAGCCCGACTTCGGGCTCTCCGGGTCCTGAGAACTGCTGTTATATGTACTGATGCTTCCCTTTTCAAGAGCTCGGTTGCTGTCAGTGCCAATTGTGGAGCCCTTGTTGGAGGACTTGTAAAACTGGTCCTTGAAAAGACGCTGATGGCAATCAGCACCGCGGGCTCCAACATTCACATCGCTGGAGGCGAGGCCAGCCCAGACGGCAGAGAGCGGCAGGAAGATGCAGATGACGGTGGTGCTTTGGGAGGCGAGCTCGGGCACTCCGTCATAGAACTGGAGGCTGGTGAAGATGGCTGAATGGCATTAGTCGTGTTCACGATGATAGTATGAAAGAAACATACCTGGAACGACCATAGTCTGGCAACCCATGATGAAGATGATCTGCATAGGGCCGAATTGGGTCATCCGCATGCGCCTGCGCTGGATCAAGGCATAGCCCAACTTGAAAGTAAAGACGCAGCAGTAGAGCCAAACCGCAACCGCTTGAGTGATGTGCATGCCGCGAATGAGACCATCGTAGGCGCTCATGGTTGAATCCCGCATGGTCTGGATGTTGTTGATGACGCAGACCGCAAAGCGATATCCGACGGCGATACAGGCGATCAGCGTGGTAGTGCCCATGATGAGGACGCGATGCAGCCGCTGTGCTGTGATGCACACCACCCAAACTTGCAGGCTCAGCGAGATCATAATGCATGTGACAAGGATGAGAAGGATGGTGTTGGAAGCAATGGTGTTGGCGCGGTCCGAGGCCGAGACGCGCGAGTAGTCGCCAGCGACGACGGCGTACGGGTTGAACATCTCAGTGGTGAGCCAGATACATTGGAGTAAAGACCGGATGGTGTTGAGTACCAAGCAGAGGCTGTTCATAACAAAAATAGACGACTTGCGCTTCTCTCGTCGGGTGAGCAGGAGCAGAACGAAAAGCAGGACGATGGACGCTCCGATCTGTGAGCCCCAATTGATGGCGACCCGGACGCCGTACTGTCGCATGTAGTCGAGCTCGAACATGTTTGTGACGAACTCCTCGCCATCCTGGTCAATAAGCGTGAAGTTCTGGATATGAGTGTCGAACCCAGGAGGGAGTCTGGAAGCCATCGCGGATGTGCTTGAGCTTGCTGTGCAGACAAGCGGGAGAGGAAGCGAATGTGGTGTTGATGGGTGGTGGGTGGTGAGTGTGTGCCGGCTCGGATAAGATTGTAAACAAAGAAGGTGCGCCTTTGAGGGCTGTGGAAGGTACGAGTCGAGAATCCGTGGCTTATGCAATCGAAAGGTAGTTGAAGATGAGAAAGTAAAGAGCGAGCTGGAGGAGAAAATTATATGGAGAAGTCGAAGAGAAGAGAATAAATACAAGATGACGGGACAGACAATATCTGCGACTACAATCCGTGGTGGAGGCCGCCTGCTTACTACAGACACAGGAGAAGCCTGCAGAGAACAATACTAACAGCACAAGAGATGTGAGTCGATAGCCTCCTCACGATTGGCACTCTCTCTTAGAGCGTATAGTACCGGGTGTAGCCTGGTGAGACCATCGAGCTCTTGCTATTGTTCTGCTGACAGCCACGTCCTCGTTGCAACGGCGTCGGTAGCAGTGCCCAGCCCACAGACAATTGCCGTCAGCCAGAAACCTGCCATCTCGCTCACCTTCAGTCGGCCATTCGCAGAGACTCAGGTGTTCACACAAAAGACCCGGGGGAAAGGCTGCTTTCAGGTCGATGCTGATGACTCTGCGGGTCCTTCGTATTGTTCTTCGACCGCCGTCGTCCGGGCTCTGAGACGCGGATATCCCAACTCGCCGGCACGGACTGAGGCTAGACAACTCGGAGGTTTGAAGATTTGGGTGACCATGTTTGTCGGCCTGAATCGTCGCGACTTGCTGGTCGCTGGTGAAGACGAGGAGTGAGTGATGGGTTCCGCGCCTGCCAAGATGTGAAGTGATGTCAACACACTAAGCCACCAAGGGTCTAGCCCCGCAGTCAACGCACATGCTTTCGCGTCTCCGCGGCTACGCGTTCAACCTCACGCGTTTGTCTGCAGCACAGCAAAATGAGCTGGGTCTTCGCCAGGGAGAACGATGCCGGCAGGGAAACCGACACGTACGAGGCACGTTCCGGCTGGACAATGCATCTGATCCGCAGTGCGGGAGGCATGCTTGCGGCGCCTACCGCGCCACCAGACAAAGAGGCACTCCTCGGCATAGCTAGTGAGCATCCCTGCATTCGGCCGCTTCATCTATCCCCAGCTTACGGTACAAGAAATCGAGCCATGGTGCGTCAAGCTCCACGCCGTGCGCCAACCTTTGAGAGTCGTCCCCGGATCGCCACGAAATGACGCTAGTACCGATCCGCCGACTGAGGAGTACACCGTACAGCCAGAAACTGATGGCCGAACCGAGATTATCATCCTGCGGAAGAATGACAGGATCTACTCGTCTCAGGCACTGGGTCGCCTTGCTCTAACGTGGAAGGCGCCTCAGGTGCAGGTCAACTCCTCGGTGACAGCTGACGGAGAGATACCGGAGGTAGAAGACCAACAGGTACAAGGTGACGCGAGCAATCCCGAGGAAGAGACGGAAGACGATGAGGACCTGGACCAAACCGTTGTGAACGCCGTACAGCCGACGACCCGCTCCACCCCATCACTCTCTGCATCACGAGAAGTAGTGCAGGAGACGCCGACCGTGGACCGAGTGAAGAAAGTGGTTGACAGTCCCACCAAACAATCGTTTTCTCCCATAGGAGAAACGCCGCCAGAGGAGATCCATCCTGAAAAGCCCTCCGAGGAGGTCGAGGACCCCTCAACAGCACCCTCGAAACGACATCCAGCTGTCAAGATCCCACTCAAACGCGCCAGCCCTGGTGCTGATAACGACTTGAAGAACGGCTCAGGACGCTCAACCAAGCGGGCCAAGGTCGCCGATGACGGCGGTTCTAATGGCAGCCCAGCCTCCGCCGTTCAGTACCCTATTCGCAAGACCGCTACGAAGCCGAAGAAGCGGCTCTCGGAAGCCCTTGACGAAGAAGCAACACCGTCGAAATCACAGCGAAGCTCGCAACGGTCGGCCAAAGATGATGGAGAGGAATATCATGGTCCAACGCCACGCGTAGCATTCAGCAATTCTGCTATCCCAGAGTCGGGCAAGGCCGCCATGAAGTTTCTGAAGAGCAAAGGTGCCTACGTCGATACCATCAACGACGACTGCAACATACTATGGTAAGTGGTCCCGGAAGCCTTCCAAATTCCTTATTTGTTCCTTCGACCCCGCTAACCCCCTGCAGTGTCAAAGACGGCACACTCAGCAAAACAATGAAACTTCTCCAAGCCATCGCGCTCGGCATCCCTATCGTAACCGACAAATGGCTCCTTTCCTCCGCAAAATCATCCCGCTTCCTCCCGCTCTCCCAGTTCATCCCCTCGGTCCCAGCCCAAGAAAAAGAATGGAACTTCTCTCTCGAACGCATCTGGAGCCAGCCCCAAAACACCCTCTTCGCAGGCTACACCATCTGCTTCACGCCTGCACTCAAGGCGACGTTCAAGCCCTATAAAGACATCGAGAATGTCTGCAAAGCTGTCGGTGCGCGCAGGGTGACGAGTAAGAAGGCGGGGGGCAAGGACGTCGATGAGGAGGATACCATCGTGCTGGCTGCTGAGAGTGATGACCCAGACGCGAAGGCGCTAGTCGAGGCGGGACGCGCGTGCTTCAGTAAGGACTTCTTGACAAAAAGTATACTTCGGGGTGAGCTGGATCGCAGAGCGACGAGTTTCGCATCGACGTCATGGCGAAACCCGCAAAGAAGGGTCGGTCGAGGAAGAGCTAGGTGTGGGTCGAGACGCGTCTGGTTGAGTTCACGACGGTGATGATGGGTGGCATATTTGGCATTTTCACGGGCATAGCGGAGCATTTCTCATATTCACTGTATATCTTTCTCCGGAGCGTGAAGGACGTCGTCAAGTGGCACAGCACATATCAGCTAGTATATATCATACTCGGAAACACAATCCCAAAGAGAGTCATGACTCTATTCAACTCAGATAAAGCACACATCAACGGGCTGTCGTACTCCCTGCGCGCGATGCAACCAACACGCTTTCTGGGCTCTCGACAACTCTTCTAGCTTGTCGCCCTCGGCGCGGTCTACTCTAGTGCTGCCCTGCTCTCCTTCCGCTTCGACCTCGTCTGTGTGTGCCCTCCTCCATCTCCATCTCCTCCTCCTCCATCTCATCTTCAATCTTCTACGCCTCTTCTGCTGCCACCCTTTCCTCTCACTGCTGCCGCATAAACTGATACTGCGGGCTTCTCCACGCGTGCTCCTCCTGCGCCCGCGCAAAGGACAATGATATCTGATGGAAGGCGGAAGTTTAGCATGCTCTGATGATGTAGTGGAAGGCGAGTCATCTGCGAACCGTTGTTCGGATCGCGAAAACCCAGATTTGGAGCATCCACGGTTCATAGGACCAAGGATCACATCTCTGAGAACTACAATTGAAAGAAAAGATGAATCACGCAAAGCCTCGATGAAGATACATCCTTTACGCAAGTATTGGGTACAAATCACTATGATGTGTAGTAAATTGACACGTAATGATGGGAGAACAGGAGCTTGAGGAGGCACCAACACCCAGTCGCCATCTAGTACTCAACAAGATACGTATGCCCCACCGATGGCGGGTCGAGCCCTTGATCTCCTCTCGCATGTACATCTTTACATGCCATAAGATGACAAAGTTGCGGATGCATTCAGTCGGGGTTCCGTCTCATCGAGCGAGACAATCTTCCCTTCACCTCCCACTTCCTCTTCATCTAAGCAGAACCTTTAAGCTCGTTACATCATGCGTCTATGCTACCCCCAAATACCCCAACAAAGGACGTTGATCCTCGCTGTGTCGTCACTTCTCCAACTCGCAAATTAACCTTCCCCACCACACTTGGTGGCAGTCCCACGAACGCCTTCGACTGATCCGACGTCAGCACCTTTCCAATGTCAATGCCGCTCCTGCTAGACTCGGCTTGCGCAAACACAACGCCGCATGCCACTTGGTCTGCCTCGAGCACCGCTTTCCGCTTCTCGACCTCCGCAATGGCTTGATCGTATTCAGTGGAACCATCGTGTTCCTCTTCCAGCTGCTGCACTAGCTCTTGCGATGTCTCTTTCTCCTTTTTTGTCTCGTCCACGTGTTCCTTGATTGCCGTCTCGATGACCTGCAAGGCTTCATTGGTCTTCTGGCGATCAGCCTCCGACAGCGTATCAGATCTTAGTTGTGCTACACTACAAGCTGTTTAGCGCATACGTTACGTGCTTCAACGTCCCGCACCAGAACACTCACAGTTGAGTAGTGCTCACTGCCAATTGCAGTGTCTGTGTGCTGCACTGCAGCTGGGTCTTTAAAGTAACAATCTTCTCTTTGTTCCATACTCCGACAAGGAACTTGTCTCTAAAAGATAACTTGTCCGGCTTCGAATGACGCGTCCACCTCCCCAAGTCCGTGTTGAACTTTGCACAGGTCACTCCGCACGCATTGACGGATTCTGCGACACCAGCTTTTTGGAGGTCTTCGATGGCCTTGGCTGACACGGACGCGTTTGTAAAGGTAAGACTTTCTAGGACAGACAGTGGTGCTTGCAGTTCCTCTAGTCCAGATTTGATGCCCCGAACTTCTTCGTTGGCGCCGGCATACCCGCTGATCAAAGTGTGAAGCTGGCCTATGGCTGTTGTTGTAGCCCCAGTAATTCCAATAGCACCAGCAGTGATACTGAATGGATCGGCCATGGATTGGTTGGCCAAAACCAAATGAGTCTGATGGTTCTTCAGCAGCGAACTTGGTAAATGAGAGTAAGAAGCATGCAAGTCTAGCAAACGTACAGGGCAAGTGAGCAAGGTCTTACGGGGTGGTAATATGTATATTCTCGTATCAGCCTAACACAGTAAAACGTGGGTCAAAAGCCACTTAATAAACAATAGCCAATAACGCTCATCGGTTGCGATAGCCCGCGCGGGATGGAGGGAGCTTGGAAAGGGTCATTGGTGCACACTGTCGAAGTGTGCACCAGGTTGCTCAGATCCCTGTATCAGAGAGACATGCTATTTGATTACCTACCACAGCTGCATTTCAGCTCGAAAACCCCGCTCTGTAACCTCAGCCTGAACGCAACTTCCGTTTTGATCACCCTTCTCCCGAAATTCACAGCCCCCTACCTGAGCACATGGCGTTCGCAGCTCAGTGCTTCCATTCCACCATCTTTGAACTGGGCTCATTACGTACCTGAACATCTAGTCGCTACTGTGTTGAGCCTCCTGAGAACCGGCCCCGTAACTGTTAGTGACGGGACAACGAGAATACGGGGACCTTCATCGGTCTTTGACTGTCGCCGATCCAATGTCAAATAACGTTAACATTGACTCCATCACTACCAGTGATGGAGCCAATACTTTCGCTGGAGTTTTCAATAATGCAACAATTACAGTCGGTAAAAGCGAATCCCTGAATGCGGTGCTCAACGCTCTGCCGTTCGCCAAAGATGCGCCGTTTAACTCGTACGAGCGACAAAACGAGCCAACATGCCTGTCCGACACCCGTGTCGACCTCCTCCGCAAGATATACGACTGGGTGGACGGTGAAGACTCACCGGGCATCTTCTGGCTGAGCGGTCTAGCTGGCACCGGCAAATCCACAATAGCGCAAACAGTGGCCGCGGCGTACAGCAAGAAGGGTCAGCTTGCTGCGAGCTTCTTCTTCTCGCGGGCGGGCGGAGACGTCAATCACGCAGGAAAGTTCATCACAAGCATTGCATTCCAGATAGCAAACATCATACCGGGCTTAAAGCGCAAGATCTGTGATGCTATAGCGAAGCACAACAACATTGCAAGCCTGTCTCTTGACGATCAGTGGCAGGAGCTTGTTCTGGGTCCCTTGTCGAGTCTGGAGAATACAGAGGGCCAGTCCAAGTATGTCCTGGTTGTTGACGCGCTAGACGAGTGCGACAACCAGAACAACGTCCAAATTATCCTGCAGCGTTTCGCGGAAGTGCAAGGCACCCAGCTGCGTGTGCTTTTGACAAGCAGACCAGAGGTTCCTATCAAGAACGGGTTTACCCAGGTACGGCAAGAGGAGCACCACGACTTTGTGCTTCATGACATTGAGCCCGCGGTCATCGAGCGCGACATTGCGTTGTTTCTAAGTTACCAGCTTGGACGCGTCAGACTGGAGTGTCATCCTGGAGCTAGATGGCCAGGGAAGGATGCTATCGCGCGTCTAGTGCAGAACTCGGGCGGCCTCTTCATCTGGGCTGCGACAGCTTGCCGCTTCATCGAAGAAGAAAGCCAACTTGCGGAAGCACGACTGTCTTCGCTTCTCCATCAAGAAGGCAAGGGTATGCTTCCCCCAGAGCGCAAGCTTGACGAGATATACTCTACTGTTCTGGCCAGCTCCATTCGGAGAGAATACACCGAAGTAGAAATCCAGATGCTCCACGAGCAATTTCGCCAGGTTGTAGGACCCGTTATCACGATGCAAGATCCATTATCTATAGCCAGTCTAGCGGAACTGCTGGGGAAAGATGCGGCGACTCTGAGGAGGACTTTAGCCAACTTGCATTCAGTTCTCGACGTCCCAGAAGCTGACTCGAGTGCCATTCGGCTGCTTCACCCATCGTTTCGCGACTTTCTTCTCGATCCAAGCAGATGCTCAAACCCTCAGTTCGGCATTAATAAGCGGATGGTCCATCGCGAAATGTATAAGCACTGTCTTCAGGCCATGTCAAAGCACTTGCGGCGCGACATGTGCAATCTCCAAGACCCAGGGGTCCAAATAGCCGACTTGAGCCAAATCGAAGTGGACAACCATATCCAGCCACATGTCCAGTACGCATGCCGGTTCTGGGTGTACCATTGTATACAGAGCGACGTAGACATAAGCAGCTGCACAGATGTTAAGGTGTTCTTTCAAAAACACTTTCTTCATTGGCTTGAGACACTTACCTTGCTCAAGCGTGGCTCTAACGCAGTTCACATGGTTCATATGCTAGATGATATGTTTCCAGTAAGTATCCCTCTATCTTGATGAACAACAATTGTAGCTGAACTGCTAGAACAAGCAAGAAGTAGATGGTCAGGCAAGACCGAAGCTTCGAAGAAAGATCAAAAAGACCTTTCTGACTAGCCTAAGCCTTAGATCCAGCAGAACTATAGTATCTTCTCATAGCGCAGCCCGCCCAAGTCTACAAGCTGTAGTTCACGATGCCACACGTTTTGCGTTAGCTTTTCGACCAGTGCTCGAGGAGACGCCGCTTCAGCTGTACTACGCTGGCCTGATATTCAGTCCAAAAGCAAGTATAATTAGGCAAGTCTTCTCAAACACAATCCCGCCCTGGCTTCTTCCCGGCCCGAATATACCAGATAATTGGGGCCCGGCGCTGCAGACGCTCAAGGGCCATTCGGATCGGGTCACGGCTGTAGCCTTCTCGCCAGACAGCAAGACGCTAGCGGCGGGATCCGACGACAAGACAGTGAAGCTGTGGGACGCCAGCTCGGGGAAGGCACTGCAGACCCTTAAGGGCCTTTCAAGTATAGTCACAGCTATAGCTTTCTTTCCCGACGGCAATATATTAGCGTCGAGATGCGCCGACCGATTTGTGCAGCTGTGGGACGCCAGCTCAGGGAAAGCGCTGCAGACGCTTAAGGGCCCAGATTCGTTCAAGGCTGCAGCGTTCTCGCCAGACGGCAAGACGCTGGCGTCGGGACCCTACCGCAATACAGTGGAGCTGTGGGACATCAGCGGCTCAGGGAAGGCACTGCAGACGCTCAAGGGTCATTCAGACACGGTCGCGGCTGTAGCCTTCTCGCCAGACGGCAAAACGCTAGCGTCGGGATCCGACGACAAGACAGTGAAGCTGTGGGACGCCAGCGGCTCAGGAGAGGCACTGCAGACGCTTAAGGGTCATTCAGGTAAGGTCGCGGCTGTAGCCTTCTCGCCAGACGGCAAGACGCTGGCTTCGGGATCCTACGACAAGACAGTGAAGCTGTGGGACGCCAGCTCGGGGAAAGCGCTGCGGACGCTTAAGGGCCCAGGTTGGGTCATGGCTGTAGCCTTCTCGCCAGACGGCAAGACACTGGCGTCGGGATGCGACTACTCGAAGGTGAAGCTGTGGGACGCCAGCTCAGGGAAGGCACTGCAAACGCTTAAGGGTCATTCAGGTGAGGTCGCGGCTATAGCCTTCTCGCCAGACGGCAAGACCCTGGTGTCGGGATCTGTCGACAAGACAGTGAAGCTGTGGGACGCTGGAGGCTCAGGAAAGGCACGGCAGACGCTCAAGGGCCATTGGGATGAGGTCACGGCTGTAGCCTTCTCGCCAGACAGCAAGACGCTAGCGTCGGGATCCGACGACGATACAGTGAAGCTGTGGGACGCCAGTGGCTCAGGGGAGGCATGGCAGACGCTTAAGGGTCATTCAGGTAGAGTCGCGGCTGTAGCCTTCTCGCCAGACGGAAAGACGTTGGCGTCGGTATCTTACGACTGGACGGTGAAGCTGTGGGACGCCGACGGCTCAGGGAAGACGCTGCAGACGCTCAAGGGACATTCAGGTCGGGTCGCGGCTGTAGCCTTCTCGCCAGACAGCAAGACACTGGCGTCAGGATCCGACGACTGGACGGTGAAGCTGTGGGACGCCAGCTCAGGGAAGGCGCTGCAGACGCTCAAGGGCCATTTAGATATGGTCACGGCTGTAGCCTTCTCGCAAGACGGCAAGATGCTGTTGTCAGGATCCGACGACTGGAAGGTGAAGCTGTGGGACGCCAAATCAGGGAAGGCGCTGCAGACGCTCAAGGGCCATTTACATAAGGTCACAGCTGTAGCCTTCTCGCCAGACGGCAAGACTCTAGCGTCGGGATCCTACGACAGAACAGTGAAGCTGTGGGACGCCAGCTCAGGGAATGCTCTGCAGACGCTCAAGGACTTTTCGGATCCGCTCAACCTACTCTGGCCTCGATCAGCTTCTCGACCGTTGCTGACCTTCGAAGGTGATTGGATTTGTAGGAATAGGGAAAGGGTTCTTTGGATTCCTTCTGAGTATCGCCCAAGCATAGTTACTATTGGTGATAATGTTGTTGGATTTGGGTATCCTTCTGGTCAAGTATTGATCTTGAAGTTTGTAACTTAGTGTACGCTTACCGTCCTCCCCACGTACCTCCTACGCCGTCCACGTCAATTCATACACCTATAAGGGGCAGTACACAGGCAGAATCGGCACGATAGAGATGAACCGGATGCTAGCGTAGGAAGACTAGTTGAGTTGAGAATAGCGGATAGAGCGGGCGAAAGTATTATATTAAGGCTAAGCTCTAACACCGCTACGTGACTAAATTATTAGTGGGTGATAACATCAGCAGGTATCGAAGGTCTCAGTGAAAGTGGAGGAAGGTTGGAAGGGGTATGAAAGGTAGGAGGTAGGAAGATTTATCTTCTATCTTATCTAACATCTGACCGGTACCCCTGACAACACCACTGTTCTTAGGGGCAGAAAGCTACTTACTAATAGTGCTCTATTAGTAATACAAACGGTCTCAACTATAACGAGCCTTTAATCTAGCGTAATGAGTACTAAAGCGTCACTTCTTGAAGGACCGAGAAGTCTGACTATGTATGGAAAAGCTTTCCAATAGCACGTCTTGGCAGCAAGGCTACTAACTTCTCGGGGGTGCACCTGCGCGAACCCGATTTCGCTAGCCGCTGTAATGATCGCATGTCGCCTGCTCAGTTGTGAAGTTTGCCGTATTCGTTGTCATGGTGCTCGCTGCTGGATTGCTACCCGCCCCCACGCAGGCAGGGTTCTATCAGGAACTTCGGCTTCCTGTCGCGCTCAGCGCCCTTAAGCTCATCGTCATATCCACAGTGTACACTGCTTCTTTTGTCGTATATTTTTCTGGTTGCTTGTCAGCAATCAGCAGCTTGTAGACTTGCGGGGAACAGCCCTGACCGAATCTGAGGGTGTGTCGGTCAGGCTATGAGATCTGTGATGAAGGATGTCGTCAAGCAGCAAACCACATATCAGCTAGCATACATCATACTCGCAAACACACAATCCTCTTGGAGTCATGACTCTATTCAACTCAGATGAACCCTCAAGCCTATATACGCCACCCATGTCCCAAGAAAGACCATCACCAAACTCCACAAATGCACATCCACCCCAATCCACGCGCAGCACTCAATCAAAGCTCATCTTCTCCTTCCCGCCAAAGCTCCCAAGCACGCCCATGCTCCCCCCACGACTCCTCCCCTTCCTCCCCCAAACCTCAAGCCCCCAATCAAACATCTGCCAGCACCACCCGCCCGCAACCATAACTCCACTAATAACATTCACTAGCCGCACCACGAGCGGAAAGAACCCACCCCACTCCTCCGCCACCGTCAGCGTAATCGGCTCGATATCAAACTTGACGAAGATGCCCGGCACATAATTCTCAGGAATCTCGTGGCTTTGCGAGGTGACGGCGTACTGGTTTGTCTTGATGGCGTGCGGGGAGGTGAAGATGGATTTCGCGGGGTGGGCGCCTTTCTTGTGGTCGTTTACGTTTTGGAGGAGGGGGAGGAGCGAGGCGTCGTCGGTGTAGATGGTCGGGACGATGGAGAGGTAGTACTGGTATTTGTAGAAGTGGTGTGGGGTGCTGGAGATGGTGTTGTCGAGGGGATTTTCGAGCGAGGGGTAGTAGGGGCCGAAGGAGAGCTCGGTGATTTGGTGGGAGAAGTTGAATGCTAGGGGGGCTGTTAGCTTTGTTCTGCTGTGTGGTGGAACGAGCACTTCTGCATCGTCGTAGCGAGGGTAGAGACGTACACGTATGATCCAAATGCTCCCCAAATTCCATATAGCCATGTCCCCTCGCCGTAATATGGAAATCTCCCTGCACCTTATTCCCATCCAAACTGCCAAAGATCCTACAACTATCACTCGGTCCCTTCACTCTCGGCGTCTTCGGGAACTTCTTCTTCTTCCGCGCCGCACCCAATTGATCATGCACATCCCACAGCTCCTCCCACCCGGGCTTCCCATCCTCACCCACGCCCAGTGTATGCACGCCCTTGGCGCCCTGCCACTGCTGCCAGCTCGTCGGGTCCTTGCGCAGCAGTTCGCCTGCGAGCGTGCGGTCGCCCGCCGCATCTTGCATGTTGATGTGTAGGTCGGCGCAGCGCATGGCGACTACGACATCGATGTTGATTTGCATGTCGTGCGAGACGCCCTTCTCGACGGTGAAGGTTTGCGTTGTTTTGCCTGTGTACCAGCGTCCGATTTCGGACCACGAGAGGTAGAGGCAGGTTAGGATGAGGAGGACGGTGAACGAGGACGAGTCGCGGCCGCGAGTGAGGTATGTCTTCTTGGTTTTGGCTGCGGGGTCTTGTTAGCAGACTCGTTGCGATATGAAGCCGACCGTGGTGGCTTGATGTCCGGTACAATTGCAACGCGAGCCCGCTACGAAGCAATTGTCCTCCACGGGTTCAAGCCCCACGAGATTCATATTGTAGACTTACGAAAAGCATCGAAACTCGATATCCCGCTTTTCGAAGCTCCAAAGGACTCGTCGTCGAGGCCATGCTCGTTGAAACCGCTCATCCTGTCGCAAAGAGGCGCGTCGCGCAAGTAGGGCGCTGCAAGCCCGGTGCGACTCTATGTACGCTGCGAAAAGCAAAAGAGCGAAATGGTAAGGTAAGGGAGCGTCGGGCGTGGATGGTGCTAGCTGTACTTTCGAACTTCGAACTGAACACCTGGCTGGGCACGGGCCATGCTGTATCGGAGGTGCCCCAAAACGCCGACACGTGCGCCCGCTTTTCACTTCCAACCTCTACCCGGTACTATACGGTCAACTAAACAACGGAGAAGGCACAGTGAGGCGTAGAATGGGTACATCCAGGTCCTGTTGTACACAATTCATTACAATGAGAGTTCACTCATTTGCTCGCATGCTCTAAGGTACAAAACAAATACTCTTAACAACTCCATACAGCCATTACACCCTCTCATCGCTCAATCCGCTGAACTTGCTACCGCCATCCTGTGCATTCGTATCCTTCGCCGACGCAGAGCCGCCAGGCAACGCATTCCTCTTGAAGAAATCCACCTCGGCCTTCCTCGACGGATCCTGCCTCGAGCCAATCTCGCCAAACACAGTCTTGCCCCCCAGATCATCCGTCTCAGTCAGTCCCTTCCCCTTAGGCTTCAACTCCCCCGCGTCGCGCGCCTGTTCCCCAGCACCCGCATATCCACCCGTCACATCGTCTGAGGACCAATCCGGCGCACCACCAGTAGGACCCGAAGCCGATGTGTTTATAGAATATGTCGGGCCTCTACCGGCATCCTTTCCAAGACCGGCGCCAGCATTCATTTGCTGGGTCTCGCTCCAGGCCTCTGTTGCCTCGCGCGCTTCTGCGTCCACGGCGGGGTTGAGCCTTGCAGCGCCGGATGTGTCGGTGTTGTTTGTGTTGGTGGAGTAGGAGGGCTGGTTGGAAGCCGCTGCTTTGGGGTTGCCTTCGCCGAAGGTGCCGTCCCCCTTGAGAGATTCGCCGGCGAGCGAGTCCGACGTCACGATACCCACGGATTCGTGGGCGGAGGCGTGCTTGGACGCAGGGTCGGAGGTGACCTATGGTGTGTTAGTATGAGCTCAATTGGGACGCGCAGCCAGTCATGACTGGAGCAGCAGCAGTTAAGACATTTCCCCGTGAAGCGCTGTTGGGTATGCAACCCAAAGGCTTGGAATAGGTCAATCGCGCAAGTACTGGCCGAGCGAATGTGATTCCAGGATGCTCACGAGGACCGCATGACCTTCGTATGCACGCAGCCAGAACCAGGGTAGCTTACCTTCTGTCCGTGTGAAGACGACATGTTGATAGTCTTGTTCGTCGTTACGCGTAAGATAGATTCGAAGTGTGCAATTAATCTACTTGTAATAGAGCAAAAATGTAGTTCAAGAAGCTGTGGCAGCATATGAAAGTCACTTCACACTGTCTACATCATCGCAGCGCTACGACGCAGACTTATGACGTCAAGGTCCCAGAAAAAGTACGGCCACGCGGCGAAAGTTGCCCCGCTACAACGACCCCGCTATGGCGAGAGATGTACACAATGCAGAACCATCCTTGAAAGTACCTTCCTCGACCTATGTTGGTGCGAATCGGGATCGGGAAGGACTTTTGGTCGATTGTATGCACGGTGGTGTTGTCGATCTTGGTCATTTTGTTGTCGTTGGATTGGTTGAGAACGAGGGTTTGGTTTCGAGAGATGGAGGCGAGCTTGCGAGGTCGGTGATCGATGAGAGCGAGCAGATTGAGTCTTAAGACGCAGGAACCAGGCATATGGGAAGGAATCTTTCATGCGCTGGGATTTACGATTCCATCTAGGATCAAGTAACACAACCAGAGCTTAGGGAGATACCTCTAGAACATCACAAGAATGATAAGACTACATTAACGTGATGTTGATTGAGAATTCAATTTATCTCAAGGCTGCGATAATTTTGTATCCGCCTAAAAGCTACTCACTCCATATCCATTTCGTGATCATCAACCATAAAGCACTCTCATCAGACCCGTAGGTATCCCAGAACGCCATCGGTAGTCCACTCAAAAGGGTAGACCATGCCATCCACCTACTGCATCACTGCACTAGGATCGTTCCTCGCCGGGTATCCCTAATTCTTGCCCGTCGTCTGCTCCAGTCCTGCCTTATCCTTTGCATCCCTTGTAACAGCATCATTCGGGATCCCGCTCAGGCCGTCCTTGGCCTGACGTCCTGTGCTTCCCACATCGCCGACAGCCGGCTCGCGCAGGTTGGAACCCCCAAGACCGGAGTGGGAGAGGTCTTCCGAGACACCGCCGGCGCCGACGTTGACAGTGCGCGCATCGGCTGAGTTGAAGTCAGAGGCGACCGGGGGTTGGTCGGGGAGCGGGAGGTTGGCTTTGCGCTCGTCGATGATGTCGGCTTTGGAGGGCATTTTGGAAGTGTGTTTGGGAATAGGGTTGGTTTGGTTTTGGTGGTGTGGACTGGGGGGTTCTTGTTAGCATGCTGCTACAATATGGTGAAGGGAGAAGCTTGAGAGCTCGATTGACAAGCTCCCAACGGCGTAAAACTCACATTCTTGGTGTCTTTAAAAGCAGGCAAGCTGTAGTAATCTTCCAGAGCGTGTAAAGGTGCAAATAACCCCAATCCCAGAGGCAGCAAGGCTCTTATAAACCTCTCTCACGCATGCCTGCCCCACCGTGACGTCACGCACCGTCAACCGCAGAAAACCCCTCTATGCGCAAAGAATCCCATCGAAGATTCCCGTCACCATCGTGATCGCAAAGTCGCCATGGCCCACTCACGCGACGGGATCGTGCATCGCTGCCGAGGCCGCCCGTGGATCGTTTGCCTCTGTTGGGGCTAACGGAGGCTCGTCGGCGGACGGGCAGTCCCTGCGTTGTGGATGGGGCAATTGGTGCGCGTAGCTGGGCCTGGTGGTTGTTTTGAGCTTGTGGGACGGCGGCGATCGGAGGGCAAGTCAAAAATGGGTGGGTACGAGGTGCGCGAAATTTTCGTGGATACGTGGGATTGTTGGGTGGTGGTGTTGTGGTGCGGACAGCGAGAGCATGTGTTCCTTTGGAGCATGGAATTGATCTAAGCCAATGAGGAAAGCGAACTTCCATATGCGTCTACCAGAAGAGCATTAGCGATGCGACGACAGTAAACAACATCTTCCCTCATCCGGACCTCAGAATATCGAGCGACCAACTCGACATCGCTATCTAGCATTCGCATAGCGTTAGAGCGACCGCTCCATCCTCCGCACTACTTTCCTCAACATAAACGCACGCCCTCGTAGTCAAAAATAGCCTCACCACCACACCCTGCCCCCACTCCCGACAACGTCCAGCATCCGCATTCACAAATATCATACAACCCTGCGCCCTAAGCGCGTCTCAACCTCGCTTACCCAAAAACACTCTCCGAAGGTCCGAAGGATGCAACCACCCTCAACATCGGAGCCCTTATGAACCGGCTGATGCGCTCCAGCAACGCCAGTCCCCTCGCTTCGCTATTATTAATTCTCGAGGATTTGATAGTCGCCGGTGCAGCATTGCGGAAAAGAGGGAAGTGGGTTGTCAAGTGTCTCCGATAGTCAAAGTGAGTCGAATTCATGGTTACCTATGGTAACTAGCGTAAGGATGATCTGCAGCGAATGTCCATGTCCACATCCAATTTCCCGACGCCCTCTGTTTTGTGCCCACCCAACCAAGCCCATCGCTAAATGCCATCAAATGATACTAGTGATTAAACGAAATGGTAAATAAGAAGAGCGTGTATACGTTGTGCAAACTATGCCCTTGGCGTAAGACCTACTCGCCTCTCGGCGCAAGTAGGGGCGGAAGGAAGGCCATCCGGATCTCAAGCCTTGTCTTTCAGCCCCAAAACACCTTCCCAAATCCACGAGTATTGTCGCTAGCCTTGGATTGCTCAAATGTGACCTCATCCCCCCGATGCGTCAAGGCTCCGAACCGATCGAACGGATTTTGGATAAGACATGGGGCGGTTATGGCACCGAAGCCCAATTATCTGCCAGACCTACGTTAGCATCGGAGTACAACAGAACTAGACAATTCCAAGCCTAGGGTTACGCTTACTCGAGAACCAATTCCGGAACGATATCGGCGACAAGTCCGGGAAGGCGGTGTTGAGGTACGCCGGGGTCGCGAAGTCGTAGTGACTTTCGGCAGTCTCGATCATGGTGGCGAGGCGTGGTTGCTTGATGCTGTCGCCGGCCATTTGCGCCATAGTCATTTGGTACTCGAGGTTTGCCGTGTTTTGCCAGTCCACGTTGTAGAATTGGCGGCCTGGTGTACCGTCAGCTAACATGTATGTTAATGATGAAAGGGATGCATGTACCTCTGCATTGCTGGATGAGATCGATGAGCGCATTCACGCTCATTCTCTCTCCACACATGGACATCTCTTGTGGCCAAGACGGCATATCGAGAGACCGGACCACAAACTTAGCGACATCGTACACTGACGTGAGGCACAGGTTCGACATGTTCTGAGCCGAATCGTACACCGGCGCTGTAGCAGTCATGTTCCTGATGTCAGCAATGTAGTCACCCTCGTTCCCATACCCGGTGTTGACACCGATCTTGAGCGACGTCATGCCGTTGACTGAGAAGCGTTCGTAGAAAACGCCGCAGATGTACACGGTTGATTGGATATAGCCACGATAGTGCTGAAGCAGGGCTAACGCAGCGCCTCTGCCGCGGTCCAGCAATCCGTTCTGAGATCGGAGTGATGGCTGCCCTTCGAATTCGGCTGGAGCGAATCGACGTACTCGGCACTGGACGGCTGCTTCGATCAGCCGCAACTGCGCGGTTCCAGTAACTGTAGAAACGACAGTATCGACACCCATGAGCGAGTGCTGGATGGAAGCTGGATTGGTGTAGTCGACAACCTGACATTGATACCCTTGAGACTGAAGATGCGGTTGTGGCTTCTGTCAGGTCAGTATTCAATAGGCAAAGACTTGACGGGGTGTTCCGCCACATGCCACAAGCGAAAGGGGAAGACTGACACTTCTCGACAAGACTATAAGCTGGTGGCTCGTGGAGTCGTGGATCTCCCGAGCGATCATGAGGGCTAACCCGCAAGTGCCAGCAACAGCTACTCGCATGACGGACATGCTGATATGAACGTACCCAAGGATCTCGAGCTCGGGTAGGAGTGGTTGAATGCAACGAAATGAGCGCAGAAGGGGCCTGGCTTATAAAACCCTGAATCTAACAAAAGATGAGCTTTGTTTCCGCCACAAAATAATGCTTGGGGAGAATTGACTGCAACGATGTCGGTGACTCACGGGGAGGAGTTCGGCCTTTTGATGTCGGTGAGAGAGTGCAGTGGGCAGATGATTTGACGAATCGCCTGGAACACGTGAAGTTGGCCTGGGAAGAATGCCAATGATATCCGCCAAAGCAGCCCCGTAGGATGATCGTAGGTGAAGAACGACACCAATAGAAGAACCGCAATTGCATGCAGTAAGGACTTTGTGCCTTCCCGGGGATAGTGTGTCCTGAATGGGCCGGCAGCGGTCACCGCTCTCCAAGATATTCAGGGCTTTCAGGAGTGAGCAACGTTGGTGGCAAGCATAGGCCGTTGGTCAAAGCCCAAGTGCGAACAGGCGGTTGCCTTGCCACGACGCCTCTTTGTGATATCAATTCATTTCCGGTGTGGGATGCATGCTCTGATTTGCCGATAGTACTAGAGTTACGGACGCCCGATGTGTCTTGGCTCACCGAGGTGGGTGTTTTCGGAGTCGGAAGGGGCCGATGATGCTGGTGTAAACGTGGTACTCTGTGGCAAGTATGAGTGATGCCTGAGAGCAAAGGTGAATGATGATGTTGTAAGAAGGTGGTGTAGCGGTTAGCGGCCTCCCTTCCGAAGCAACCCTGCCACGGTAGCATCTGGAGAGCCATTCATTTCGTCTTCACCTGACCCGGGTCCAATAGAGAGGCAGAGGCTCGGGCCACAACGGCTGATGGCTTCGACGGCCGCGTGGGTGATGTAAAACGGGGCCGGGGGAAGTGCACGCTTGGACCCTATATTTTCAGCCCTAGCACGGGCGGGATCCGCCATAAGGCTCGCCTTGCAACGCCGAGTGTCCTTGCAGTCGGAAGGTTCTGACTATAGGTCGACGGAAGCATGTGAGCGATTCCCAGCTACACGGCGACGATGCTGTGGCGTCTCTCGAGCTTAGGCCCGCCGTGGTAGAGACCAACCAGATACGCATATGCAGCGTATCTTTCGGTGAGCCCCTTGGGTGGTTCACTAGATGGAACCTCGCTGGGAAACGACGAATTGGGAAATTGGGGGCCAACTCCCAGAGAAGTCCGCTAAGGATTTTGCGGCTTCTGCAGGCTGAATAATCGGCAAGGTGATATAGGGAACAGAAAGAGAATGAGGATGGCCAAAAGAAAGTAACCGAGAAGAGGTCCAAGAGCCGCGCCACTGGGTGAAGCGCACTACAAGCTCCCCGCACCGCAAGGATGACCAGTACCGCGCGAGTCAGATTTAGCGCGGAGACTACAACCGGGGCTGAAAGGCGTCGGAAACTGTAGCCATTGGTGCGATGGAAATGAGTCGATACCAGCCGGTACAAGAGTCGTGCTTCCTCAAGAGCAGCCTTCTGCCTTGACTCAACCATCTGAAACCGGTGACGGTGGAGCAGACCTCGACAGGAGATGGTCTGGACTAGAAAAGATGGACGGCAAGGTGCATGCTGTCAGATGAACGAGAAGGGTGGTCTAATCGAGCGCGCGCATTCGCGCTTCTGTGCGGCGACCTCAGCTCCATCTTACGGTGAGAGTCGCCGCCTAGGGTCAAAGGTGGTGATACGCAGGTTGTTGCCTAGGGCCCGTTGCCTTGTGAGAAGGACGAAACGAAAGTCGGTCGGAGTGGCGAAACATGCTCGACATCGGGAATGAGTCGGTGGTTGTGATTAGGTTGATGGACGAGACGCACGGAGGTTTGGATAGGAATGTGGGTGCCGCGCCCGCAGACTAAGCGCATCACGTTGTTGCGCGATTGCCAAGAAAGTCGCGATGCTCGTGCCAGCCGTGCCCATCAGCACCATGTCAAGGGAAGTGGGCGGAAGATTACATGTAGCCGCCCGGCAGCGCCCGTAGGGCAGAGGATTGGAGAATAAGGCGAAGCTGTAGAGACCGCAATCGAGCCATTTGCCGGGCGTTCAATGTATGGACGTCCAGCAACGAACGACCTGTTACGGTTAGCCGCATTCAGCGGCTGCCGGACAAAGGCACGTGACCAGGAATCGCGCTCGCGGTGGGCCGTGCTAAACGCGCCATGGTCGACAACCTGCCACCAACATCTTGCACTCGCGTTCCGATTTCCTTCAGACCAAACCTCCAGACACTGCTCTCGCTCCTTTGCTCGTCGCGACTGCAACCCAGACCAATTCGCAATGTCCTCGTCACCGGCGCCCGCCGCCAGGTCATCGCCGACTGCACCACCAGGTGCTCTGGCCTTCCTCGTTCATTCTCCAACGACGGTAGCCAATTCTCTGCCCCCAGACGTCGACAACAAGCCGCTTGCGCGTCAGAAGCGCAGACGCACCAGGTATGCGCTCCATCTCTCTTCCTATTCCAATTGTTCACAGGTCGCGATATTTGGGATGCTGGACGCGTTACTGGACCGTGCGCCGTCCCGTCCGCGATCCGACGCATCACCCCCGCCTATCGTTATCGTAGAGGCTAACCATCCCGGCACATAGCAAAGAGGACGAAGACATCTTGAAGGCCGAGTACCAGCGCAACCCAAAGCCCGACAAGGCGCTGCGCATGGAAATCGCGAGCAAAGTCGCCCTCGGCGAGAAAGAAGTCCAGGTAGGTCAATCGCTTTGCGACACGTCGCACTTTTCATCCTGCAGCACCTGACCAACCACGTCCCAACAACCCTTCGCGTTCCCCACCTCCCCACCTCATCCATCGCAAGCTGACAGCGACCAGATCTGGTACCAGAACAAGCGCCAAAACGACCGACGTCGCTCTCGACCTCTCGACGGCTCCTCCGACCCGTCGCTGATGTCCTCGTCTTCGCTGATGTCGGACCCACCGACCGAGGATGACGTCAAAGCACGCGACGACTATACGAGCGACGAGCAGAAGGAGCAAGAGGCCGACATGGAGAAAGAGACGGAGCAAGTCACCAAGGCCGACAGCGCAGAGCCAGCAGTGGCCGTAGTGGAAACCGCAGCAGCAGAGCCGAAGACCCCGACCAAGGAAGTAGTCGAGGACGCGCGCGACGTAGCGGTACCTGAAGCAGCCGCGGCAGCAGAAGCCGCAAAGACCGACTCTCCGGACACAATCGAGTCGAGTAACGTCCCATCTACCGACCCTCGCACCGCCGAGACTGCGCCAACCGAGCTCAGCAGCTCCCAGCAGACGCACCTGTCCTCACAAGGTGCCTCGCAGCAGCGAACCTCTTGGATCTCCAACCGACGTAGCGCTTCCTTTATGCGCTCTGGCGACGACTACGCGCCTGAGACCATCACCTTTCCTGGTGGCTCGCAAGAGGCCACTGCAGGCGCTCTTAAGCGTACGCATTCTTTCGTGCGCATCTCTACGAACGAGGATGGCACAGCTCGCGTTGTTACCGATTTAGATAAGACTCCCTCTCCACCGCACCAACGGACGAATCCAGCTGCCTTCTCTCGTGCTGCCGCCGGGCTCCGAAGAAGCTACAGCGCCGCGGGACTGAACGACCGCCTAACCGCCGTCGCGCGTGAGGAACGGAGCCCGAAGATACCCAGGACCGCATCCAACGTCGGTCGTAGCAGGGACTCACGCGCATGGGAATTCTGGTGCGACCCGGACACCCGCTACAACACGAGCTTGACAACTCGGGCGGAGCAGGAGGGAAGCGGCAGCGCTGCAGATGCTATCGGTCTTCTGCGCGCGAACCGCCAGATCCTTGCACAGAACCAGGCCCGCCAGAACTCGCCCGTCGTTTCGCGTCACCGTTCGTCGAAGATGTCCAATGAACATGGCGTCACGAAGTCGCGTGGTTCTATGCAACGCGCCTCGACCATCTCCGGTCGTCTGCAAACGAAGGGCAACAAGAAAGCCTCCAGTGGCAGCGACACCGAGTCCCTTCCGCACACCGAATCCGATAAGGAGAATTGGGAACCAGAGTACCCACAAGTTCGCCGTCCGCGCCAGTCCGCTAAGCACCCGCGCCAGGTTCTAGGCGAGAACACGGAGATCATGTCGCAGAGCACCAGCCTGGGTAATATGTTGGCTAGAGCGACGGGTAGTACGCCGAGTAAGAGAAGGAAGGGATCGGATCCTGAGCAAGACGACGAGTTGAGGCTCTTTATGAACAGTGGTGACGTGAGTGCGAGGACGACTGTGAGTTCTGCGGAAGAGGCAGGCTGTGTGGAAGGCCTGTTGAAGTTGAGCCAGGGACAGTGGAAGTGAGCTCTGGCAAGCAAGCTTGATGACGTATGACCAAGGTGTTTCGGTGCCATTGTGATCTTCACATCTTATTTTTCACACATTCGTGTCGTCGATATTTTCATTACATGCATTGCATCTGGAGCGGCGGAATTTGAGGGAACTGGTGGATGGCGTTTGGAGATTGGGGATTGTTGTTTGTCGAGCTATTTCTATTTCAACGATGAGCTTCGTCCCACATTCTACTAAGTTCTCGCGCTGTCATGTCGGCCTACGTTGCAATTAATGGGGTCACTCCAAGGTCAGTTTAGCTTCACACATCATCTCGCAATGCACGTCACTCATCGCTTTCAGTCGCTTGAATCATCCCGACAAGATGGCCTTCGACTACTATACACTGTTACCAACTGACACACGAATGGGGACCCGAACACCCCACCACCTACGCCACGAACTCCCCCAATTTTGTCGTTCTCCAAGTCAAATCAGATCTGCGCCCACAAGAGTCACGACTGCACCGCCTTGGACCTCATGTAGATCCGCCGCAAGACATCTTCGTACTTCTTGTAATCAGGGAAGTCTTCGCCGTGACACTCGCGCTTGACGCGCACCGCGTTGGCGGCACACTCAACGCCGTTCTTCCAGTCGTGGGCTATTTCGCAGATGAGGGCGAGGTCGAGGTAGCTAGTCATCGTCAGTTGCTATCATTTGGGTAGGCGATGGGAGTGAAAACTTGGGGGAGTTGATAAGGGGAAGAGACGTACATGTGGGCGAGGCGAACGGAGTAGTCGCCTTCTTCTTTGTGGAGTCCTGCGAGCTCGAGGAGTTGCGTTACGAAGCCGGGCTGCTTTGCGCCTTGTTGGAGGTGCGGGCCGCGGAGGTAGCGGGTGGCTCGGTCGAGTTCTGCGATTCGGAATCTGGAGGTTGGAGTTAGTGACACCCATTCACGAAAGTTCTCAATGGTTATGATTCGGGGACACATACCGCCTCTCAGCACTCTGATGCGCAAACGTCTCCAAATCATCCTCGTCCTCGCTACAGGCCCGACAATCACACACGAATCCATAGTGCTTTAGCTCCCAAGCACGCAGCGTCTTCTCCTTGGCCATATCGCAGTACGAAAAGGTGATTTCGTCACCGGCCATGACGTCGTTGATGACATGCACAGTCTCCTTGCCGATGGCAGCGTTCCAAGTGAAGTTCGCGTTCGGATTGCAGGAGTGGTTGAAGCGGGCAGCGTGGGGAAAGACAGCAGCGCCGTTGTTCATTTCCATGCAGTTCGTCTGGAAGATGCTGACCAGGGAGGGAGATTGAGAAACGCGGGCTTCGTGCTGCTCGGTTATACGTTGGAGTTCGCGGCCTCGGACTGATTCGTGGACTCTACTCGGCCACTTTCTTTTGTCTTGGCCGTGGGCTGATGCTAAGCTGAAGTAGAGAGCTCTCTCCGAGGCTGAAAGTTTCTTGGCTGCTTCTTCGACGTCGGACTTGAGGTAATGCGCGATAGGGACGATGAGGAGGGGCGAGTCGGTTAGGATGCGGGTGCCGCGCTTGAGGTCCTTGATGGCGAAGCAGCCGTAGCCTTTGTTGGGCATGGCTCGCACCTCGTAGTATGGGTTGTCTACAATTGGATGTTAGTGTGCGTGGTGTCATCATTTTTAATGTTCTTACCTGGTGCTTTCGGGGCGGTTTTTGGAGCTGATGACTTGGTGGCGTGCAGAGCCTCAACCTTTGACCACTCCAAATTGATCGCGGCCACCGAATCCTCGAAACCGTCCGTCGCAATTGGTCCTGGTGGCGGCATGCTGTATTAGAAGCTCAGTGTAGTCGAGCAATTGCAGTGAGAATACGTCGAGCGGACGCTATAAAAAAGCTGCTTCGAAGCAAAGACCGGCGACGCCTTAAATAGCTGCGTAGGTGAAGGAGCAAATCGACTTCAGCCGAATCATCGCTTGTGTAACGCTGGTCGGTGAGCAACGTTTGTCGTAGTCGCTGGCGCCATTGACGAGGTGCTGTGCCACCATCGCCAGATCAAAAGGAGGCGAGAGGGCGAAGTAATTGGCCCAGAACAAAAGTTGAAAATAACCGTATCTGGCGAGGTCGGGGCGAGGCTGACCCGCGCCTTCCTCGTTGTGCCTTACTATTCTTGACTTTGATGGACTTGATCGCCGGGTTTCCTCGTATTTCTACATCCCATTCGCGCAACATGTATGACACGTTTAAACACAATATTATCTTGGCAAATTACACACCCTAGTCGCTGTCTATATTACAATTAAGGTGATTTGCCTACCGAATACTTGAGTGCTCGGTGCTAAGACGATCGGCTCGTGGATGGGTGCGGACTGCAGCGAAAATCGAGCGTCAAAGGACACTGCAGGATTACCTTGAATCCGTCATCCTCAAGAATTACCATCGGGAGAAAGGTGGCTGACATAATCAGCACTCGAATTTTGCTGCACTGTGAGATGGTTGACCTTTCTCGGTCGGACCAGAACTCGTCGGGTGACCGTACCGTTACTGAAGCCAACCATCTACCCAAGGATTTAACGCTGCCTGGAATCACTCGTCTTCTCCACGCTGGTGACTTCTTATAGTGACTCCTCACTCTTACAGTACTTCTCAGCACACACCCGGCACAATGGGCCCGCAACCATTCCGCTTTCTGGACCTGCCATTGGAGCTCCGGCTCATGGTATACGAGCGTATACCACGCTACATCAAGCATACGCACGTCAGATATCCACCTAAGGAAGGCCCTATATGCATGACATTAGTCCACAGAGCGATTTCCGTATCGATACTCGCCACTTGCCGGGCCGTTCACGAGGAGGGAAAGGCTGTGGTCGAACGAATGGCTAGGACATTCATTTCGAACGGGAGTCCGAGACTCATCTACACTCCCGAACCCGGAGGTTTTGTCCTACAGGGACTATTCGAGGCACTATTTCGCAAATGCCGCTCTGTCGCCTTCGGCGGCGCCAGATCTGGGGAGATTCCAACGTACCTTCGGTCAGTAATTTCCTCGACGCACCAGCAAGGGAACCTTCCGCTAACGTATCTTCAGTCGACAAACTCTTGATGTTGCTGGACGGAAAACACTTCTCTACTCAAACCTGCACGATCTCTTACTCGCAGACGGCACACTCCAAGCAGTCGAGCACTTCATCCAGCAAGCAGCACTCCAAATTGCGAAGGATCCCGCTAAATACCTCGAAATCGTAACGCGTTGCCTTCGCTCGCGTTCGAACGAGTACTCACAGCGTTATGATCCAGAGATTGAGGCTCATGTTTGGCTCGACTACTTCCAGTTATGTCTTGGTGACACATTTCCCCTCACGCCCGCCCTGGCTGGATTCTTGTACGTTGAACACGAGAGTGAGGCGTACGATAGAGGTGGTGTTCCGGATTCGGCGGATGTATTGAACGATGGAAATCGGGTTTGGTTCAATAGAGTTCTTGACTCACCGGTTCTTGGGGCGATGGACCAGCAGGTGTGGGCGGAGGAATGGCTGGAGTAGGATGAGGTTTGCGGCTTGTTCGGGAAGATGCACAATTGATCATTCAATGTGCTATATATTAAGTGACAAGGACATTTCCTATTACCAGAGCCCCTGGTCCTTGTAGCAAAGAGGCATGTGATCGAATCCAGAGTGTTCGGAATTACCGCTGGTTCTGGACACCTCCTTGACTGATTGAGCGTTTCATATCCATAGCGAGAGCTCCAAAATCAAAATTCGAAAGATCCTCATGTGCTGACAACATTCATTGGACGACTCGAAGAAAGTAAGAATCAAAATTTTAGCTACATTTGGTCCGCGGCATTAATTGTGCAGTACTGCCCCATCCGAAAGAAACACAGTGTAGAAGACCAACATGCAAAGGATTCAAGCCAATGACCACCATCCGAATTACGGAATAGTAGATCTGATAACGTGCCTGATTGTATAAAGAAATCGAAAGAAGCACCGATGATCGCGCATCATGTGCCGAGAACATCAGGCACCTCGGGGCAACGACAAGTCGGCTGCGCTTCCACATGGCCAAAAGAGACTTCCCCGGGTCATCGCCTCCAATATCGAAAATCGGGTATAAAGTCGCAGCCTACAAACCTCAAACAGAGGGGTCTCAGCACGTATCGCCCTACACTAGAGTCCCTAGCTGTCTTGCAAATGCGACGCGATTTTCACTTTCCCGCAAGAACAAAGGTGTCGCGGGTCCATCCAAACCACTTGCTCATACGGCGTCCCATCGATTGCAGCATGATCGGGTCGATTGTCGGGTTTGGATGAGGCCGATGAAAGACGATCTTTCCCGTACCGGTTTCTTCCTCGAAGATGACTATTGATCCGCCACCGTTCTTAGCCTTCATCCCAGTATACTGCATCGCGCGAACGAAGTCATCCCATCGGACAGATTGTTCGCGTTCGGTGACGGTGAGTGGAAACATGGAGCGGAAGATGGTTCGCGAGTCCTTCGGTACCACAATGTTGGGCTTCGATTTGCTGTCTTCGATAGGCGTGATGTCTTCGGCGGTCTTGGTCGAGCCGGCAGAAGTGGCTTCGTTCAAGCCTGGAGATTGAGCCTCGCCTCGCGTCTTGATCTTGACTTTAGGCTCTTGAAGTTGCGCCTTCTTGGTGTCGTCTCCTAGGATGTGACAATAAGATTAGCATTGTATCGGGTGTGGTGTTTGTACCCCGGTTTACTTACCATATGATGGAAGTGGAAGAAAGAGGTGTGTGCCTGCGCGGCTCGGCCGGCTCGTGATATCTGAGAGGATCTGTTTACGCTTGCTGTCGAGCAATGCTAGGTGTCCAGGACTCCTCCACATGTTCAGCGTAGCCGTGTACCCAGTGATATCCTCTTCGTATGCGCACTTCTTGAAGTACTTCTCGTAAACCATGAGAATTTCCTTCCAAACGTCCTGGAAAGCCCCATGCATAGCATTGAACTGCCGTAGCCACTTCTGGTTCTTGCCTCCGCTAGGTGGGTTGATCGCTTGTAGTACAACCAAAGCAGACACCATGAAGCAATCGCAAAAAGCCTTCTTGTCCTTAGCACGAGGGCCCCACCAGGAAAGTTGGTTCTTGGTGTCGTAGATGTTTTCCGGGTAATCTCTATCCATTGCGGGACGATGCAAGCGTAGAGTGTAAAGCATCTCCACGAGAGCGATGTAATTCGATAGCCTTCCGTAGAGGACTTCATCTAGTCGTGCGCGTTCTGCAGCTGGTGCAAATGCCAGATGGTCATCGAGGAGGTCGAGTATCAAGCCGAACGGGAATCGGCGATCACATACGTGATTTCCCTGCAGCTGCATAATGCACCACCAAAGCCTCTGGTTTTTGTAGAGCTCAGTAAGGGTGAAATTCTCCTTCAGGTCTCTGTAAGTTCTACGGATGCTCTCACCCTTCATGATGTACCTGTGGGAGTACATGTGCGAGAAGCCAGGACGTTCCGGCACCATTGCCTGCAGTTGTTTCTTGCAAAGACTTTAGTTGGGGTACAAATTAGCTAATTTTCAAGTGGATCAGGTGTTACAAGGTTTCGATATCTGACTGTCCAATAGTTGTACAGAATATGCGTGCTGGCAGGTGAATTAAAGACATGTACGCTAGGGTTACTTACTGGGCGCCTCTAATCAAGAGTACCTCCAAATCATAGAGCAGGTCATCTGTCTCTTCTGAGATTGGAGCAGCAGAGTCGAAAGCGACTTGGTGTGCTGCATAAGCTTCGCGTAGTTGGTGAGACAGACCAAGGACATCCTTCCAGAACCAGTGCAACTGTATGTCCGCATGCAGTTCTTGAACGGTCAGTTTACTACTGGCCGCGTGTGGCAAAGCACGAGCGGATTGGATAGATGCCAGTCGACTCATGTTGCTGAGATTGCGTTTGAGATAGGATGGCTCGGTCTGAAGCAACCAAAGGTGATCGCCGGTAGCATCCACCCTCGCCGCGGCCTGTGAAAGCAAGACATCCACATCGAACGTCGGTGGAGGCGAGAAAGGTTGGTGAGTGAAACTTGACCATGAGGAGACTTCTCCAGGCGTCTTCAAGCCGCCACGGATGAGCTCATTCCAATTAGTTGCGGATGCTGGCTGTTCCTCTGGAACACGATCCAACAGCAATTCAACGATGCGACGCAAAAAGCTCATCAACGTGGCTTGAGCTTCGAACGTAAGGCGCGCGCGGGGGAACCCAACGACTTGAAGGCGGTGGGTAGCTTGCCAGTCGTAGGCTGTCAGTTTACCGTAGTCTGGACCATACATGAAGACGCAGCCAGGGTTGTATTCCACATCCAAGTATCCGGATGACCAAGAACACCTCAATTGGTCATGATCAAAGTTCACCCACGCTTCAATTGGGTAGTTCGCACGGTGATGGATCAACCCAATGAGCTTATTCGGATCCTTTACGAGCGTCTGCACATCCAGGTACGGAAGCAGAAAGCATTTGCGACGCTTCTCGCGCAAGGTCCTCAGATCCACGTTATCGTATTCCAGGTCCGCGATAAATCCCTTGGTCTTCGGCAGGTCAGGCTCAGCAAGTTTCAGCAGAGCTTCTCGCTTCCGGTGAGAGCGTTTACGCCAACGATGCAGAATCTCGTCTCCGCGATGACGAACTGAGGCTACGAGGAAGAGCTGGTCGTCTGTAGTGCTCTTCACATAATTCCCTAGAATATTTGATGCTTGATCATCGCTGAGCACCTTGGTGTAGTGCCATCGGTAGTACTTCTGCAGAGAGGCCGCGTAGAAGTGAGATAGACCACCAACACAGCGGCAATGCGATTCGTGCTCGAGAATCGGTACATCCGTTTGAAATGTATAGATCTCGGCACACTCGAGCTCGTTTCGGAATGGAGGTGCGCAGCAAGCTTGGAGGTGGTTCAGCTGCGGCATGGTTTGGCAAGAAATGCAGCTAATCGGTGGTTAAGTGGCAGAGAGCTAGAGGGAGAGTTTTTCATGGAGCTCGCAGGTTTGCGCCAGGTGAGACCTTCATAGGCTCTTTCTCGATAAGATAAGCGAGTTTTTGTCAGTGGGGGCAATGGGGTGACTGCGTCGAGGAGGGCAGTGTATGAGAAAATAGTCAAACTAATAAATGTATTGTCGGAGCAACAGCTTCTCCATCATCCTTCGAATTAGGGTTTTTAAATCTAGTCTTATCGTCGTGCTACATGGCAAAGGTCGTACTGAGTTGGGGTGAATTCTGGAAACCTCGAACAAATTTTACCATCGGTGAGACAACACGACGCTTTTATACCGCCAAGCAGCCACAGAAGTCATTTTAGACCCTTCAACAAACGTGTGAATGCAAGAAAGGCTAGCGAGATGCCATAGCTTATAGAAACAGTTTTTATGTGCTGTTCGGTTTAGTCGTAACTGAGGCCGCGCGTTAGACATTCTAGGGAAAGACCGGTGAAGGAAGCTTTTGGAGGGACCGAGCAAAGAAGCGGATCTGAAAGCTACATTGCATACGATGATCCAGGTTGTGCGCAATGTTCCTCGAGGTAAGGCGGTGTACTTAATGGTGCTCGATCAGGTGGCATTCCGTAATAAGGTGGGAGCCGATCTGGACTGATCATGCTCAAATACGTCACTCCAAGCAACTAAACTTGTGCAGCCATACCTTCGTAGAATCAAACTCTTACTATCGACTTAAGACTATTAGAGTACTTTGAGCAATGATTATTTCAATCACTCTCATTTGAACTCATTATTTCCATCCAAATGCTCAGGTGCGCAAATAGCAAGAATGCATTTTTCGTGGACTTGCCTTAAGTTCACAAATCAATCTCTGCAGCCTTGGGTTTATCTGAAGCATCTCAACTCTTCGCCAGAGATTTTAGCAGTGACTCTTGCCATCTTGCTTCTGCAAAAATGTCACCCCCGCCACCAGAGCAAAACACGTCCCAGATTAACCCACGAAAAGAGCACAACATTCATTTCCTTCCCCCACAGCAACCCTCCGACCACGACCCATAAGCTCCCTGCCCAGCAATTCAGCACCAGACTTCTTTCAGTTTCAAGTCCTAACCCAACTCAGGACATGTCGGCCACGTGCACCTCAGGCCATAAAGTTTCCCCACCCGTTCCAAACCCTGCTCGTATCACCTCGCATCTCGCCCACGGTGAGAACAAGAGCGGCATTAACCCGGTAAACGCCACCGGTCGGAGGCCGACAAACACACAAGCTTTTCGGCAATTTGTATGCTCCCGTTTGCGTTTCGTGATACCAGACCGCCATTTGACCACATCTCGCTCCAGAGGTGCTTCACCACCACAAGACCTGCATGTACTTCTACGTCTCCACCTGCATGTACTTCTACGCCTCCGGCGCAGAATCCTAGCAATAACGAATTAAATTCGCGTATTGTATAGAATTCTCAGCGAGAAAACTCAAGTGCATGCTCCCCTTTCTCGCTTACGAGCAGATCCTTTCCAAAAACAAGCTCCACCCGCACGCGATGCGTTTCACCATCCGCGTCTTGGCAGCACCGCACCGACATCAACAAGCTCCTGCCAAGCCCGCTCAGGTCACACAAGCCAGTGCTGAGACATTGGCTCGGAGCTTGAGTCCAAGGCGGCAACGTCAGCTGTCAAAGGGAAAGGCCTGTGAGGTTGTCTTGAGGGCCATCCTCCGACGCGTTGGAATGTCATCGAGGTACGTGCGTGGAGATGCTAGTGTGAGCATTCTCAATGCATTGGGAAGGATGAAGCGTGCAGCTGAGACCATTATAAGGAACGGGGTGGTGGGCAAACAGTGGAGATGGGAGAGTAAGTGGTGGTCCGAACCAATCTTTTGATCACATAGACGTTCTTGAAATTCTATCTTTTATAAGCCGCCAACAATAGTCGTGCCACAAGTCGCCATGTTAACGCCCGCCCTGTGGTACCATAGTTCCCATGTTCGTAGTTACTGACGCTCTCCTCAAGCGAGGAGCCGCGGACGAAGGAAAAGTCTGAAAAATAAAAAGCCCCCATAGCATCCCCACGCGTGCCATATCTTTGCAAGGGTATCAACGGCCCATCCGTGCCAACGATTCGCCCGCTCAAACTTCAGTGATGGCAACAAGCGTCATCTTGGGCGCCTCAGAGTCCTCGACGACCTCTGCGCGCTTCGCCTTCCGCTCAGCGCCCTCGGGCGAACCGGCGGCGGCGGAGTTGGCGGGGACGTTGATACCAGGGTTGACGACTATGCCAATGCCGGCACCCTCGGAACCGAGCTCGATCTTGGGGGAGTCCTTCTGGGCCTCGCGGGCATAGCTGAGGGCTGCGTTGAAGCCGGCAAGATCACGCTTGATCCAATCCATGGCGGATTCGACGGCGGCGAGCTTGTTGTCGACGGGTGCGGGAGCAGCTTCGCGCTTGTTGATGATGTTCTCAATGGCGCGGCGGAGGTTGCCTCGTTTAGCTGCTTCTCCCTCAGCGGGTTGTTCTTGTTCAGGCGCTTCGCCTTCCGGCTGTGCTGCCGGTGGTTGCTGACCTTGTGCTGCCGCAGCGCCTTCGCCGCCGGCACCCGCAGCGCCTGAAGCGAGGGTGGCCATCAACTCTGAGGCTGATTCCGTAGATCCCAGTGAAATTTCACCATCACCGACTACCAGGGCCGGAGAGTAGGCACCCAAGTTGATGTTAAGCGGGACAGCACCGACGGCCGCGACGAGGGCAATGAGGACGTGTTGAGGAAGCATCTTGTCGGTAGGGTTGGGGTATTAGACTTTTGACTAATGTGGTTGTAGATGTGTGTGGAAAGATGGTTCAAAGAACGAGAATGTGATCTGGTGAATAAAAGACTGTAAAATCTGGTCGCACGGCGACAGAGAGGACTGATTAGAGTATCGGTAAGAAGTGAAGGTGAGTGGCCGGACTGAAGAACAGAAGAAGTGGTCCCAAATGCATCTTATATCGAGTTCAAGTCTTGCTAGCCTCGCCGTCACGATGGTGACCCCTGCGGTCGCCAAGCCAGTCCCGCCGTGCACAGAGTGCTTGAAACTTCTGTGAAGCCGGGCCAAGACAAGCAAGCATAGCGTGGCACACGCCTGTAGCGGTCTGCCAAGGACTTTTGTCGTTTGAAGCCAGCTCGAAACTTTCGTGATGCCGTGCCAAGTAGTATAAGCCTGCGGTTGCATTTGCGACGTGCACGGCAAGCATGCCCAGAGTGGGCCCGCACCGCGGTCTGGAGCCTCCACTAGAGGGGGGTTCGCAAAGAGGATTTGCGTCTCGGCCGCTAGTCGTCTCGTCACAACGCAGCGGCACATCTCGTCACACTTGAGCCTCGTCAACAACCGAGGGGCAATGAGCGGAGCGGCGTGCTTATGGTGAGAAACTAGTCGGAATGTTTGTTTCGATATTATAGCGGCAACCGACAATCTTGAAATCTAGCCCCAAGCGTGAGCTACTAGTGCACATTAATTGAAATCGCGGAGAGGGCGTCTGCGGAGTTTCGACATCTGCCCGGTGAATTCTGCAAAGTAGCAAGAATGCCCCCACTCGCGAGAGTCATTGTCGCATGAAAGCGGTAATTGAGCACGCTCACAAGCCAAGAACCGGAGGTGAGAGAAGAGCCGCCTCGACGCGTCCTATGCCCAGACAACAAGTGACCAGCGCCCTCAGGCACGGCTGCGTGAACGGTTGGGATAGCGTCCTTGGCGACGTTTCTCCACTGAGACTCCACAGTGGTCATCCACTCCCACCTGGGGATAAGGGACATCCCTCGGCGGTTGAGCTTGGGTTGGAGAAGCTCCTGTCGAGACCATCGGCGTATTGGCCAAGCAGATCTACTAGATGCTTATGAGAATGTGACTCGCGTCTGACGTTCTTCCAGCAGGCATCTAGGCGAATAAAAGTCTTGGCCCGCCTCAGCTCGGCCTGGGTTCCAACAAAGGTGCGACGGAAGCGTTTCTTGGCCCGACCGCGAGTTTCTGCAGCGAGCATCAACGTGCACGGTTTGTGTCAAACCTCAGCATCGGGCTTGCAGCCTCACCGTGAGTGGTGGGCATGTGCAAGCATGCTAAGGCCGCTTTAGCCTGTCGCAGTGGCATCGATCCCAACGTGTCGGGCATTTCGACGGCAAGAGGCTCGGCGCATATGCAGACGCGGAGGGAATGCTTCAGTGGCCGCGTTATAAACGTCGCTTCGATAGAATGAGGTAGACACGGCTGAACAAGGAGGCATTGGACGGGCAAAAGGCCCAAGTCGAGGGGCGGCGCGGCGCTTTGGTTTCTCCTCGCCGTAGCGTAGACTCCTGGATCGTCAGGAGCGACATTCAATATCTTGGCGAGAGGGAAAGGCCACTCGTGATTCACTTGTGATTCACTTGCAGCATATCGCCCAGAACGATCGGAACACTTCTGTTGCATTTCGGCTCTCCTCCGCTCGATCCTCTGAACGACGCCTTCTATCAAGCAATACTTGACACTTCTCAGCTGTGGGAGGGGAGAGATGTCAGTGAAAGCATGTTGTTGATACCTCCACACCAAGACGTGTCACCAAGGCTTGGGGGGACGTAAGTTGGGGAAGCTCCACAGCCCACCTGTTCGCCTCCCAGAGACCCATCTTTTCGCGCCCAGAAGCGATCGAGCGATCGCGTCTTGGTCGCAGTGATGAAATGCTTGGACAGATAAGAGTCCAAGCCCGACGGCGAGTGAGACAAGGCGTGAAAGATCGTTGGCGCCAATTCGTCCCACGTATGCCTTGTCGTCAATGCCTCGTAAGTGCTGTCTCAGGTTTGCTGGCTCCAGCTGGCAGCAAGAGAACAGTAGCTTGCGTATTCAACTCTTGACCTCCACTTCGGCAGCCTTGATTTGGTCAGCCGTCGTTCGGCCCAGTCCTTCTTTTGCGTAGAAGTCCATGGGGTAGAGGTTTCTCCTCGCCTCTCCATTCTCGCTCTCCCCCTCTTCCTCGTCCAACCACGGCGCTTCTCGCACGCCCAAAGTAACAAGTGCTTCGTACGGGCTTAACAACGGCCGAGTGAACGCGTAGCCCCAATCGATGCTTAGCCTTGGGCACGCAATCTGCACCCACGCCTCTACATCGCTCATCATGGCCAGCTTTCCTGGAAAGATCTCGCTCAGCAGGAGGTTGACGGACTTCAGGCCCTGCCGTTTTAGCTCGTTCTCGATCAGTGTAAGAGTGTGAGGGTTGCCTTGTCGGCCGAGTGATCCAAGAATGATACCCCAAGTGCGCGCTTTGCGGGCCGTCAGGATGGCTGTCCGGCGGAGCGAGTAAAGCGACGTGTGCGCGTACGTTTCGTGGGTCAAACGACGGGAGTACGGATCGTAGCGGTAGGCCGGTAGCGATGGGTTGGCTATCATGGCGCTCTCCAAGTGGAACCTTCCGTCACCGAGGTACAGCAGCATGTCCGGGACAACCTCCTCTCTCCCTCTTGCGTCGAGCTGTCCCGGTTTAATTGCCATCGCGGGCGAAGTGCACCCTAATATCTCACCCTTGGACAAGGGTGCTATCTGCGGGACGAGTGGGTTATAGCCCTCGCGACGCAGAATGGACACGATGCCGTGGATGGTGGCATTGAACTGGATGGTACCGACCAACGCTATCGTCTTGCCGGCTGGAAAGTTTTGTGTTATAGTGTTGATGAGGTGCGTGGTGTCAATGCTGATCGAAACGAAGATGTACAGCGTCGCGATCTTGGTGACTGCTACAGGTATCAGGCAGCTATGCGCATAGTGTATGAGAAGATCGCAACCCAACGCTCTAGCTGTATAGTCGTCGATGCAGCACGCTCCATACGTCACATCGCCCATGATCAACGTCGTTGTGCCTGGACAGAAGCGTGTCAAGATATCCGATATCGTGGTCGCAAACAGCAGCAGGCCTTCGGGAAATTGCAGAGCAATGGAAGTCGCGCCCGAGGTCCGTATACGATGGATACATTTGTGGATCTCGAAGCTGTAGTTTGGGGGGAGGAGGGCGATGGCTTCGTTGATGTCGGTATCGTGAAGGATGTCGTCGGGGATGGTATTCAGCGCGCGGGCAGTACGACGCGGTTGGGCCACTACGCGTCAGAATTAGCCCTAGAACATACGCGGAGCCTCTGCAGGGCCTCTCACACCTTGTATAGCACTCGAGTCCTCGATGTTGGCATTGGGATCTGGCGATTTGCTCGCCGCATCCGCCGTTTTCCTTCCCACGAACCGTCGCTTGGGTTGCCGCGGCACAGCGACAGGTTCTTCCGCTACACCGTCTTCTGCCGACGGGCCTAAATTCGTAGCCGCTCTGTCTTCCTCCATTGCGGCGCGTTGTGTCGTGTCGAGCGCGTGGCGGGGTTGAAGTGGGATGGCGGGGCGTGAAAAAAGTTAGCGGCAGAACATTTAAACTGTTGCCTCAGGCATCGTCTCATGCCATTCCGCAACAACTGGTGTTTGTTCTCACTCGACAAACCCCACGATCTTTCTTGAAAGGCTGCTTTCCACATCCTATGTCCCACTGGCCTATCTCGACATGTTTACATCTAAGCCAACATCCAAGACACCCACCCTCCATTCATCGTACCCCACTAATAGCACACTGGGCGGGCCTTTCTTGTTACCAAGCTGCTACGGTCCAGCATGTGAGCTGCATGCACGCTTGACTTGGACTTGATCAGCTTTGCAACATGTACAACCGGCAGTCCCTCGACAAGATGACGCTGTATATGACGCTGTACATGACGCTGTTCATGACGCTGTACAACACGCTCGAGCTGACAAATGGCCCAACTCACGACGATCGAAGCATTTTCCGCAGTCTTATCCGGGTTCAAGAGCTGTCGAATATGGCGGAATTTTCAGCTCCGACAGTTCAAATTGGCTCGTTATGATGAACTCGTCCTCGTCCCATATAGCTACGACGCTCGCCTATCACACCGGTGGGAATCTGTCTTTGCTAAGCGTTTTTCCAGCCGCTATCGGGCAGCTAAGCCATATATTGCATTAGCCCTAGTTACCAGGTCGTAGCGGTGCCCTAAAGCGGTTAATGCAAAAGCTTATAGTCAAGATTTGCTTACTCGGCTGGCGAGCATCTTCGTTCCCAGTTAGTATGGCTTGGCGGCTACCTCTACATTCATACGAAGTAGGCACGATATCCACTGCATTTTCCCGGATGATGTCGACTCACTCGCCTTATCTCATAAGCACAAGAGCTGACGGCAGGGAAATTTTACTAAGCCCAAGATACTATAAAAGTTCTACATCCCCGACTGCAATTGCAACTACAACCACCACATCCACAAGTACAACAATAAAACATTTATAAGTCCAACCCAATCACAACCATGGCCTCCCAACCAGACACCACCCGCTGGAAGCACCGCATGGCACACCTCACCACAACCTCCAACGAGCAAATCCGCATAAACTACATCGACTGCCCCCCTCCATCCACCTCCACCCCAAAAGGCACCATCCTCCTCATCCACGGCTTCCCCCAAACCTCCCACCAATTCCGCCATGTAATCACCCCCCTCTCCAACGCAGGCTACCGCATCATCGCCCCAGACTACCGCGGCGCCGGCCAGTCCTCGAAGCCGCTGACCGGCTACACCAAGACGCAAATGGCCGAGGACCTCCACATCCTCGTCAAAGACCACCTCAAGATCACCGAGAAGATCCATGTCCTCGGCCACGACATCGGCGGTATGATTGCATTCCCATACGCATACCAGTATGCAGAGGACGTCGCGAGTCTGATCTGGGGCGAGTGTCCGCTGCCGGGGACGCAGGTGTTCGAGGGCGTCAAGACACTGCCTGCCGCGTTCCACTTCGTCTTCCACCAGGTGCCCGATCTGCCCGAGCTGCTCATCTCGGGACACGAACGCGAGTACATCAAGCACTACTTTGACAAGCAGAGTTACAACAGCGCCGCCATCACGCTGCAGGATCTGGAGCACTACACCGTGCTGTACAGCCAGCCGGGTGCGATGCGGGCGGGGCTGGAAGTGTATCGTGCGTTTGAGAAGGATGCCGAGGAGACGCGGGAGTGGTTGAAGGCGAATGGGAAAGTGAAGGTTCCGAGCTTGGTGATGATGGGAGGGGAATTCATACTAGCGGATTATGCTGACGTTATGAAGGATGAGGTGCATGACGGGGGTGAGGTGCTTGTTGTGGAGGAGAGCGGGCATTATATTGCGGAGGAGAATCCGGAGGGGTTTGTGAAGGGTGTTCTTGGGTTTGTGGGGAAGCATGGCGTGTAAAGGGGTAGTTACCATCGGAGAGCGACGATGATGAAGTTGAAATCTAAAACCACTTCACTTCGTTAGGCACTCAATTTCTTGGGACCCAATGTATTTGTGCACAAGATCCATTCTTTCACAAATCGTTCAGTTTGGGGTATCTAAACAACAAAAGGAAAATCCATACCATCGTCAACAATATCCTGACAGGCAGCGTTCCTGTATGTATCCAGGAACGTGAACCCTCTCGACAATCATCCTTTTACACACTTCCAGTCTAGAGCCGCATTTTTAGTATAGCATGACTAAGGAGTCTGCAGGATACGGCGAGCAGAAACCCCTGGCTTGAGTCTGAGGAGACATTGTGCACCCCAAGACCTTAGCCACGGCATACCTCCAGAGTAATCGTTTGCCCAAGCCTCAGGCCAAGGTGCCCTCAAACGAACAAAGGCAACTTCCTCCGTATAATGCGACCCGTACCAGCCGGGAACCCAGGCGTTCCTTTTTCTGACGAGGTTCCGCGTAGCCCCGAAGAAGTGCGATGACGCCGTCATAAACGTTCGTTGGCAATGCGTCTAGTGTCGCTGGTCAGTGACCACGGTGTCTCCCAAAGGATGTCGAGCGCGGTCGCTAGGCGCAGCGTCGAAATGCCGAACAGACTTTATGCCATCTCGCATACTCGACACAACGCGAGGTCGTGCAGTCGTTCGTTTCCGCGGAGCAGCCCCGTGTCCATTCTAGGCCTTCCAATAACGATCGACGGTGCCGAGAAAGACGAACGGTGCCGATACCCGACCGCCAGACCCGAGACGCAGCAACCCACAACACCAGCGCAACAGCTCCACGCGCTCGTCGTTGGATCCCAGATCCTCGAGCCGTGAAGCCATCGCAGTCCATACAATGCATCAATAACCAATGACCTCAATTCCTCGATGCTCACTCCCCGACCGCATTAGGCCCCTCCCTCCCTTCCCCCCCCTCCTCGGAAAAATCATCGTCAACAACCACCCCCCTCCCCTCCATCTCCTCATCCCTCGCATCATCCACAAGCCCCCTCATCTTCTCCCCCTCCCGCCCTACACAACTCCCCTTGTAGGCAATCAAACACCGATCAGCACACTCATCGTACTCATTCGTCAGCGTGAACGTCTCCCGGTCCACATATTTCTCGCGGCACTGCTCGACGCAGGGCTCCGCGCCGAGGAAGAGGTCGCAGCAGAGACCGGCGCCGATTTCCGAGGTGCAAGGGGACGTGAAGTGTGGAAGTTGGCGGATCTGGGAGGAGAGGTTCCGGGTTAGGGGTGGGAGGAGTTGGGAGAGGAGGGCGAGCGTGCCGAGGAAGAGGAGGAAGATTGGGAGGAGGGGGCGGGTCGTGGCGGTGGCCATCCTTGTTGTTGGTGTTGGTGGTGAGGTGAAGGACTTCATGTTGAGATGTTGGATTTGGCCTTAAGACGTGTAAGCTCCAGCCTTGTGGACGAGATGGGTGATCGGCAGTGGCGTGATGAGTCGTCCGTACATAAGGGTGTACAAGTAATATAGGTAAACGAGGGCACTCGTCGCAGACAGTCTTTGCGGCTCTCCAGTATCGCAACCAGTCCAGTTCGTCAACTAAAAGTGTGGAAGTGAACAGAACCATCAGCCGCACCGCGCATGCCGCTCACTAATGTATGCCCGCAGCACCCCGGCGTCCATCAGCCTCGCAACAAGCCGCATCAAACGGCACCAGCATGGCGCACCCTATCCCATGACGCCGTTACCCACCACCGTACACGAACACGACCCAGGCTGCTCTGAGCAAATCATGCGCCGAATCTATCCGTATTCCGTAGTTTTGGTCTCCGAACGATCCGGCTGCACCAATCAGAAGTCGAGAATGGGCGTTAGCGTCCTTGGCCTGGGGCTGTATCAGTCTGTGCGGAGTGCTTCTAAGACGTATTGCGGTTGGCGTTTCAGCGGGGGTCTGGTATTTGTGCCTTGTGGCTTCTGCGGCACGGCGGCGTGGCTGGGTTTCGTACGTTTTCCGGAGAAGTTGTCGGGATGCGATGTAGACCCTCGCCCACCCCAAGATCCGGATCCATGCCTCTTGGAAGTGCAGTGCGCGCGCAGTAACGCGTCGTGAGTGCTCTCCTCCCTTTCAGCGCAACGTCGTTGCAGACTTGTCAGATCGTATCCTTAGTTCACTCTCGTATGAACCTCGCAACAACACCCCACAAAGAGTAAAGCCGGGGAAATAGTGTCCAAAGATAGCTCGTCCAGGAAGCGCGCTATGCAACTCGTGCATGGACGCGATCCGTGCTTGCGGTAGGGCTGATCACGTGTGGACGTGCAACCCGACAAGCGGGTCTCAGTGTCATGGTGGTTCGCTGGGCAAGGCTGTCCCCGGTGTGAGAGAACGTCCGTCGCTGTGCAAATGCAGCTAGTATGCGAGTGTAGCCGCCTGGAAACTGTCTCGCAACAACACCTCGCAGCAGCGAAATTCGCAAAAGGACCTTTCACGGCATTGAGCGCATTCGAATTGCATTGTTTGATGTCGCCAGTTGGCGTGGTTTCAGTGCAAGGCATACGCTCCCTTCTTGCACATCCTGATCCCAATGCTACCATTGAATAGGACTAAGGATAGTATGATCTCCAGCCTGCCAAAGCGACGAGCAAACAACGCCGAAGTGACTCGGGCGCTCTCGCGATGCTAGACAGACTTGCGCTGATCCAAAGGTAATTCTGTCCGATGTAAAATGCTCTAGCAAGTCTATATGCGTCATGCAGCCGAAGGAACCGCTAATGCATATGCAAAACCCCTTATACGTCTGTAAGGGTCGAAGGCTGTGTTGTCGTATCGTCGAGCTGATCCGCAGATACGACACAGGGTAAGACGCTGAGTCGAAGCGATACTCTACGACCACGAGATGCTGCAACAAGTTAATACCAAACACTCTCAAAATAGCAAGGATCCACTTACGCAAGCATAATACCCGCCCCAGTAAACATAGCCGCAAACTGCGTCAACGTCTTCCTAAGCTCTAGCCCCTTATCCGGCCCCGTCTCCAGCAACTCCGGGATCACCGCAACAGTGCCAACATACAAGAAAGTCCCCGCGGTGAACGGCAACAACATGTCTCCCCACCTCAAGCTTGTACCCCACAAACCCGGGCCTTCGAGTCCTCCCGAAGCCGAACTGCCGCCGAATTCTTGGACCGCGATGCCGATGCACGTTCCGAGGAGGGCGCCTAGGGCGGTCACGAATTGAGCGCCCATGGCGGCTTTCTTGCTGAAACCGGACTGAATGAGGAGGGCGAAATCGCCGACTTCGTGGGGGATCTCGTGGAAGAAGACGGCGACGGTGGTCGTGGCGCCGATGGTTGGTGAGGCGTAGAAGGAAGAGCTCATGGCTAGACCATCGGTGATGTTGTGCGTGAAGTCAGCGATGAGATTAAGGTAGCCTGCCAGCTTGACACTGGCGTTGATGTCTTTCTCCGTCTCTGGAGGCGGCGCCGTGACGCCATTGGCAGCTGGTTTGCGAGCACGAAGCTCGCCCTTGCCATCAGTCCGCTCCACTCCACTCGCCTTCGCCTCAATTTTCTCCTCGTGCGCATGTCCGTGAGAGTGATCATGACCTCCTCCACCTCCAGTCGCAATCCGCAACCCTTTGTCCATGGCCACAAACGTAATAAACCCAACCATAATAGCCACACCAAGCAGCAAATTCTTGTTCGGTTCCACCATAACAAACTTGACCTTGTCCGGCTCAACCTCGCCCAGAAAGATCTCGGGAAGGAGATGGAAGAGGGTGTCGCCCAGCAGTCCACCGACTGCGAACGCCACCATGACGGACAAGGAAGAGGGGTCGATGTTCGGCGGGCATAGTGCGAGGAGGAAGTTGGGCGGCCCGGAGATGTAGAGGGTTGCGAGGAGGGCGTTGACGGCGGGGCTGCCCGGGAAGAGGAAGGCGAAGATCTTGGAGGTTACGCTTGAGGTGGTGGGGCTGGTGGAGACTTTGTGGGCATTGAGGGCTTGCACGAGGGAGCATTCCTGCCAGGTGTTGTTAGCTTCTTGTGACGATGAGCACGCGACATCAAGGTGTCCACAATGCACTGCTGGAGCGTCCCCAGGCATCCGAAGCATAGCCGGAACAGACATGATACGGAGGATCAGGACTTACCTGCAATTGCTCCTCAATCTGCGCATTGCTCAGATTCCCGACCGCGACACCGGTCTCACCCTTCACCGCAGCCGCCGAAACATTCCACGCCAACACCACCAAAAACACCGAGAGGGACAGAAGCGTCCTGTTGCGTCGCGACACCATGATGGACACGTTCCGAGCAGTAATTCCGAGATAAATTGAGGGGTAACGCGTGTGACGTCTCAGGGGTGTTGACGTCTGAGGCTCTCGGTAGCGCTGGGTGACTTGCGGACTGCCGATAAGATAAGGACTAGCGCGCCAAGAGTTCGGAAAAAGATGGGATTTTTGGACCGCTGAGCGACGAGAACTCAAACGGACAGCCGCTCGACCTCCAATCGACATACACACCCCTTGCACTTCTCACAAACCCTTAGAAATCATCCACCATGGGTCGCGAACTCCAAAAGAAGAAGAACAAGTCCTCCATCCCCCGGAGACGGCAAAATGCCCCCTCCAAGAAGAAGATTCTCCAGAACCCCATCATAGCAGCGAACTGGTACACACACCCGTCCCTCCAAGCCACCAATCTCTAACACGGCACAGGAACCAAAAAGAAACCCTCTCGCAAAACTACCGCCGTCTCGGCCTCACAGCGCGCCTCAACCACGCAACAGGCGGCACAGAGAAAACCATCGCAACGCTCGAAGCCAACAACAACCCCTCGTCAGCGCGCGCCGACATCGCCGCAGACAGCACCGCCAACGCCCTCAACATCGTCTCCTCAAAGCCCCAGCCCACATCCGCCGACCTCGAGGAAATAGAAGTAGAGCGCGACCCCGAAACAGGCGCCATCCTGCGCGTCCTCGGCGGCGACCCAAAGCCCAACAACAACCCGCTCAACGACCCTCTCAATGACCTGGAAGACAGCGTCGCCGACGAGGTCGACGAGTGGACCGGTTTCGCTATGGTGCCCAGGGAGAGCAGCGATAACCCCGTCATTCGGCAGTTGGAGGCCGCCGCGCGGAATGGCGTGCGGAAGGCGCCAAGGGGCCAGAGCCAGAGGGAGGCTGAGTGGCTGGAGGCGCTCGTCGAGAAGTACGGCGACGATTACGACAAGATGGTCAGAGATAAGAAGTTGAACCCCATGCAGCAGACGGCCGCAGATATACGGAAACGCGTCATAAAGTGGAAGACGACCAAGGGAGATGCGAGGAAGGTGTGGACGTGAGCGGTGGTGCTTGGGGAGTATGCAGGGCTGGGCAGACGAGGAAGCGACGACTTCGAGGGCGCGTGGAGGCGTCGCAACGAGAGCTAGAAAACTCGGTGCAGGTGATTGCATGCAGTGCACATGAGCATGCCGGTGTTGGACACCGCTAGATACTGCACACGCGAGAGGAGCATTCGAAGACAGACCAAAGGGTTGATTGGATGTATGATCAACCAAGGCCACAGGCCGCTCATTTTCTCTTCCAATTCATGATAGACAGACCAATCAAAACGTCCATATTCACATGAACCTCCCACCCCGTGAAACCCACATGTTTTCCGTCGACATACAATTCAGTCACGCAAGCCAACATCACAATAACAAGACAAAGCATTCGTGTCAATATGTTCATTGGGTCCTGCATGAGGACCACTTCCTTTTTCCTCTCGCTTTTGATACAAGGGTAGGAAAAATTAAGCGCGGAGTCCGCCACCATCTATGTCGCGAGACGGAGAGTTCTGCAACCAAGGAAAACTAGAACATGATGCTGGCGCCTCTCCCAGCGTCGAGCGCCCAGGGCCTGAGCAGATAAAAGGGCCCCAGTGTCTAAACAGCAAAAAGTCGTGTCTTGGAGAAAAAAACGCCACCCATATGCAATGTATCCATACAACATGTCGATAAAAAGAAACGCCGTCTAATGCAAACCGCTCTCGCCGGTCTCGATCATGTACTTCTGGCACTCGACCAGCGTCTTGACCTGCTTGGCGATCTCGTCCAGGCGGCCGAGAACGACCTTGTTGCCCTGGACGAAGCCGTAGCACTGGTACTTGAGCTGCGTCTTCTCGCAGAACTCGCGCACCAGAACCTGGCCCTTGCGGAGGTTGTGCCTCGGGACACGCGGGAAAAGATGGTGCACAGCCTGGAACTGCAGGCCGCCGTGGAAAAAGTCCAACCACTCGGGGCAATCCACGTCCATGGTGGTGCGGACTTGGCGCTGCGGGAAGGACTCTCCAGGGCCGAGGTCGGCCGTGGGCATGCCCCAGTGAGAGAGAGTGATTTGAACGTGCAGGAGAATAGTCGCCATGTGCGAGAGGATGACGAAGGCGACGCGCATGGGCCACGAAGGCAGGTACAGCCAAACGAGACGGTAACCGAACAGGTACCAGTAGCAGCTCATGAAAGTGAGCTCAAGCGGGCGGGTCCACCACGCAGCGCCGAGCTGAGCAGCCCTCGGGCTCACCAAGTGTAGCCACGAAAGCATATACAGGTTGAATCGGGCAAAGGCCATGACCGGGTAGTACGTGTACTTTTGGATGGGGATGAGGACGTCGGCGGCGCCGTCCCAGGTGAAGGTGAAGTTGTAGAAAGAGGAGAGGATGGACTTCATGTACGTCGGGGTGGTGCTGAAAAGCGGGGTGTTCTGGATATCAGGATCGTGCTCAGGCGAGTTGGTGACGAGATGGTGCACGTTGTGGGACGACTTCCACCAGCCAATGCTGAGGCCGCAGCAAAAGTCGCCGACGAAGGCACCGATGATGGTGTCGGGGATGAACTTGCCAGTAATGCCCATGTGACCGGCATCGTGGGCGATGAACATGATTTGTTGCTGCGGGGTGTTAGCGGGTGCTCAGAGGTTTGCAGGGGACTGGCGGGGGAGACGAACCCAGAATACACCCAAAAAGACGGAGGATGTGAGGTACCACTTTGCGAGCAGGAAGCCCATGAAGATGGCGAACAAGGTGCCGCAACGAAGGGACTCCCAGGCGTACGCGCTGTAGCGGCACTGGTAGAGGCCCTCGTCCTTGAACCGCTGGTGCAGCTCGCGGTACTCCCTGACGATGGCACGCTGCGTCTCGGCATCGACGGAGGGGTTTTCGAGCAGACCCTTGGTACGTTCGTTGTGCTCCATCTCCAAGGCATACTGGTCGCGGTGGGCCTTTTGGTCGAAGGCGGCTTTGGACTCGGAGACGAGGGGTTGCTTCTCTGGGTCTGGGCTGACGATGGCGGTGGGCCTGCGGGTGCAGGTCGGGGTGGTGCAAGTGGCCGTGGTGCTCAGCTTGGTGGTGAGGAGGGCGGCGGCGGAGCCCAGATCGACACTGCGAGCGCGCTTGGAGGGCTTCTCGAGGCCCGCGGCATGCTCCTTGTCGGCGTCCTTGCGGGCCTTGAGGTTGATGTAGTAGTCGGGGCTGCGGATCGGGGGCTCGAGATTGGTCCAGGGCTCGGAGATGCGGCCCATGCGGAACTTCTTCATGGTGAGGACGGTGCGGGCCGAGTGGTAGCTAGTGGCGCGAAGTCAGCGCTGCGTTGGTGCGGTCTGTGTGGACGCGGTCTGCTGAGTAACGGCGATTACGCGCAGCCACATGCAGGTACGAGCAGCGAACTCACATGTTGATCTCGTCGGTAGCATCGCGGCCCACCATGTGCAGAATGGCCAGACGGCCACCCGGGTGCCGGTTGATCCACTCGCCCAGGTCCAGGGCGTGGCCCTCGTGGATGACGATGGGACGGCCGTCGAGCACCAGGCTCTCGATGTGCGCGGCGGGGAGCAGGTTGAGGCGCGACATGACGGTTGGGGATGGGGAGGGAAGACGGCCGCCACGGCTGGGAGACGTGTCGGCAGCTTTATACAGGCAAACGCGGCGCACGCCCGCTGCCCCTTTCGCGGCGGCGAGTCCAAGCGCACACGCTGCTCTCGCTTGGGGATTGTGTTGGGTGCAAAAAGCGGCAGGCGATGAACACACTCAGCCCTCGGTAGCTTGGCGGGCGCCGCTTGCATTCACTGGAAAGGCTCAGGATCCCGACGCCGGCCCTGTCCTGTGTCGACGGGGCGCACGTCGCACGCGTGTGGCGCGGAGGTGGAGCCCATCGAATCTCGCGCCGCAAGAAGAAGAGCCTGTCCCCGCTGGCCTGGAACCCGTCTGCCCCTGCAGCCCAATGGCAGCCCTCGACCAAGCCCTGCCGCCGCTACGCCGGCTCCTCTGCCATCTGCTTCCGTCACCGCAGCTCCCCGTCTGCACGCCAACCATGCCATGCCCATTACTGTACTGTGCCGCGTGTCGCCCCGTCTGGCTGCCAGACAATGCAGACAATGCAGACAGTCGATATTCCCAGCGTGAAACACCTCAGGGCTACCGCTCCGCCCGCCCACGCACGTGCGCCGCACCAGCTACGGGAGCCGACCACCGCATATCTCATCTAGCGCCAGATTGGCCTGGCTCTGGTTGGCGTCGAGAGCCTGCGTGGTATACAAGTACGGTGCTTGTACATACATGGGCTAGTCCTTGGGTGCATGCATACGACGCGTTGCGCTTCAGTGCCATCCGCATCGAACGCACATCGAAGCACACACGCGCGGCCAGATACCGAGACACCGAGGCGACCATGTGCTCGACCCCATGCCCTGGCTCTCAAAAACTCTGTTTCGGGATCGGGACATCCCATGGGGCAGTGCTTGCGCGCAAACGCCCCTTTTGCACCGACATCTCGCCCGTCTTGGCAACGGGTCGGGATCAGACAAGACCACGCCCAAAACGCTCCTTGAAATCGCTGCTGCTTATGTGGCGCGATGCAGACGTGACGTGGACTGGATGATGCCAAGGCCCCTGGACGACCAGATACTGTACAATTATAACTCCCGCTGACGGCCGTGGTTGCGCTCGGAGTCTCTGGCGGTTGTCCAATTCAGGGTCCACAGGAGGTTCGCGATATGGCCCCGAACCAAACAGAGCCTCAGCCGCAAACAGGGATGACCCACGCCTGCTCCATGATTGGTGCGGGGTCCACGCTCGCAAACCTCGTCTCATCTGCATTCAGGCGAACAATGGTCCATCATATATATCTGCAACCGCGCCCATGCAGCCATGCCCATCCCCGAGATGCATGGAGGGCGCCTGAGGAGACCATCGTCGCGGGACCTACAACGCTCTCTACGTCACTAGCCCGAACAGCCGCCTAGTACACCAAGCGCTCTGCACTACGGCTGCGCTAAACTCCAGATGGCCCCACGTTTGGATCACTAAACCTTTGCAAAATCGGGGCTTCCGTTTGCGTACTTTGTTAGCATCACCTAACACTGCCACCTAGGCTGCCTCCGGAGACGTGAGTGGAGACTCGGTTGCGTATCCGCGTGCGTACAGATGCGTATCCGCGTGCATACAGATGCGGCGTGTGAACGTCCATCTCCGAACCCAGTAGGCAACTCTGACTGGACACACATGATTTCGAGTCAACATTCCAACACATCACATGGAAAATCTAATGTCTGTGCTGCTGCCGAGTATCTCGTCTCATTGACGACGGACGATCATGCTTCCACCCTCAATGCGGCAGCCCCTCCAAAACCTTCTTCACACCCTCCCTCGCCGCAATTTTCTCCAGCCACTCCTGCACGTGCGGAAAAGCCCCCATATCCAACTCCTCCGCACTCGCCACCCCCGCCACAACCTTCTGCCACATCAACCACGCCAAATCCACATACGAGTACTTCCCGCCCACCAACCACGGCCCATCCGCCCCCTTCTCCTGCTTCTCCAGATGCCCCTCCACCACCCCCGTGACCCTCTTGATCTCGTTCAGATACCGCGTCTGCGCACTCTCCACCGGCTCCGGGTGCAGCTTCTTGAACCAGTAGAACTGCCCGTAGTACGGGCCCTGCCCGCTGACCTGGAAGAATAGCCATTGCTTCGCTTGGTAGTACTCGGGCGTGCCCTGCCCAAACGAGAACTTGTTGCCCGTGTCGTATTGCTCTACGAGGTACTCCAGGATCGCGCCGGACTCCCAGATCGTGAGGGAGGTGTTGGGGTCGTGGATCGCGGGGAGGCGCCCGTTCGGGTTGATGGCCAGGTACGCGGGCTTCTTCACGTCCGCGAAGCCGATGGGTTGGTAGGTGAATTCTAGGCCTAGCTCGTTGAGCAGCATGGCTACCTTGGGGGGGTTGGGCCCGCCTTGGCCCCAGACCTGGATGGGTTGGAGGGTAGTTGCCATGTTGTTTGGTTGGCGGGGTATACACTGGAAGATGTAAAGATGGAGCGGGCAGTGCGTATCAGAGGAAGTCGGTGCAAGGCTGCGAATGCTGTCTTTCACGGGTGCGCTGCTCAACCTCTTATAGTTCCATGCCCTCCAAGCTGCGAACTTGCACGCGGAACTGTCTTATCCGGGGGTCTCTGCATTAGTCAACCGCGCTGCAGCTAGCCTCCTCGCCGTCCGCATTGAGTGGAGCGGAGACGTCAAGACTCGCGCGGGTGTTTGAGCGCAGGAGCGTGTGCAACGCGGTGCTGGGGCGGGTCGGCGGCCGCGCACAGCGCTGCTCCGAACGTCGTCTGTAAGCATACGATCGGAGTCGGCGCGGCCGCGCCGATGTGCTGCTTGGCTCTGCTGTACGATTCGGTGCTCTGTGTTCAATGGACGGCCATGTTGCGAGTTGAGATTGCTTCCGCGCTGTTTCGTCCGCTTTGTGCATTGTTCCGGCGGAGTGAGGGACGCTTGTTCTATCTATATTGCGGCGTACACTAAGATCCTTTGGTTGGTAAGGAAAGTAGTCTTGATACTATCTTTTGCTCCGCGAGGCTCAACCAACGTCGTGCGTAGTCTCATGGATTGCCGCACGGTGTCGTCATAGAGAGGTTCGAGAGACGGTACGGCGGTTCTGCATTTCCCCTCGATGCTGAGGTGAAATACTTCGACAAGGTGCACAGCTCCCACCCCTTCCCAATTGATAACCAACACACCGGTACCCCAACGCGACACAATCCTCCCGACGCCAAGAGCACGACCCAGTAAACCCATGTACCGGTGACACAACCGGCACATCCCATCAGCTCTCCGCGCTGCACGACCTCCGATTATCCATCGCGCTGTCGTCGTTGCGCAAATGAGCGCTTCATTGGATGCGCGTATGTCGGACGGCCCCGCGACCCAGCCGGTCAACCTTCGTCAGCTGCAAAATGTCCGAGCCTCGCGAAATGCACTGCTGGTAAGCAAGAGGAGAGGCTCGAGATGCCGTGCACTGTTGTTGGTAAGCACTTCGTGTTAACGGTCAACGAGTTGTACTAAAAGGTACTACTAAAGCGATTGGTCAGATGTTGTACTTATCAACTGCTACTAATACGCCTTGTAGAAGAACTATTTAGTCCCAACTTATTCGGTGGAACTCGTTCTTGCGTTTGCAAAAAGAATCCTCACCAGGCACAGTAGAGTTTGTATACAATGAAGGTGCTATACCCACACCTCTCACACAATGATTGAACAGTGAGAGACGTTCACTGTACGGTAGAAGAACTCTTTCCACACACTTGACAGCATCCAGAAATCATTCGCTGTCCTGCCACCTATCTGCCCGCTCTCTTAGAATTCTCTGCTGCTCCCGATATGCCAGCGCCTTGTTCCTCAACCCGGTATAATGCAGCCACGTCTCCCCTAGACCCCGAAGGTATGCTTCTCCACGGACCTTGAGCTTGCACCTTAGATTCTCCTCCATGCCTGGGCGCGCGCCGTGGGGCTTAGCATTCTCGATTCGTACCACTGTGTCCGTGGCGTTGCGGATGTCATCGGCTCTGAGGATAGTCGCACGCTCGATGTCTACGAGATATTGATCGCAGTCGTTTGTGTACACTGGTGCGCATTAGTTACTTGTGTGCAAGCAAAGTACTCGACGGGAATAACTTGGATGAGGGTCGGTGCATACTAACCTAATTTCGTCTGGCAGATCCAGCGGCTTTCGTATGCTTTTCCCTTTGCAGGCTGGAAGACCAGCCACATGCGGGTGCGATCGTAGGATAACGCGAACCTGAGTGCACCCGTTCCGAGGCTTTCAGACGCTCCTCCGGCGATTGGAGCGGCACGTAGCGCCGTCACGTCGCTGCATGGAGAGTAAGTTGTAGTTCGGCATGAGAAGCAGATGGTTCGTACTATTTTTCGCTGAGGGACTCTGGAGCAAGGTGTGTGGGAATGGGCTTCTTCTCTTCCCCTTTCTCGATCTTCTCCGAGATGCGTTCGGCTAGAACCTCGAGAGCTCGTATGAAGGCTCTACTATAATCTGCACGTTGATTAGTGACTAAGACTACTCTTTCCAGGGAACAATGTCACATACGAGCGGAATCAAAAGATATATGAACAGAGTCGCCCTCGACTCCGACCTCTCCAAGCACAGGTACGCGAAATGCCTTTCTGATATATACGTAGCGGTCTTCCGAGGCGACCACGGAGTTGTCATCCAAGTCCTGGGGATTGACTGTGATGCATTGTGTTAGATGTTTCACACAATCGAGCAGCGCACCAAAACTTACGATACCACCCTCCCCACCGCTTGTTTAAGTCGATATAGATAAAAGCGCCAGCTAGACGCAGTCCAATTGGTTGCCTTGAGTGGTTCTCGTGACCAGCTGCGTCACGGGCGATAATCCCATTCAGGTACCTCACCCAAATCAGTCAATGAATTACTGCACGGGAACTTCTACGGACCATTTGCAACCAGTGATTTTCTCCTCAATCTCGGCCTCGTCAGGGTGTTCACTCAACTCATGCCCGCTTACTCGCTCATCGCTTGTTGATGCCGTTCTCTTTCTACATTACAGGTCTCAATTACTAATCTTACTCTCATGAATATCACATTACCTTGACTGTGTAAGCCGGCTCCATAATGGAACTTTGTCGCTTTGTGTGGGGTTTGCCTTGAGTGGAGCGGATATCCCAGCCTGGGACACAGAGTCATCCGGTAATATCGTTGCTTCGGACCATTTTAACACTGTCGACGAGGGTAATGTGCCCACTGTAGCCTGCACCTGGTTTGCAACCTCCTGGGCTTCCCGCGAGGCGCTGCCGATACCCTGGAGATAAATTCCCGTAGAGGTCAGCGTTTTCAGAATCGAGCCGATGCCCGCCGCTATGCCGACGACTTCTGCCATAACGAGAACCGTGGTAGGTATGGTGATTGCGGGGTTGACAGCTACTGTTACGATTTAGCCGGCTTAACGAGGAGCCTGTTACGATTGAGTCGGCTTAGCGAGGTGGCGAGGTTAACAAGGTGTTACGATTTAGCTGGCTTCGCAAGGTTACCAAACTATTTCTTAAAGTTAACTATTAAAATTTACTTCCCAATCTCTCGTGAGCGGTGGTCCTTGAAGGCGGATTATCAAAACGAGAGCCATAGCCTCAGTGTTGCGCTGCTCATGTCGAGTAATACTAAGAATACAGTAGATTCATTTTCGATCAACACTGTGAGCTTGTATGGCCAAAGAGCGACGGCTTATCGCAACTTGAGGTGGTTGCTGGTCGGATTGAGATGCGGTGGTGCAGTGAAGTAAGTTGGGGAATGCGATGTCGGCATGATGCGAGCAGGTGTTTGTCATTCACATAAACACGATGCCATGTTCCAATACCCCAAAGCGTACCAGCCGGATGCCTACACATGCTCTCGTTTAGATTGCACGAAGTTTCGTTATATCTTACGTTTGCACATCTAAGTGGAAGATTTGTACTACAGGTCTCTGCTCGGTCCCTGCACAGTATTGGGGTTACCATGGGCTTCCTGTGGATGCCTATGCCTTAGGTGATCCGACCCCTCCCTAATCCGTTAGTTTCGTATTACCTTCCAGTGTCTTGTTTATCTGCTCTGCCAACATACATACTAGCGGCTTGCATTCATACATGTCGACTTGCACGCAGACCTACAGGCTTGAATGTGCCGCGAAGAGTTCTACTTTTTTCGGCGACAAAAGAGAGCAAAAACGGCTTCCTCGACATGGCGGCGAAAGAATATATGTCGAAGTCCAACTTCGCAACACGTTCTATTAGGATCCTGAAATCAGCTACGACCACCCTACCAAGCTTATGTCCGACAAAAGCGCATCTTTGATGACGGTCACTCCATTACTTCACCTACATCCTCACTCGATCGCTAGAACTCCCCTGCCCCATCTTCCGCCCCCTAACAAACATAAGATCTCTCCCTACAACCCGCAACCACCCTTACGAGTCCTTCTCAATTTCAACCAGCGGAACTTCCTTCGTCCGAGGGTTCGCTTTCGAGCTCATAGTGACCCTGACCGGAGGACGATGCGCCGTCCCATCATCCGCGGTCCCATCGTCCGCCATGTTACTCACGCTCCTTTGCTTCTCCGCCTGGGCGATGCTCGGGACGGCATCTATATATTCTCTGCGCAGCTCTGTTTGGCGATGCGCTTTCCCGTCGTCCGCCATGGTGCTCACGCTCCTTGGCATCTCCACCCCGGCTTCACTTGGGATGGCGTCTACGTTCTCCTTGCGCAGCTCTATCTTGCCATGCGCTGTCCCATCGTCTGCTATGGTACTCAAGGTACTCGGCTTCTTCGTCCCGGCGTCCGTGGGGACGGCGTCTACGTTCTCTTTGCGTAGCTCCGTTTTACCATGCGCTTCCCCTCTTTTTTTGGTCACGTACACGTTGGAGGGGGTCGCTGCAAATTTTACGGTCTTATTTCTATCGGTCATTGTATATGCTTAGGTCGAGGATGCTGAAGGTCTGTTCTATAGGGGATAGTTGGGCTGTCGTAAGGAAACTTGTGTAGAGATCACGCTTGTAAGTACAATGGTGTTTTGAAGCAGGAACGAGAATCCGGCGCGCGAATTCTTTTGTACGCTGCAATGACTGTGTCGTGATGATGTGGAAAGCCACAGTCACGCACATGACTCCCATACCAAAGAGGAGTCAAATCTTGGCTTGCAATGTCTTTTACGCGTAAGTGATGTAGACCGGACCGATGTGGACTGCGCGACAGTCAGAGATGGACGAGGTCTCGACATACGACTGTGCACTGTAAGCTTTGATATCAAGTGGTCGTCTCAAGGAACTCAAGACGAGTACAGTCCTCCGCGCGAACACTGTTAACCTACGATTTGAACGGAAGAAATTGAAGTGCAGTGTGTCGCATAGTACAAGAAAAAGACACGAGAACTGCAAGTAGTAGCGAGAAGTGCCTCTTTTCCCAGTATGTCCGACTTATCCAATCTCCTCATCTTTGGCATATACATTCTTACTATAGTGCAAGGCCTCGGCCTGTAGTGAGGGAAAAACAAAACGTAACAAGCCAGGAAGGACTGACCATGCGTAGCCTGAAGTGTATGCACCTAAATCCACAGTAAACACTTCCAAAAACCTTCGAAATCCGTAACTACCCTCTACTGCACAGTCTCCTTCCCACCCAGTTTAAACCCCGACTTCCTATTTCCCTTCCAATCTCCTTTCAAAATATCCTGCAACCACAACGGCCAACTCCTATTACTCGCAATCCACACCTTCCCCTTCGGCACAAACAACCTCCCACTCTTCCCCTTAAGCACCTGCTCCACAACAACCCTGCTCACGTTCACCGGCGGATCAGGCTTGACCCCCATCTCCTTCTCCAACTTCTTCCACCGCTCAGCCGGAATGATCCCCGTCGCATGCCAGGACGGGTGCACAGATGTTGTGCGTATGGCCTCGCCACCTGGATATCGTGATAGACACTCCGCACGTATGCCATCGGAGAGGTACAGCGCAGCGACTTTACTGCAGCAGTAGTCGACCATGCCTGAGCCTGCTGCGAAGGAGGCCGTCGAGGCCATGGTTACGACGTGGCCTTTCTGCTGGCGCAGCATGCCGGGGAGGAACTCGCGGATTAGGTCGAAGTGGGAGAGGAGGTTTACTTTGAATAACTTTTCCGTGGCGGCATGTGTGCTCTGGGTCGAGCATGTTAGTGGAAAGGTACAGGATTTAGGAAGAGGTTGTGGCGCGAGAGACGGGATAGGAAAGCGTGTGTACCTCTAGGACGGATCTCGACTTGGAACCTAGTCCGGCGTTGTTGATGAGAACGCTTGGGTCGCCGTGGCGCGTTCGGATCTGCTTGCAAGTTTCTTGCACGGCGTCGAAGTCGGTGACGTCGCATTGATAGAAGGTCACATCTGATACTGCTCATCTCGTTAGCGCCATGTCCTTTCAAATGGATCATTTCCGAATTCTCCTCCGTCTCCTCCCTATTAAGATTGACCTCAGCACTTGAAAACACTCACACTTCGCCAACTCCTCCGGAAACGGAGAAATATCAATAGCCACCACCCTCGCAACCCCACTAAAGCCCTTCACCAACTCAGCCCCAATACCCCCACTCGCCCCCGTAATCACAATAACCTCGTCTTTCTTCGGTCCAAACTTCCACTCTTTCCCAGTGCGTCCGAAGTGCCAGTTGTTCAACGCCAACCGCGTAAGCGCCGTATCGATCCATGTGACAACCCCGAGCGAGGTCAGAACCTTTAGCGCGGTGATGAGAGTAGCGATTCGTGCGACGCCATTGTTTGCAAGGAGGTTGTCGCGAAAGGGCGCGAGGACGCGCTCGCGGAGGTCCGGAGGTCCGCGGGTGAGGAGGTATAGAAGCGGAGCTGTGATTAGGGGCTGTGTTGCGGCCCAAGTGCCGGCGCTGAGGACTGTGGATGCCATGGGAAGGGTGCGATGCGGTAACCTTGATCAAAGGTGCAGGTTTACTTAATTTGGGGAAACGAGTCTCTTATAGTTACAGCACGAATTCCCACTATTAATGCATGGATTCAAGACAAGAATACAGCCTAGTGCCAAGAGACTATATCATCCGGATTTGTTTGCTGACGTGAGTTTCGCGGACCTGCGCCGTATGTGCACTTGTACACTTGTACACTAACTCGTTATTGCCAATGTCCCCGGGCCGTAGACTCGCACTCGATGCTCGTGGTAGCGGGAGATGGCGAACAGAAGAGATGGTTGTATTCCACTAGCTACTTTCACATGTGATATTGGCGAGCATCTTTGTTTGTACACCCAGCAAGGCGCGGAACGCTATCAGCACATGCTACCCGGCATCGCATCTCTACCCCATCATCTCTTCAACAGTCGTGTCGAAAGACTTTGGTGTCTTCCCTGCTTTCGACAAAATGTCCTCTAGCGTGCTATCCTTGATCTTACACTCTCCGTCCTTTACAGCATCATACGAGCTGCTCCACCATTCCACGCTCGCCCTCTCCATGCCCATCTTCTCCACATAGAAGTCCTCGAACTCTTTCCTCGACACTATTTTCAGACCGACATCTTCTGCCTTCAGTCGACTTACTATGCGCGCGACGTCGTCCAGCGTCGCCGTCTTGCTATGCGACAGGTACAAAGTCTTCCCCTTCCACTCCTCGCTCGGCGCAGCTACAATCTTAGCCGTTGCGAAGGCCATGTCTACAATAGCGGTCCATGATATCGGTCCGTCGCCCGCGACCAGGACTTCCCTCCGCCCATCTTCTCTCAAGCCCCAGTAGTACCCAAAGTACAGCGGCCAGCTCTCATTGTACAGCCCCTCGCGGAGGATGGTGTACTCAATCTTGCCCTGCTCAGCCAATTCGTTCAGATACTTCTCCGTCCGAATGTGCGCGCGCATGACGCCCGCTTTGGACGGGTTGCCGAATGCAAGCGAGGTGTAATAGATGTGCTTGACGCCCGCCTTCACCGCCGCATCAATGGCAGCGCGGTGGTGCCCCTCCCGTCCTTTCCACAGCGGCGCGTCGTTGTAGTCCATGGCGATGCGGGGCGTCGAGACGAGGAAGAGCTTCGTGCATCCTGAGTAGGCGCGTTCGAGCGAGTCGGGCTCGTCGAAGTTCTGGTAGCGGACCGTGATGTTCATCTCGCGGAGGGCATTGAAGCGTTCGTTGGTGGGGTCGGTCGATGTCTGTGGTGGTTGGTCAGCGTGTGGAAGAAGTCGTGGCGGTGGACTCACGCAAACGACGAGCTCTTTGGCATCTACGAGGTTGTGTTCGAGGATGGCGCCCAGAACAGCGGAGCCTAGCTTGCCTGTGGCACTGGTGAGGGCGATCATTTTGAGACTTTTGGACTGCGTAGTGAAGCGTGTTGCTCCCCCAGGTAGTGTTATTAGCTGTGTGGATCAAACATTGCGAATGCATGACCTCATCGGCAGCACAGCAGGGGTCCAGCATTTGCCACTCCCAGATGCTTCACCGTCTCTTCGACCGCTTGTTCGAGTTGCATTGTCTACGATGCACAAGGTGCGCCATCTTGGGCACGCCATTGCCTACGGCCGAAGGCGAAGAGGCCGTGTGCATATCGCCGAGGGAATGGGCGGGTAGCGGCGATCAACATGACCGAGCGGACTTATTCGAGTGGCCATGTGGATGAAGGGTATCACAGATTACGCGTATGTGCATTGGTTTCCAGTAATCGATGTACGAAGGGAGGTGAGATGAGATGAGAAGAGGTGGTGGAGCGGTGGAGAGTGATGTAGGAAGTTGGAGGGTCCGAAGGCTGGCTCCGACTTCTCCGAGGTGGCATCTATCGCCAATCGTCCTCCCCAGCGCCGCCTCACACACATCACAGCACTGCAAAGAAGCATAAGAAGAACATGCGGTGCCCAGCAGAAGTCCAAAACACATCACAACCACCATGGCTTTCTCCCTGAGCTTCGAACAATTGGCGAACGCGTTCAATCCGCGCCAACTCACATCCACCCTCGGCGCCCACCCAGCGGCCGTCCTCTCCACGCTCGGCGTCGCAATCGCACTACCCTTCGTCATAAGCGACTACCGTCTCTTTATATCTTACGGACCGAACGGCGTCCCCAGCAATGTAGTCGGATGGCTGTTCGTTACCTTCACCCGGCTCCTCGCACGCGAGCAGCGGTCGCCGGCGCCGTACGACGACAAGGCACTGCCCTTCGCCAACGAGCCAGGCTACCTCCCCACAGACTTCCCGCGGCCGCGTGGCTCAAAGAGACCTACGCTGGGCCCACATCCGGCACCCCAGCGCCAGCTGGACCAACTGCCAGGCGACGACATGCGACAGAGGCTCATTAAGCGCTTCGCCGAGCTAGGACACAAGGCAGAACAGAAGGGGCTCGTCGAGATCCGTCAGAGTCTCTACGAGCGCCAGCACAAGGCCCTGTTCGTGTCCAAGACGCGTGACTGGCACGCGCTCGCGCACCAGACGCGTGGCGAGATCTCCCATGTCCACGCGGGAGGAGACGGCACCATCCACGTCGTGCTGCACCCGGCAGACTGCAAAAAGCTCCTCGAGCGCGGATGGTCACAGCGACACGCCTGGTCTGGTGTCGGGGCAATCAAGCTCCTCGTTGGGGCCACCCTGCCGCTGAACTACGTGCTAGTGTATGCCCCACGGAACGAGGCGGAACTCGACATCGCCATGGGCATCGTGACGGCTGCGATTCAGTTCATGACGGGCACACGAGAACCTTTGGAGTAGTATAGTCCAGTGCTCTGGGGACAAATCCGGTACTTGCACGCTCACCGTCCAGGACTGAGCACCTGTGGGGCGACTTGTCCCATTGTATTGTAGTATGCGGGGTAGCTCCTTTCTCCGCAAAGTGGCTGTTTGGCGTTTCGGGCGCTTGGGGAATGCAGGTCTGACATCTCATTCATCAAAAAGAAATGCAGTCATCGGATAATGCAGTTCAATCATGTTCTTCAGGCGTCCCTTCCACTTCGAGCACTGCTGCAGTGATACCAATTCATCCATCGGACATGTCATGCAACATATATTAATTCCGGCCTTACAGATAGGACCTCCAGCCTGCAAGATCGCGTAACCGAGCCCTTACCGAGTACGGACGAGAGTTCCGGCGGCCACTTACGGAGGCGGTGGGGCCTGGGGTAATTCGCAGTCCCCACAAGGGGTCTGGGTCTGGATTGGCGTCCTTTTTGACTCGCAGGATGCACAGCTCCAAGGCTCTGGATCTGCGAATATACGAGGCATGCATAATGTGCATGGGCTGGCTGCCATCTTTAAGGAAGGCGTGTCCGCGCGCTGATCATTGAATCTCGTTCCATCTCCATCTCGCTTCATAACATCGGAGGTTTTTTTCTCGCCCCCAAGGTGGACTGCTTCCAACACCACACCCAATTGGTCTACTGTCTAGCTCAACGACTGCGTCGTTCTAGGATAGGCCGTTCCTGCCATGGGTTTCCTCGGTGTCCTCGAGGACAAACATCTCCGACATGTCCCGGCCACTGTCGTCCTTGCTGAAGAGGAGCATCAGAGGACTGAAGCGACAGCTGGCTTGAAGCATGGCACGGGAAAAGATGCGAATATCATTCTGATCCCGCAACCGTATGGTACCCTACTTGATCCTCGCGCAATCCCTTGTTGACCGCATCGCAGCTCCTCAGATCCCAATGATCCCCTCAACTGGTCCTCCGCAAAAAAGCTCTCCATCATGGCCATCATCTCATTCGGGTCCGTCCTTTACGCCGCTGTGCTGGCTCCTTTGCTATCGCCAGCGCTCGTCATCATTGCATTGGATTTCCAGAAATCCGTTGCCGATATCACCGTCATTTCGGGTTACATGTTGCTTGTGACGGGTGCGTCGGGGCCCTTCATATCCGCGTGTTCCAGGAAATGGGGGAAGCGGCCAGTTCTGTTCATCTCCAGCCTCTTCGGATTGGCGGGTACCATCGTTGGCAGCGCAGCGTATAGCTACAATGGGTTGCTTGCTGCGAGAATCCTTCAAGGTGGATCGATGTACGTGCCCATGCCATTCCCACAGCGTAGCTTGCGCAACCTCTCGTACTAACACTACCTACAGCTCCGCCTTCGAATCTCTCGTCGTCTCCATCATAGGCGACCTCTTCTTCGTCCACCACCGCGGCTACTTCATGACCCTTATCCAATTCATCCTCGGCGCCGCTTCCAACTTCAGCGCCATCATCGTCGGTCCCATCGCCACCAATCTCGGCTGGCCGTACCTCTTCCACATCCTCATCGCCTTCGCGGCGCTGGAATGCGTTCTTCTTTTCTTCTTCGTGCCCGAGACGACGTATATTCGCGACCACCGCTACGACATTGATGAGCTGGCTGAGGATCATTTGGCGGATCTTGCGACGCTAGAGAAACGTCATGCGGGGTTGGAAGACAAGAATGGGGTGGAAGGGAGTGAGGAGGTGGTGAGGGTTGAGACTGCGACGTCTACAGTACCTGCTTTCCGGCCTAAGAAGACGTTCGTGCAGGAACTCTCCTTCTTCAACGGCACCTTCAGCAATGACAACCTCCTCCAACTAACGATCGCCCCCTTCGCCGTCTGTCTCAACCTCGCCGTTCTCTGGATGGTCATCGTAACAGGCGGCCTAACAGCCTTCTTCGTCGCACAATCATACGACATGGCGCAGATCTTCATGGCACCGCCGTACCTGCTCTCCGCTGCTGGCGTTGGCTACCTGTCCCTCGGACCCTTCCTCGGCGGCCTCATCGGCTCCATATTCCTAGGAGCGAGTCTAGACCCGATGATCAAGTGGTGCGCGAAGAAAAACGGCGGCGTCTACGAACCCGAGTACCGCCTCCTCGGCATGATTCCCGCCATAACTACCGGCGTCGGTCTCATGGTTTTCGGATACATGGCTGAGAACCACTACTCGTACTATGCGACTGCCTTCTTCCACGGTATGGATCTCTTCGGTATTGTGTGTGCCGCCATCTCCGCTTCTGCGTACGCTATCGATGCGTATCGCGATATGTCGTCCGAGATTTTCATCGCCAACATGGTGTTCAAGAACTTTTTGTTCTACGCCTTTAGTTATTTCGTGAATGACTGGACGGCGGAAGCGGGGCCGGCGCAGGTGTTCTACGTCTTTGGTGGTGTCGCGTTCATCATGATTCTTACGACGCCCATCTTCTTCTTCTGGGGGAAGAGGTATCGCAGCTTCTGGCACCGACACAATCTGCTGGAGAAGTGGGGAGTTCGCACGCATGCTGAGATGTAAGAGGATGTTGTGGTTTGGGTTGGTTGGTAATGCAGGGTAGTTGAGTGTTGCTTGTTTTGGCTTACCTCGCTTTAATAGACACGTTGCTCTTGATATGGTGGCTTGCGAAAACTCTATCATAAGTGATTCGTTGATAGGCTGACCAGTCTCTACTTCCAGCATATCGTCTCACACTGCACAATAGCATGCCACCCATCCACATCCTCCTCCCACTTTTTCAAATCGGAAACAACCGTGTCGACCTCCTCTTCACTAGCACCCAATTCCACAAATTTCTCCCTCCACCCCGCGTTCTCAATTCGGCCTACAAAGCCCCCTGCATGAAACTTGCCTAAATTCACGCACACCATCAGCATATCATCTAAACAAAAGTAGAATACACGGCAATACATACGTTCTTCCAACGTCCCATACACGGTCGTTCTAGCCCCCTTGACCATACGCAGCGGATCGAACCCCGCTTCCCGCGCCCACACATGCACAAGACTTCCCGAGCGGTGACCGTCCTCAAACGGCGCGTTATCCGGATGTACAGCGTCCGAGCCGATGTTGCCCATGACCATCCTGTAGAGATACTTGTTGAACAGCTGGAGTCCCTGCAGATACGGCACCCAGCGAAACGGCATATCCGCCTCACGAGCAGCCACAAACCCCCCAGGCTTACACAATCTACGCATCTCCCTCAGCGCCTTGACAGGCTCCACAATATGAATGAGCGTCTGACTGCAAAACACGACATCGAACGTGCCATCTTCCCACCTCAATCCCTCCAGCACATTCCCCACTTCGAATGCGACATTCTTTGGTCTGGGGTCTAGCTGGGAGAGTCGCTCGGATGCTTCGGATATGACTTGCTCGGTAGTATCGATGCCGGTCACGCTGCCTTGCGGGACGTAGGTGGCGAAGCTGCTGGTTATGGTGCCTGGGCCGCAGCCTATGTCGAGGATGGCGAAGTGCGGCTGCAGGTGGGGTAGGATAAAGGCGCCTTCCACTGCGGCGGTGCGGGTGGAGTGGGCAGCGGTTACGATGCGGTGGTGGGATTGTTGGTAGGTCTGGGGTTGGGCTGGCATGGTGGTGGGTACTATGGGTTGTTGTTCTTGGAGTCAGTTATCGAGAGTGGAAGCAAGTATATGAATGGTTTTTGTGGGAGAATTAGTTGTGGGTTTGCGCGTTTGCGCGAATGGCAATCATTGATGTCGTGCGCAAGGATAGTGTATAGAGCGTTTCGTTACTCTGGTTGGTACAAGCGATCCGTTTTCCGGTGAGATGACGAAGCTCTGCATATTTGCTGGCATGGGGATCACTTGCTTTTGGTGCGTCAGATCTATCAGTGGTGATATCTGCAACATCATGAATGCGGCTGCAATTCTTCAATTCAAATGCTCGTTCTTGGTACGAGAGTGTTGGCTAGATGTTATGGTTGGGGTTGTCAGTTTCGAGCTAAACTTAGTGCGGTTAGGCTGTATCTCTCCTGCCCTGCGAGAGTTCCCGCTGGGGTTCACGGTGCGTCGCGTTCAACACCGCCGCCTTGCCGCAGTCACGATCATGCAAATATTACGCAGAGTGTCTCCAGCACAAATTAGCTATTCTGGATAATACCATTGATTGCCCATGCTAACACGCACCTACTCACCCCGGCCCACAATCCGAGAAGCCTCTGCCCGGACTGTGACATCACAGTAGCTCTTCTTCATAGCGTCGTCCGCCGTGGAAGCCAAGATATGTCTGAGCGCAAAGCTCCAGGAAAATCGGAAAATGAACCTCCCTTCGAATTTTACTGCTCGAATGGCAAAATGCTCCAGCTCAAATCCGGAGAGTCGGCAAAGATGGTGGGGAAGAGAGTCAATCCGGAGCTGTACTTTGGACCAGGAAGCAAGGGAGACGAGTTTGTTCGGTTTGGAGTTCTCGAGCTCGACGGAAGTGGTTCAGGCGGGGAGATGAAGAGTAAACTTTTGTGGGATGCAGCGGAGCAATGGCAAACAACACAAGGGACGCGGAACGGTCCTATCGAGCCAGATCCAGATACTGAGTCAGAGCCTGAGCCTGACGCTCCGAAAGAAAAAGAACCGGTACTTTGTGAAGAGCAGCAACGTGTCCTGGACACTATTCTCGAGGGGCGCAACGTCTTCTACACCGGTTCGGCGGGTTGCGGGAAGTCTACTGTACTTCGGACTTTTGTGCCAAAGCTTAAGAAGTTGGGAAAGACGGTTCACATCGTTTGCCCTACTAATCTGGCTGCGTTGAACGTAAATGGCGTAACCTATTGGTAAGAAACATCAATTAGCATTATGACTTTCGGCGAGGTAGTGCATCATCCCACTTTCACCAATCACTAACGCTCGGTAGGCACTACGCAGGCTGGAGACCGGATGATCTCAGAAAACCGTTACCCCAACTCGTAGCCAAGTCCCACGGACCTCGGGCTTGGAAACGACTGCTAAAGACGGATGTCTTGGTCATTGACGAGATTAGCATGGTGGAGAACCTAGCGCTTGAGCGACTCAACGAAGCAATGAAATCGGTACGCAAAGATTGGAACAGACCATTTGGAGGCGTACAGGTTGTGGTTACAGGGGATGTAAGTTATTACTATCGAGTGGTATAGTCAAAACTAACAGCAATATAGTTCTGTCAGCTGGCGCCCGTGAAGCCGTTTGAGTACTGCATCGAATGTGGTTGGGAGCTCGAGGCTGATGATGACTTTAAGCCAGTCGAATACAAGTGCGAGAATGAGGAATGTTCCAAAGATGTGTACTACAATCGGGATAAGTGGGCATTTAGCAGTGTGGCTTGGAAAGTAAGACGAAGTTGCGAAGCCATTTCAGGATAGCCTATTGACGAGAACAGGAGTGCAACTTTGAGTACATCAACCTCACCAAGGTACACCGACAGACAGACCGCAAGTTTCTCACCATCCTGAATAGAATACGGCGCGGTAAGGCCCCCTCAGAAACTGTATCACGTTGTTCACCCGGAGGCATCTGGAAACGATCTACACATGCATCGGCTTACTCGTGCTAGACGGCAGGATTAACCCGAATCATGGAAAGGTCCTTCTCAACAACATGTCTAAAATGACCGAAGGTGCTATCCAGCTCCATTCAACAAAAGAAGAAGTTCGAAAAGTGAACGAGGACCGGATAGAAGCACTTCCATCGCCTGCGGTTAAATTTATGTGTTTGGATGATTTCAAGTACAAGCCTCACCATCGAATCAGCAATCCGGAACTCGAGGACTACTCGGAGAGATCCAAAGACTATGAAGGATGCTCGAAAGGGAAGGAAGATGGGACATTAAAGGCTCTTGTAAGTTACCTATAGGCAGTGCAGGTCGAGCTTATAAGCTGATTGATATTTAGCAACGTCATCGATATGACAAGATGGTGACACTGAAGCAAGATATGCGAGTAGTTCTCCAGCACAATCTTGACCCCGACTATGGACTCGTCAACGGAGCCCAGGGCACTGTCATTGATTTCGAGGAGTTCAGTCCTGAGAACTTACCCTGTAAAACCAGAAATGGAGGGAACAACAGCAGTGGAGCACCTCAGCTCGGCGGCGCTCATCCTAAGTACGCGCAAGCGCAGATCAAGCTTTTCGCAGAGAATAATGGGAACCCGGATTGGCCTGTCGTACAGTTCGATAACGGACAGTTGGCGACCATCTTCCCAGACTGCGCTATCAATGAGTTTGGTGACGGGGAGCCATTCAGTCTATTGTCGAGAACGCAGATTCCGCTCATGGCTGGATATGCCGTGACGATACACAAAGCCCAGGTACGGCTTAGCGAACGTCGCCCCACCATTTCCAATTGCTAACGCACTATTAAAGGGCATGACACTTGAAAAGGTGGAGGTAAACCTTGCTCGTGCATTCGATTCTGCCCAGCTCTATGTAGCTCGTAAGTTGTTTCGTTCTTCTACTGATTTCGTGGCTAACTTCTTTTGTAGTCAGCAGAGCCACCTGTTTGGAAGGCTTGAAGGTCACTGCACTTCCGATAAGAATCTTGGATGGCACTGATCCACAGGTGAAGAAGTTCTCTGAAACTTATTTGCAGCCCGAGCCCGCAACATAAGAGATTCGCAGTGGACTGGAAACAATCCCGACACTGCTACCGTGTTTCGACTTTGCCAGTGATTCCGATGCGAACTTATCGAGAAGGTTTTCCGGAGTGGAGTTCGTCGTGAACGCAGAGCCATCGTCGAGCACGCGAGTGCCGCGTTTTCAATTGAGCATTTGCTGCCTTTGTGACTTGGTCGTTTTGCACCAACATCTCATCCCGAGGAGGTACGGTTTGGGCGAAACCAGGAGACTGGCGAAACACGTGGCTGCTCGTGTAATGTAGACCCCATGAATCGTTCTATGAAAAGGCCTAGAACTGAGCTCTTAATGTGGTTGTGGTATCGGTTAAGGCAAGAAGTGATCGGCTACATGCGGAGTCGAAGTTGATTGGTCGAAGCTCTTATCGATTGCTCACGCCGCGTCGCGTCTCTTGTCTCAGTGAGCAGTGCCCTGTCACTTTTCTAGCACAATTGTCGATTGGCCATGGTGGATCGCATTTCCCCCTCAAATTTCTCCTCCTACTACGTATTTGCTGTGTTCTTGAATCGCACAACTCGATTCGACTGGCAGACTTGTCCATCGTCGGGTAAGTGCTCTACCCAGAGCGTGCGGAAAATGCTCAACTCCTCACACAAAGCTGCGATCTGATCACTTGTAGGTACTCAATCGAGTCTATCACCATCAATCGCACCCCAAGTATCGTTCACCGCCCCATAAACCTTCCAAACCAAGCACAAGATGCCGAAGCGGAAGTCTCGTCAGTACTCGGAAGAAACGGAGGACGAGCCATGCTCGCGGCATGGAGGACAGCAACCACAAGGAAAGTGACACAAGACGGAACCAAGCGTAGACTTAGGGTCTGAAGAGGACTACTCAGAACCTTCTGAAGAGCCTCCTCTCAGCGACGAACAGCAACGGGTGGTAGATTTGGACCTTGAGGGGGAGAATGATCTTTTACACTGGGTCTGCGGGGTATGGCAAGTCAACTATCTTGAAATCTTTCGTCAAAAAGTTGAAGGGCCAGGGCAAGAATGTGCGAATCTGTGCGCCAACTAATCTTGCCGCCTTCAACGTAAACGGCGTGACTCTCTGGTATGTAGCGAGATGTTCTCGACTTCTCCTATGCACCGCTAACAATTAGCTAGGGCTTATGCTGGATGGATAGTGCCGGATGCGAAGAAGCCCCTTGCCACACTGAAACAGGCCGCACATGGGAAGAAAGTTTGGACACGAATGAGAGACACAGATGTCCTCGTAATTGACGAGATAAGCATGTGCGAAAACGTCTTCTTCGAGCGCCCGAATGCCGTATTGAAGGAAGCTCGCAATTCGAAGAAAGCATTTGGCGGCGTCCAGCTTGTAGTCACCGGCGATGTAAGTTGCGTGCTTCGCTCGAGCTATAGGCGCAAATTGATCCTAGCACAGTTCTGCCAATTGTCCCCAGTGAAGCCTTTTGGACACTGCGTGGATTGTGGGAGTGAACTAAGGAGGGAGCCCGAGTACAACCCTTCAAAGTACCATTGCGACAACAGGAAATGTGAACACGAATCGTATTCTACGATCGAGACAAGTGGGCATTCCGCAGTCGTGCATGGAAGGTGCGTTCGCATGTAAAATACCGTACTACGCACTGACACACGTAGGAATGCGAGTTCGAGCACATGAATTTGACCAAGATCTTCCGTCAGAGTGACGAAAAATTCATTGAAATTCTCCAAAAGATCCGCATCGGTAAGAGGTCGTCGCCCACTTAAGCCGGTTTCTCCACTAACCATACACAAATAACGAGATTTCGCAACGCGATCGAGAAATCCTCTTGCAGCCGAAGCCAGAAACCGAAGGGGCCGTGGAGATCTTCCCGCTTCGCAAGGAAGTTGAGCGCATCAACCTTGACAACATTGCACAAATCCCTGGAGAGGGAAAGATCTTCAAGTGCAAAGACTTCTTCAACTTCATGCCACACCACAGGGAGAAGGAACCAGAGCTCAGGAAATGGAGTGTCAAGGCGAATAATGGGAAAATCCTACAGGAACTTGTCCGTATATCTAATCAACTATTCCATCATGACCACTTCTCCGCTAGGATAAGCATCGGTACGAAGCGGAGCTGGAGTTCAAGATTGACATGCGTGTCGTACTCCAGCATAACCTTGACCCTTCCGCCGGCCTTGTCAACGGAACGCAGGGCACCATCCTCGGTTTCAAACCGTACGATGGTAGCAAGCTTCTTCAAAAGGGAAACCATGGCGATGATGCGGGCGCGCCAGCCGTCAGCGGAGCCCATGCTCGTTATCGCCAGGAAGAAATCAAACAGTATGGGGAAGAGAACAACGAACAACCGTGGCCCGTGGTGGAGTTCGACAATGGTATGATTAAAACGGTCTATGCTGAATGCGCTGTCGACTAAAAGGGGGTAAAGGAGCCTTTCAGTCTGCTCTCGAGGACGCAGATTCCATTGATAGCGGGCTACGCAATCACGGTGCACAAGGCCCAAGTAAGCTTGTTCCCCCGTCATTGGTCAAGCAGGACACTGAGAATCTGCGTAGGGCATGACGCTGGAGAATGTCAAAGTCAACCTCAAGGAGGCCTTTGTTGAGCCTAGTCAGATATATGTTGCGCGTACGTATTTCGGTCTGTTCACTGCATAATATGCTGACACCCATAGCAGTGAGCCGGGCGCGGTCATTGGCGGAGTTGGAGGTTACGACTCTTCCGAAGAGAGATCTGGGCCGCGGGGATGAGCAAGTGAAGAGCTTCTACAAGGAGTACCTGGGGATTGAAACATGCGGTCCTAGAAAAATTAGTGATTTCTTCAAGTCAGTGCCAGGGAGGTGATATACCCAGCACGAAGGGGAGTGGAGATGGGTGGGGGGTTTCTGTTATTTTTTTTCAACTACCCTTTTTGTTCGTTCCGCAAAGTCTTTCACCAAAAGCTCTGTCGAGTGGTTGTCTCATCCATAGGCTACGTGACTACTACCAAAGTCTCCGAAGATTCTCTTGTGCATCCCTTGACGAGCGTCCGGTCCACACTAACGTCCTTCATCCAGCCCAGCTTGAAGGTTCCGCACTGAAGGGCGGTTCGCCCCCTTGCCTCGCCGAGTCTATTAGGCGGAGTGCAAGCTTGTACGTTTAATGTGGTTCAGCTTGCGTGTTTGCAACTGGAAGACAGATTAAAGTATAGTACATTTCGCGGCTATTTCACTTATCCGAGAGCGGGTCTGCTTAATCGTTGTAGAGGTGGACTCGTCCAAACAAGTACAAGTTGTCCATTACGAAAAAGGCCTCAGGCGAAATTACGTAGACCGCCACTTCCTGGAGCGCCGGTATGTGATCTTGGGTAAATAACAAATCAAAGTCGATGCTATACCATCGAATTTATCACGCCTACAATGCTCCTTCGCAGACTACCAACTCACATGCACCTCGCCATCACAGTACCGGCAGTTGGGGCGCGATCCATAATTAAGGTCAAAAGCTGACCTCTGACGTCATGACGCCTTGATCACCAAACATCGCAAGCCGAAGCTGTCTATTGGTGTTCATGCAGCGTAACCTTGATGAGCACTGCGATTGAGTGGGGCGAGCGGGAAGGATGCCGTACAACAAAGAGCAAGGCTGCTGGAGTGGCGTGGGCGTACTACGTTGTAAAAGCGGGCCCCGCATATGTAGAGCGGTTGCTTTCCCTTGCGGCGTGGAACAAACCCGGGGAGGAAGGCCGATGTCAGTATGTACTCCTGCCCGGGCAGTGCCGCTTATGTGATGCGATAGCCGCCCTTCTAGATATGAGCAAGCGTATGCATCTTTCTACCTAGCAACATCTTTTCACGTTTCCTGTCATAGTATTGTTAGACGGTAGTGTGTAGCATCCTGTTTACTTGCATCAAGTGTCGCTGCCTCTGCGCGCCGTCGGGGTCTGAGCATCTCAACTCTGGTCGGTTCTCGCACCCGCTCTTGCCACTCTGATGGGGTCTCCTGGGTTGATCTTGACGCGTCGTGGAAGTCGATAAGCGCGATCGTGTAACCCACGCTCCTCGATATGAACCGACAGGTGGCACTAGAGGGCGCTGCGGTAAAGTAGGCCGTATGGCGAGTTTCCGTGCCGGGTATCAGAGCGTCCGCCTGGCATGCTTCGGGCTTCACGCAGAGTGATACTCGGAACCCTGCTCGCAGGCCAGGTCTAGCCCCAACGAACATGGCCTCCCGGAACCCTTGTAGGCAGAGGGCAACGGCAATTGACAAAGAGAGCAAGCGGGTCGGAACAGCGTCTTTCACCTGCAACTCATCGTCGATGCAATCGAAGTGGCGGCCAGTCTGCATACGCGGACAGTCTGTGACCCCTGTGCGGGCTGCGCGTGGCCGGCTCCTCGTCGTTTGCCAGGGGTGGGCCGAGCTCGCGATGCAGTCGAAGAATGGGCACCTTATGCAGGAGGCTGGTGCTTTGATACTACCCCCTACGCGCGTGGTGACTGAAAGCACGAGGCGGTATCTTTCGATTCGCCACGCGCTACTTGATTGGCTGAGAAGCGGGAGCTGCGAGGCGAAGGGGTGAACCAATCAACGATGCTCAATGCAAACCTCAGAACAAATGAGGCGAATTTTTTAGGTGTAAAAACGTTCGTGCTATGCGGTTCTCCGAGCATTTTCACTTCAAGGGTGGTGCGTTCCAGTGATCGATGGGAAGAGTTCCCTCCGCTGCCAAACGAGTTTTCGCGAACAGGCATTCTCGCAAACATTTGATGACGCGAAAGGCTCTGCCAGGTTGGCAGGCAAAAGTGAGAATATCGGATGATCCGGGCGTCGTGATAGTGTCTGGACAGATCCGTGGATTGAGGTCGAGGTCCGCTGGATCGGAGAATATGGGGAACATCGATACACGGTGGGTCTAGACAGGCCCGCCAATGTCCTTTGCTACCAGATCGGCCGCCCAGTAGCGCATCCATCCCGCGTCCCACGGCCTGTGCAACAGTTGATATTTCGTGCGATTGCCCGCGCAAACCGCCATTGACCATGATAGCTGGTGGAAAGGCCGATGATGCGGCATTCCGGGCGTGGAGACGCCTGGTGGCTAGTCGGAGAAGTGTACAGGCTGACGTGAAGCGTTCGTCGTTGTGATATCTGCCGTTAAACGGAGACTGGGTGCTCGTCCTGTGGCAACGCAACATTCTGTCCTAGATGAGGTGCTATAGCCATCTCATCTGACATGGCCAGAAGCTCCACCTTTCGCCCGGGCCAGGCAACCGTTGGAGAATGGCGTCGGACCATTCGCCTCACAGCTGTTGTCGGCGCAGGCTAGTGGTAGGTTGCCGCTACTTCCAGAGGCACCTAGGCACCGCGATCCCGAAGGCAAGGGTACCGTAGGGATGCATTGCACCGTCGCTCACTAGTCGAGCTGGCGGGTCCACGATAGCTGCTGCAAACAGCTCTCCGTATACCAACTCGTCCAGGAGCTGTGCCATTGGCCGGCCGGCAATTTTGGCCGTAGCGGCCGCTATTGGCCCGGTAGCAATGGCCGTCCCGGTAGTCAACCATCGCACGGTAAACTGCCAGCACGCCTCAAAACACGACCGCGGGATGTGCTCTGCTCCAAAAGCCTGCCCCATCGAAGCCGCCGCGGTATCATCGAGGACATATCCTGGCAGCCGGCCGGTGCAGTGTTGGACTCTGTCAGGTCAGGCTGGAGTCAGCACTCTTGTCAATCCTCCATTGCCTTGGCACAATTCACCATTCGCGTTCGCGCTGCTAGAGTCTCCATCTGAACGACACCTGTCAGAGGCCCACGCCAGGCCATCCGGGATAAAGGGCCATGTCGTCGAACGCGTCCAGCTACGCGCCTGACTCTACCTCTGCAACAGGACGCAACGCCAGGGTGGCTATTCCGCGTCTCCAGCGTCCTCACCAGGCCCAGTCTTCTGCCAAAGACCGTCGTCGGGTGGCCCGGGCATGCACGGCCTGCCGCAACCACAAGATCAAATGCTCTGGCAACAATCCGCGGTGCAAGCACTGTGAGTCCACTAGTCGAGAGTGCATCTACATCATGCCTCGCAAGGACCGTCTGAAGATGTCAGCTCCGACTCCGTCTCCCGGCCAGGGTCGACTTCTAACTCTCGCAGTATCTCTGAACGATGCGCCCAAATGGCCGGATATCTCAGGGCGCTAAAGCACGCTGCGAGCGACGACGAGGCTGCGAGGATTGGCGAATTGCTGGATACTGTAGGCCGGTCCTCATCCTAGAGCAAAGCGCGTACACCCGTCCTAGCTGATAGTTCCTCAGGTTGAGGAAGACATATCCGACATGCCCCAGACCCAGACCCCGTCTAATACTGACATTGATGGCGAAGATTCCCGAGAGGCACGCGCCCTGATGGACAACGGTACCGCCGATTCGCAGCGTGTGGACGTCGACTCCCAAGACCTTCTGGACGAGGACCTCCATGAGAGTGATCGATCCCGAGCAACCGGTTTCGTGGGGAAGAATTCCGAGGTCCAATGGCTGCGCACGTTGCTCCACCAGGAACGACTCGATGACGGTCCCTTGCGTGACCGGCGAGCCTCGTTCGCATCGTCGACGAATAGCGACCAGGTCAGCCTGGTAACCTTCTACCTCGACACAGAGAATGTTGACCTCGACTTCGAAGTCGACGCGTACGAGTTGCCCACCACGGAGACGGCCGGAAAACTGCTGGCAACCTACATGGAGAAGGTGCACGACTCTTTCCCCATACTTCCGAAGAAGCTATTCGAAGATCAATTCCAAAAGTACTTCCATGGCGTGGAGCGCGGAGTTGCAGCGCGCCTGAACCCCAAGTGGCAAGCTATCCTCAATCTAGTCTTCGCGATTGGAGCCAGGTACTCGCACCTTGTCAAAGCAGACTGGGCGCAAGACGAACGCGACCATCTGATCTACCAAGCTCGGGCGCGAAAGTTCGCGTGGAATGAGCGCACACTGTCGCGGCACCCAGATCTGCCCCAAATCCAGGTAGCTGGTATGCTGGCTTTTTACTATCTCTCGACGGGCCAAGTAAGCCGGTGAGGGGTAATCCAGATCTCGTTGATATACGCAAGCTGACGAGAGACAGAGCTTGGGTTGTTGTCGGCATGGCACTCCGTTTCGCTCAAGCCCTCGGCCTCCACATACGCAACGAAGACCCCACGGCCTCAGGCCCGAAACGAGAAGTCTTGGTCCGCATCTGGTGGAGCCTCTACTCTCTCGACCGCCAGCTCAGCATCATCACAGGACGGCCCAGTGTGACTGTCGATTCAAGCAGTTCCGTCACGCTTCCCCTCCCGCTGTCCGAGGACCAGATCATTAGGACCATGAGCGGGAGTCCGAGGATATCGAGGCCCAGCTCCTCGTCGACGATGCCCAGTCCGGTATACACAGGGCCACAGCCTATGAGTGGGATTGAAACACCGCATGCGTTTGTGGGTGTTGCAAGGGCAGACGCAAATGCAGGCTCCTACTTCAAGGCCGTCGCGCAAATGGCCACCATAACCCAGACGATTCTCTCGTCACTCTATTCTGCGAGCACGCTGGTGCGAGCGCTGGGAGAGCTGCAGCATGATATCAACCACCTCAGCCAGCGTCTCGACAACTGGATCGCATCGCTCCCGGCTGAGTTTGACTTCCAGAAGCGTGGTGCCGATGTGGACACACCGGGCTGTCGCGAGCGGATGTTGCTTGGCTTCCAGTTCTATGGCGCGAAGATCCTCCTAACGCGTCCGTGTCTTGGTCGCATGGGACAATCGAGTCGAGATGCCAGGACTCCCACCGCTTCTCCCAGCTTTTTGCAAAGCGTGGCGCTTCTCTGCGTAGAAGCTGCCAAAGCCGAGCTCGACCTTCTGCCCGACCAGCCAGATGCGCAGTTCATCTACCAGTACGCGCCGTGGTGGAACTGCGTGCACCATTTGACACAGGCCGCTGCCTCTCTTCTCCTTGCTCTTTCCTCTCCCTTGTTCGCTTTTCAGGATCATGGCGTGCTGGCCAGCTACGCGAAGAAGGCGATCCGATGGTTACGGTCCATGTGCGATGGGCTAGCGTATCGCGCTTATCTGGTCGCAATGAGTGCTTTCGAGGCCGTGGCGAACAGGCTGTGTCTTGACATGACAGACCTGTTGACGGAGCACGCGATGACCTATTCCAACGTGGCCCAGCCCTCGGTGGGAGAAGCTGGGTTCGCTCAAATGGACTTCGCGCCGTCGTTCGTCGAAACTTCACCAATGCCCCCACCCCATGGACGTTACAATGCTGATCTCGCCATGCCTCTGCCCCGGCCACCTGTTCCGGCGTTTGATTCGTGCGAGCCCGTGGCCGCCAGCTTTCACGCTCCCCTTCAGCCGACCGGTGGGTTTTACGACGACGGCTTCTATCATCGTCCAGGCTGAGCGGGGTAATGACAAACTGACGGACGCAAAATTGGGAATTTACGTGTTGTAGGAGTGGTCCGAGGCGGGCGGAGCAATGCAGGTTGCGAACTGCGCGGACGCACGGACGCTTGTCTAGCAAGCACGAAGGCTGGGCTTTGGTGGTATGGCCAACGAGTAGACGTCTTTGGGACGACGTCTCCGGACCGTTGCTCCGGACCAGTCGTTCCGTACGTCGAGGGATTACCTAACCCGCGCAGGAGGGGGTGACCGATGGCTATATGTGTACTGATGATTGATGATGATTCGATGCTTTCATGTTGCGGCCCCCTTGGAGCGAGATTCTGGGCGTTTAGACCGACGAGTATGTAATGAGGTATCGGTCGACAAGTCTGGGGAAGAGGCCCGGCCTGTTGCTTATCCTGGCAGCCTGGGGGTGCTGAGGGTCATATATAACGCAGCCATGACTGGGATCGCTGATCTGGTATACCCGTGTGTGATGGCGCTACGCTGCTCAAGGCTGTGCGCGCTTGGTCATCTGTCTGAATGAGGCGATTCGAATCGAGGATTGGAGTGACTGAGGCGAGCCGAACTTCGCTGCTCACCTAGATCTTCTGTATCACTCCGCATCCTGCCTCCGTTTCTTGGTACTCCAATCATGTTCTCTTGTCCTAGGGACGTGGTCGCCGGCGGCACTACGCCCACGACTGCCTGGTAGGTGATGTGCCGATGGGTGCGGGTGAAGGACGCCTCTCGCTGCCGTCGAAGATGCTCGTCAAGCCGGCCATAAAGTCGCCTCTGCACATTGTCCCTCACCTCTACGAGCTTCGTGTGCTGTGCATCTGACCTTGTTAGGCATGTAACATCTCGCTCTGCGGCAAACTGCCTATACACCCCCTCCCCCCTCTTTCCGCCGGTGCGACAGGGCCACTATGTCTAACGCTTAGAGGACGCACGCATAGCTGCTCTCTACCACGACTAACAACTCACCCAGTGTAGCCTTAGGAACCCTCCACGTCTCCTCGAAGATCGCCCTCCTACTCGACGAGCCGATCGTCACCTCCACCGCGCCGTTTTGAGGCCCCAACATGCGCAGAGAAAGGAGACTACACGCTCGGGCTCGGGTTCGGGCTTAGGAGATGCAGCATGACAATGGTTCCATGTCACGCATTACTCTGGGGGAATATTGCTGGAAAGCTATAGAGGATAATGCGCGTGAGCACGGCTGAGGGAAGCCCCTCTCTTCTGAGTGTACTCTCGGGAACGCGCTTGGCTTCTCTCCCCCGCAGAGTCGGCCCTCGCGGTTGGACAACTTGCCGGGCACATACACGAAGACCTCGACATACGAGAACCACGCTCGCAATAGTACGTGTACAGCCTGCATCGCTATCCAACGCCACTCGTTGAATGGCGCCGTTGCTACCAGGTACACACCCCAGAATTCTCATCCAAAGCAGTCAACAACGCGACGATCCCTCCCACCGAACGATCTCGACCCTCACGCGATCTTATGAATAACAAGCACTTCGTCGTCACACGTTATTCAAGCTTCGAGACCGCCTCTTGACGCTTATACCACATGCTTGACCCACTGGATCGTCGACCTCGCTAGCGCTAAAGCTCGTTTCGATGTTCTCGCGGAACGACAAGATCATTTCGAAAGCTTTGCTAGTGTTCCAAATCGCGACCTGTGGAGGATAACGGCGGCGAGTGCCACGTGCACACGGTTCTGGGCGCCTAGTCCGGTACCGCGCTGGATGGAGGCTCGCGTTGCGCGCTGCGCATGGTACATGGCCTGTTGGGTGGCAAAGGACTGGTCATACTGGCATTTTGAGTTAGCACAAGTGGATCCTATCAGTCCGCCACCGCTGTAGAGTGCCACGGCTTCCGTGCTGCCTTGGGGGAAGATATGGACCTCGATTGATGTCGTACATGCGTGCATATCGCCACCGGCAGCCTTGCCATCACCAAGTGATTGTCACAGCACATCACGCTTCTTCCCTTGGTCGGCTCCAAGCATACTGAGGATCTGCTGCTCTGTTTGGGGCGCACACCGTGCGATGTGCGGGGTCGTTGTTACTACTCGTTGAGTGTAGTATGTGATATCCATATTGTGATATTCATACTTAGGTAGGTATAGAATCACTACGCTATCAACGCTACTCGAGGGATGAGGAGTTGAGTGGTACATAGTCAAACCGCTTAATGGTTCATCGTTAATTCTTGCTTTGTGCCTTGAACACAAGCATGGTGACAATTCCTGATGTTGCTATCGCGATTCTGAAATGCACTAAGGCGCGGTTCCTCTTCGATCTTTTTCCTGATGTTGAAACCCCGCACTGGTCGCTGGTTCTGGACAGGCGGATTCTTATCTACAAAGATTCTGCACAGAAGTTCACACGTACGCAGCCTTTACGAAAAGGCCGCAAATATACGGATTCTACGCAATAGCTTGCACAAAGTGGATATATGTATGTGAGCAACATTAGCCAGTGATTCGTTGATGCAATACGGGTACACTCATGAGAGATTAAGCGTAGATAACTGGTAAATCGTACTGGATCTTCTAGCGCAACAATGGAAGAGCTATATACGCCAATGACATAGGATCCCAATGCTCACCACCAATATGTAGCAATACTAGCCGCCCATAACCTTTCACCATCCCGATAGGAAGTGAAAGCATCAACCTCGAGACCAAGTAGCCTAAAAACTCTGTTCGTAGATTACTATCTCACACTTCTAGTTCGGGATCTTACTCGCTCCTATCCATGTACTATTACTCGTCGTTTAAATCCCCCCGTTTCACTAGCACGGCATGTTTCGTCATCAAACATCATTCGTGCGCCACATTCGACCGTCCCATATCAAATCTTGGGACACTCTAATTATAATTAGTTTCGAATTCCGAGCTATTGGCCCGGCCATTGGAAGGTAGCTTGTTTGTCGTTGATGTCAATGTTGTCAGGCAAACTTTCGCGGGTAGGGCTGCGCAAGAAGGATATGATGTATTCTCGAGCCGGCCGAGTAATATGCATACTAGAGATAAGAAAGACTATAACCATGCAAGAAGTATGAACATGCTAGGAAACGGAAAAACAAACCGAACACCACGCCGCGAAATGCCGTCGCACAAGAAGTAGCTCTAAGCGACGTTCCCAACAGCCCTCTTCATCTTCTCGTTCAACTCATCCGCCTCCCGCTTCACGACCGCCTCCACCTCGCGCCTCGCCTTCTTCGCCGCAGCCGCTCCTTGTGCCTGAGCAATCATCTGGTTCAAGAACGCCGCACCCTCATCCGCATCAGCGCCGTAGCTCAAGTGCGCCGGCAAGATAGTGAGCGTGCCCACACACACCAAATCGCCCCTCGCACAGATAATCATCGTCTTAGCCGGGTCGAAGTTGGGGACCTGGTTGTTATCCTGTTGCTTTTGTGTATCCCCGTAGGTGAGGACACCTGCGATGCGGTCCATGGTTGCGGCGGGTAGCTCTTCGACGGCGCGGTGCACCACTGCCGCGCCCTGGGAGTAGCCGCCTACTACGATGGTGGATTCCGGACATTGAGAGACCATGGCGTTGATGGTGTCTTGCATCAGTACCTTGGATTCTGTGTCGGTGCCGCCGGGAAGGGCGTTGGGTGCGAGGGCGGCGGCGTAGTCGATGCCTTCAGTTGCGACGTTTTGGGCACCGAATTGGGCTTTGATGCCATCCGAAGTTGGTGGGCCGACTACAGTTCCCTGGGTCTCGTTAGATCTACCCTTGAAGAGAAGTATGTGCGGAGTATGTTACCATGTTGCCGATTTCGGTGGAGCCACGAGCCCAAGCGAAGAGGACGTCTCTGCAGCCTCCCTGTGAGAACTCGTTCGAGGTCGTTTGTGTCTGGCGCTTCTCGACGGGGCTGGCGGTGGCAAGGCCAGCTAGGGCGAGCGTGATGAAAGTCTTGGTGTACATGATGTCGGTATGAAGTAAGCGATATCGTAAAGTAAAGTGTATGTAAAGATCGTATTGAATTGAAGATGAATGAATGTTATGGCAGTCCAGCACCGTTGTTAGAAAAGAAGCTCGTAAAGTGTTCGTTGAAGATGAGCCTCAATACTGAGAGCGATGAAGCCGCTTTATAGCATCAACACCAAAGAACCACTACACGCCTTCCAGCCTCATCCTCAAATGCCAAAAATACACACCAGAAACGCATTTGGAAGCCCCTCCGAGGTATCGAACGGCCAAGCCCGGCGCATATCACCGAAAGAGTAGGAAGCCTGGTCCTTTAGCGATGCCAACGCGGGTCGTTACCGTTTGAACGTATGCAATCGAGCCGTATAATCTGGGCAGCTGCCGGTGTACCGAGGAAGGTAGTTACAACGAGTGGTTCACAGAGCCCGAGCGAGCCCATGTCTGGGATCGAGTGAAATGATCTACGCCACACTCGATAGACCGAGGATGTAGTTTGCAACGAGTGGTCCACAGCGCTCGAACGGGTGGATGAACGGACCATTGCGACGGGAGTCGATGCACGAGATCATACAAATCTGTTTTCGTGTGGAACCATCGTGGCTAATGCGACGCCGACGGGGTGGTAGTACGAGGGCCCTCCCGGGACGTTCACGCTTGGCGGCATGTTATTCGGTAGGGTTGAGGCGACTTGGAATCTAAGTGGCTGCTTTTGGTGAGTCGAACTCAAATTGTACACAGGGCTGAGCTAAGGAGGTTTGGGTTTGATTGACGTGTTGATGGAAGTGGAAGGTTAGACAGTGCTTACATGTACTTGATGTCAGATCTCCACATTAGACTTTGGCACCGTTGTTGACAGATAGACATAAATGTGGCTTGTCTTGGACCTACAGCTGTGTTCCGAGTGAGAGGTGACACTGTCGCCGAAACAAGCTTTGGAACAGCGCATGTTGTTGGTCGTAGCCGAGCAGCGATCATCGCTGTTCGGCCCCAGACGGCGGTGATCCTTTAGGCGTTTCAGCACGTTGTGTTGCCAATACGGCCAAGCAAAAGCAACCTCCAGCATCTTGAGATCGATGGTAGTTCGGTCCCGAAAGGTCGGAAAAACATGTAATTGTGGAGTCGCCGGTCAGACGAAACAACCGCAGTTGGGCTGACGAAGCTGTTTAGTTGACTACTAAAAGAATATACTTTGTATAGTTGCGAAAGTCCCCCATCATAGCGGGATAGCACGTTTCTCCTCCAAAAGCGGGGCGTTCGCGTACCACAGTTACTCAACGCTTGTTTCAGCTCGTACCATGCACAAGGCGCAGACGTGCCGAATCAAGCGGTGGTAGGACGCCTCGAGAGACCTGAAGTGCTTGGAGTAACACTGCGCCATACATCAGGCATATAGAACAGAAGATAGGTGGCGATGTAAGTGTTCATCGAATTAACAAGTCCAGAAGGTTTATGAAAAATGCAGAGAGTCGGAATCTCGCCTAGCACAACAATCTAGTCTGAGTAGGTTCAACATTTGTCCACTGTTAGCCCTTGTACATTCTATTATGAGAAGGGAGATCGTAAAAAGTCCGCAAAGTATGATATCAAGCAGAGATGCAAACCTAATGGCCTTGGTTCGATGCGTGCAATCCCCAACGCTCAACATCTTTCTTTCCGCACGACGTTGTCAGCCCTGCTCGCGTATTTTCCCTTTCATTGGATCATTGACGAGACGCAATGATTGTCTATTTCTCTCAAAGTTGCCAGTGAGCACATGAACTCCGATCCCGGCGGTTCTTTGTCCACACGACACTTACGCCCATGACTTCCTTCGCAACCCGAAACATGCACTCGTCTATACGAAAATCCCCGCGCATAATTCGACTAGTCGGCAAACTATCGCAACATGTGCGGCTTGTTGCTAGCTGCACGGCATGATTCAGAGTCAGAAGCCAGCGAGCATGGCGCTGAGTTTGCGCCCAATGCAGAAGCCGAGCAAGTAGATGCGGAAGCTGAACAAATGGAGCCGCACCGTGCCGAGGATGCAGCCCTCGACTCAGGCATCGACGTGGAAAAGCATTCGCCGCGACGGACCTCACTGAAACCCCGCAGACCTCCAAATGTTGCTCCTGCGTCTCCACCACGTCCAGCCCCAAAGAGCAATCCCACCAGCCCTACAGAACCCGAACCCGAATCCGACCTGAGACGGGAACTCGCAGCCACCAAGCGCTCCTAGCAGCCGACAAACGCACACTGCCACTAGCCCAGGAACAGATAAGGCGTCTCCAGAAAGCCGCGAAGAATATTCCCCCCAAAACCACGGACTCATATCCATACAGCTTCTGGCCTGCCCTAAACTGGGATGCCGAGCCTGCAAACCTTCCGATGCCTCCGCATGTGTGGGAGCAGCTGAACCGGGCGCCTGTTCTAAGAGAGCATAACCCGCGTGAAGGTAATCGACAATTTGAGCTTAGAACGGCCCAATATACACGTAACAAGGAGCAGAACAGACGCGACTGGTTGTCCGGAAGCTTGGAGCAATGGCCTCTGCAGTTTGAGCGTAGTTGGCGCGGTGTGATGTTCTTGGGTGCCGGGTCGTACGGTTCAGGGGCTTGTGGGTGAACGTGGACAATGACGATAACATCGTGGATGTAAGTCTGTAGAGAACGAGTTCTTTCAGTCAACTTTTGTGGGTGTTGACTGATCTGAGTAGCGTATGCTAGCCAAAGAAAGCATACCAAGCGAACTTTGGGACTGACCCATCGAATGGCGTAACAGACTCCCCCGCGAGATCCAGAACCACAAACTGCTCGACAGAGTACGAGCCAGGGTATCCCGTCGCAGCATCATACGTCATCGTGGCTACCGGTTGATGATGCGCCAGCGGAGACTCCGATTGTATCTAGACCTGTGTGCGAAAGGCGACCTGCGGAACTCCACTTTCGATAGATTTGAAAAAAATGGCACAGCCTTCGGTGCAGCCACCGGTGCCTATCTTGCCCGAGCGACTCCTTTGGCATGTATTCAAGGAGCTCGTGGACGCATGCTTGATCCTGCGTCAAGGCAGTCCTGTTGAGCCTGTCCCCGGATGGAAACCAATGGTTCACAATGATCTCCATGCTTCGAACGTTTTCCTCGATGACTTGCAGCCGGAAGATATGTCGACAATGCATCCATCTGTGATTTTTTTTTCATTTTCTACCTGCACTTCTGGCAGGCTAACCAATTTGCAGTGGCCCAGAATTGTCGTGGCGGACTTCGGAAGGATGTTCTACGAGCTCAACGTAGACCCTAACGCCGCTTTTGAAGAACGAGATAATCCAAGAGGGTACAGAATACCGGGTGATGACTATCGGTATCCCATGGTAAGATACCCCGGGTCTAGACGTAGCGATTGCTCACAATACGTAGGAGACACACCATAGTCGCCGTGAAGACATCAAGATCACGGAAAAGACCGATGTCTGAAACATCGGCGCCATCATGTGGAGCCTCATCTCACACCAAAACAACGCTGAAGGACCTCTTCTATGGGACGGTCGACCGGCGGCTGCACAAGCATTTTCGTTCGGGGACATTCTTCAAGGCCAACCTTCCCCAATGCAATTACGATACAGTTCTACTCTCAGATTCCTGGTCACTCGGTGTCTGCTGTTTGATTCGAGAACCCGGCCTGCTTTGGTACCGCTGAAGGCGACGCTTGCTGCGGAATCCCGAACAGCCGACATCCGGCTTCCCAATACAGATCCCGACCCAGCTCTATACCACGGCAATCTGAGCGAGTTTGCAATTGGAAGAAAGCATCGGCCAGGCTGAGATCACTGAAGCGAACTTCGACCCACCTTGGAGGTTCAACGACACATCTCGAACATCGAACACCATTTCTTTTCTTTGCGGGTCGGGTGTAAAGAAGGAAGAGCCCAGTGAGCCACTCCATGATTGTCAACGAATCCATACGCGTTCGCAATACCGGTATACATTGAGTTGTGGTCGAGTTGGACGAACTTCATTTGAACTGCTGAATGTATCTCGTCGCAGTCTAATCGAGAATCTCCCTAAACCTCCGTATCATCTGTAAACGTAGCGGTGATTGTGTCCTGATCTTCTCGCTGTGTCGATATCTTTTGTCATACTGGACATCAAAGCCGAGCTCTCCCGGTGTCGCCAGCATTGCTCCAAGCAGTTGATATCGCATTACACGGAGGACGCGATTTTACATTCCTCTAGAATGTCGAAGTCGATCGTCCCGAGGTGCTTCCCGGTGCGGTAGCATTTGATATCGCTGGTCTTGATCTCGCAATCCAAGGACTGGAGCTTGCGCAAGATCCCGAGGTGATCCAGGGATCGTGATGCGTTCTCCGTCAACCCAATTGCCCCACCAATCCTCGTTGGCTCAGGCCTGATCTCGAAGACGAAGCAAGACATAGCATTGTATCTGGCGAGGGCTAGTGCGGCTGCGATACCGGCAATGCCGCCACCAATGATAATGACCCGCTACACTGGCATCGTGCCAATGGTGGATGATACGCTTCTCGAAACTGAATGAGGCGTGTTGAAGCTGTCAAGAGAGCTCGTGACTGACTTCTTCTTGTGCAAGCTCATTCTTCATATGCAAAAATGCACGAATGCCTTCCTTGAAAACATCGCGAGAAATGCAAGGAACGCGGCGTGGCTCGCTGCAGCTGGAGTGGGGGCTGGAGTTTCCGACATACTGTTATACGCAGCATTTTCCAAGTCACCGCCGCCAACTACCATATACTAGTGCACTATTCCATCTTTGGATCACCCCCATGTTTAGTCAACTGTCGTGTTTGGAAACTGGTTCCAAGCATAGCGAAGTCCCAGGACATAACCTTGTAGCCAATTAGTTTTGACACAGTGCCATGATCTCGATGTCCATAGGTTTTTGAGCACTTCCTAATAAGTACACATACGCGAAGAAGAAAAGTAGGGGAGAGAAGAGAAGAGAAGTATATGTTAAATACATACTCTCCACCAATGCAGTATCAGCTACAGGATAGACTTTTCGCACCCCGCATCCGATCTCAACTCTACGCAACGTTACCCAACTCATACTCCGCCCAGCCCAGCCCAGCCGCGCCCAGTCAAATTGTACACACACCACAACGCCACCCTCGCTCACCCTCAAACCGCACCACACTTTCGCAACCTCTATGCCCACTACGCCGCCCTATGCATCAACCCACAACATCTACTCCCTCATATTCACCACACACCGAATGCAATCCCCAGCCTTCATATCCAAAAACGCCTGGTTGATCTTATCAATCGGCTGGCGATGCGTGATGAACTCGTCGACCTTGAGGTCGCCGTTCATGTAATCCGCGACCAGGCCGGGCAGTTGCGTGCGGCCCTTGACGCCGCCGAAAGCGCAGCCTTTCCATACGCGGCCGGTGACGAGCTGGAATGCTGTTGTGCCGGTTAGTTTCTGCGACGTGATATGAAGATGGGGAAATGGTTAAGGGAACGGGGAAAGGGGAATGGGCAAACGTACGCCTCGTCGAGATCTCCTGACCCGCAGCCGCCACACCGATGATAATCGACTCGCCCCACCCCTTGTGACACGCCTCCAACGCCGCGCGCATAACATTAACATTGCCCGTGCAGTCAAACGTATAATCGCAGCCTCCATCGGTCATCTCAATGAGCTTCTCCTGGATGCTCTGGCTGCCTAGCTTAGTCGGGTTGACAAAGTCGGTCGCGCCGAACTTCTTGCTCCACGCCTCCTTGGAGTCGTTCACGTCGACGACGATGATGCGGCCAGCCTTTTGCTTGGCCGCGCCCTGGATGACGGACAGACCGACGCAGCCGGCGCCGAAGACGGCGATGTTGGAGCCCGCTTCGACGCCGTCTTTGCCCGCCGTGATGACGGCGGCGCCGTATCCGGTCGTGATGCCGCAGCCGAGGAGACATGTGCGGTCCATGGGCGCTTTGTCCGTGATGGCCACGACGGAGATGTCGGCTACGACTGTGTACTGCGAGAAGGTGGATGTGCCCATGAAGTGGAGGAGGTCCTTGCCCTTGCACTTGAAGCGCGAGGTGCCGTCCGGCATGACACCTTTGCCCTGGGTGGCGCGGATCTTACCGCAGAGGTTCGTCTTGCCGGACTTGCAGAACTTGCATTCCTTGCACTCCGGTGTGCTGTCCACAATCAGTGTCTAGATTCATGTGCAGGCACATGATATTTGGTGGTGCAGGGGACTTACTATAGAGCCACAACGTGATCTCCAGGCTTCACATTGGTGACACCCTCGCCAACAGACTCAACGATACCGGCGCCCTCGTGCCCGAGGACGATGGGGAAGGCACCCTCGGGGTCCTTTCCGGAGAGTGTGTATGCATCTAGAGGAATTCAATCAGCTACTAATGCTCAGTACTCCCACGGGAGACAGTCGACAACAACATACCGGTATGGCAGACACCCGTGTAGTAAATCTCAATGCGGACCTCGCCCTTCTGCGGCGGCTGGACCTCGATCTCCTCGATGCTCAGGTCCTTGCCAGCCTCCCAGGCAACGGCAGCCTACGCTTGTGTTAGCCGCAAGCCCAGTACAGAACAGCACATCACAAGCTCTCTTCGTCCCCGTATCCCTGCATCCGCCGCGAGCTTCTTCCGGTTGCTGCTCCACTATGTTGTAATCGTTGCGCGGGTGCACAACTCGCGGCTCTGCGGATCCGCATTCTGGACCCCGCAGCCGCACTTTTTGTCATGCGGGTAACGCAAAGCTCGGGGAAGCTCGCGGACGCGGCTCGGGATGGAGATGGCTGGGAGAAGGCATTCGAACGCACCTTGCACGTAATGGTCTGTCTCTCGTTAGCATTGCTTGTACCATTTTCTCTCCACTGCCCCAGGCGCATCGTACCTTTCCTACAGTATCCGCAGGCATCGTGAGAGCTTCGGAGCTTGAATTCGTGTGTAAAGGTGGGGAATCGTGGATCTGGATTGGGCTACAGAAGAAGCAGAGAAAGGCGAATTGGGAAGAAGGGCAAAGTCAACGGGCACGCGGCTCCTTAAGTCCCCCAATCTTTCGACAGCGAGCTCGGCACATGTGGGGTCTCCCACGGATTATGACGCCGACGTAGCCCAATTGCCCCTCCATACCCCTCCCTCGCCACGGCCGTACCTCGCGCGACGCTCGCCCTCGCCGCGCCAAACTCGGTCCACGCTCGCACGGCCGCATGTCGCGAAGTATGTTGGTATATTTGGAAATGCTCCAGGCCCGTATGCTTGCCATTGGGCGTCCCGGGGAACTTGTCCTAATGTGGGGTTTGGAAAGGTAATGCTTGGCGCCGTGTCTGCGGAAGGCATTACCAGATTGGGATGGCATAAACGAACGGGAGATGTTGGGAATGTTAACCTTTGGACTTTTGTAACGGATAGCGTAGGCTTAGTCTATCTGAGATGCATTCTACTAGTTGCTGAAATAGATATGGTATAAAGAGCTGAAGTGATCAACGCCGAACATGCTCGCAAGTCGCTCAACCTACAATAGGTAGGGAATCGCATAGAAGAAAAGTGCACACCCACATACATGCCGCAACATGCAAGTATCCATCGCGGTGTCGTCTGCCCGTCCACCACGACATCCGCTCCATCCAAATACAACCTACACCGTTGCCGTCCGCGCTTTTGCTGCATCAACCTTTCCCCCACCCTCGCTTTCCTCCCTCAAACTCCCATCCTCACTCCCCAGCTTCGCCCCCTTACTCTTACTGCGGCCTCTTCCCCAAATCTTCCCTTCTTTCACTTCTTTCCCCTCTTTACCCTCCTTCCCCTTCCCCATCTCCTTCGCCATCTTAACACTATGACTCCACCTCTTCCTCACGACGCCTTGCCGTCCCTCTAACCCCAGCACCCCCTTCAGCGCTCCAATCTCCATGTGATCCCTCGTATTTCGCATCCGATGCGCCCACACACACTTGCCATCCTCGAACAGAAACTCGCCCCCAACTTGCTTGAAGTCCCCGCCCTTGAGCGCCTTGTTCCCTGTACTCAGGCCTTGGAAAATAGATTGTACCGAGGTGACGAGGATGTTCGATTGAAAGTACGACGGTTTCTTGCCGAGGTCAAAGGTGCGTGACATGCCCAGCAGCTCGTACAATTTGCGCGTCGGATCCGCATAGATGGGAAACGGACAATTCGTCGTGCTCGTGTACATCTCGATCAAGTCTGGCCGTCCACATCCAATGACCGTGATAAACGTCGGCTCAGGCAGCGCCAACAAGCTCTCGGGACTTATCAGAGCACTCAGCTCACGCAGATACTCCTGGCAATTTCCACAGAAGAAGTGGCGCACGAAGATGATGAGTTGTCGCGGCGCCACGCCCGTGCCCTGGTAGAGCTCTTTGAAGGGTCGGCTTTGGCCCTTCGCGTCGAGCACGAGGAGATCTTCGATGCGCGCGAGGTCCGCTGCGCTGGGTATGTCATCGTTGACGTCGATGTTGCCAGCAAAGTCGAGCTCCGGGTCTGCGACTTTGGGCAGCACGGGGGTGGTGCTTGAGGGCGAGAAGGGGGGCGTTGTGGGAGGGACGGTGGAGGTGGAGACGCGGGGATTCGTGTCGAGATTTGTAGAGGTTCGGGACTCCGCATCGGCGGTCGTAGAAGGCTTCGCGCTGGGCTCGAGACCTGACTGTGAGAGCGGCGGTGAGGGGGGTTTCGTGGGTTGCGCCGTAGGCAGGGTGGTAGGTTGCGTTGCGGGCACCGTCGTCGGCGCCGCTGCGTCGGCCGTCTTCGTGTCTAAGGACTCCATAGTTGCTGGTGGTGTCTGTGTCGATGTGGACTTTGCAGTACAAATAACTTCCGTATACGCAGCGCTAAGAGGCGATCGACAGGTCGGGCGGTGTGGCGCAAGTACCTGGGAGTGAAGTGGCGCAAACAGTGAAGTATGCTCAGGTCGACTCAGCTTCCCGTTAGCACAGGATGATCAGAATAGTTCAGACTCAGAGCGACAGAAGTATACCAAGGAGGATACGAGGCGAGCAAGAGGGCAGAAAGCTTGACCTAGCCAGCAGCTATTAAAGAATCCACCCGCATGCGCACGACAAGTTTCATTCCCGTCTTGAAAGCAGACTCCGGCGGCTACGTCAGTGGCTCGCACGCGCCCTGATTCACAATCCTTCAGCCGCTTGCTTTATGCAGCCTAAGATTAGCGAGCGCCAGGATCTGGCCGCCATGATCACTCAGGATTTGCTGTCGTCAGTTCCAGTTGGTGGCTTGGAGTCATCGCACTGGTGCGATGGCCGCTGACGACGCGGCGCTGGCAAATTGTTATGTCTCGTGTCGGGAAACAGGTGGTCGCATTGCGTTGCGCTACTTCAGCTGGGTTCCAAGCTGCGGCGCTGATGACAAAGCGAAGCGTATCCCAAAAGGACGAGCATTCTCGAGAAACAATTCGACGACGAGCTAGATACGCCTTCAAAAAGGTCCAATCAGCGTTGCTACTCTACATGTTCCTATCGCGTACGCTAGATATGCTCCGAACGCCAGCTTAACCAGCATTCCAAATCCCTATCCCAGCCTAAACAGCACACATTACGCCGCCGCGCCCAAGCCCAAACATGCACCCGCAGCCTCCAACTGCTGAACAACCCTCTCATCATCTCCCTCACTCCCCATCACAACCCTTTCTCTCAATGCCCCCTTTCTTGCCATCCACCCATCAATATCTTCCTTCACATTCTCCTTGTCCCATTCCAGCGGCAGCACATCGCTACCCTGAATGCCTAACTTCGGCCCGGCAGCACGCATGCTGTCCAGGATGGACGAAATGGCGGCCAGGGAGTGTGTTTCTGAGGCGGTGGATAGAGTGATCTTGGTAGCGTACCGGGAGTTTAACGCGTTAGAGGAGCGTTGGAGTTGCTCTGGGAATTGGTTCAGGAACGACGAAATTTCCGCTGCGATTGGTGCTCCGACCGTGAAGAGAAGAGTGAGACAGAGAGGGAGTATACCCTTGGTCCATATTGAATGAAGGCGAGAGGGTGAATCGAACGGTCCCATGCCGCCCGGCCGACGATAGTAATTTATTAGGTTGGCCGTATTGAGCTGGGATAGCACACCCTCGGCTGCCATGCTCTCCGCAAGAGAAGGGAGGTGGGAGAGTGAAAGTATGAAGAGCAGACTAAGCTCGCCATACACGGGATCTGCGACTCCGTTGTTTTCTATGGTGAGCCTATCCGACCAGGAGAAAAGGCTGGTTGCGTAGCGGAGTGTGTTGCTGTTTGCAAAGAGAAGCGCGGCTTGGGTCTGCCACGTCTTCATTTCGGGTATGGCGGTGATGCGTTGGAGGAGCGCGGTGAGGAGGGCGAAGTCGGAAGGTGTGACGGTATCCGGCTCGGCGTGGAGCTGGGTCGCTAGACTGCGGAAGCCTTTGGCGACCGTCTCCGAGAGTATCTCCATCAAACGGTTGGAGATGGGCTCGCTGTAGTCTGTGGTAGACTTGGGTACTGTTCCACGAAAGCTTGACCGGAAAGTCGTCTCTTCCGGATTATTGTTGGCTGACTCATCCACGAGGTGGAACTGAAGGGAGAGATACAAGATCCTCAATAGGGAGCGGTAGTAGGCTACCGAGTCGGACGAGAACACGTTATCAAAATCCGAAGTTGATGCGCGAATAGCCTCCCATATGGGCACGAGTAGCTGCCGTGCTTCTGTGGCTTTGATCTTTGCATCGACTAGCTTCTTCAGCAGCGCAAAAGCTAGATCCGAGCGTGCCATCATCAGCTGTCCGAAGAGTGCCTCTGGAAGGGACGAGCGTGCATTGGCCTCCATGCACTTCTTCACCACTCTGATGAGTATCTGCACGAGCCGCTCATCCTGTGACACCGAGTGACTCAGCTCCACTGCGAATAGTTTCCAGCTCTGTAGAAGCTGCACTTGCGATTCCACCAAGCTGAGGTTCATGTTGGCCCTGGTGATCTCGCCTTGGAAGCCTTGGCCGGCTCTGGGACCAGACCATCTGCTATCGAACCCAAGAAGCTTCTCAGCGAGCTCGAGGTCGTAGAAAAAGCTTGCCCCAAATGAGGCAGGATAAAGTGTCGTGCGCTTCAAATTTGCCACCGTCACCCCTGGATATTTCTGCTCGATGTTCGTCTTCAGATTGGAGTGCAGTGATACGTTGTAAGATGGCAGCTCCAGCGCGTTATTTTCCAGATAGGTTAGACTTGGAACGATGTTTTTGAGCGGTGTGACATCGCCCAGCTGGCGGGTGCTGTGGAGGTACATTGCAAGAATCTCTGCAGTTAGCGAAGCGAACTTGTTCTGATACGAGCGCATGAGGATCCCGTCTTCCGTCTTCGGAACCTGTGGTTGTTTCGCCATCCAGTTCAAGAACGTAAGAAGTTGCTGGATGAAGTCTTTGCGGTTGCGGAGGTCGCCCATTGCCCACGACCAGTTATTCTGCGCAGCTGTAACGAATTCGAGCATAGCTGTAAAAAGCGGCCATGGTCGATTGGCAACCTCTACATCGAGATGAGACAAGCCGTCTAATGCTCGCGAGAGGAGCGCTCTGTTCCTCGACTCTTCCGGGGATCTTGATTTACTCCTCATGGTTTCGCGTGGAGTATTCCCTGTGAGCAGGTAGAGGGCGAACCACTGCTGTTTACTGGTGACGACAGATGCAAGCAAATTCCATACGTTTTTTTGGACATCAACAATTCTCAACGGCTCGTCTAGCTGAGAAAGAACGTGCAGGAAGTTTCTTGCTGTTCTTGAGCCAAGGTGGCCCAGGAGTGAAGGAGGTTCCTTGTGTTCGCTCTTCTTCTTCGTTGGCAGGTCAACTTCCTGGTCGGCAACTCGAACAGCGCCGCTGACCAGAACTTCTAGTAGGAGAACGACAGGAGATTTCCACAAATCACTCGTAGCGTATAGCCGTGCCAAAAGTGGCGTCGCTTTGAAGAGTTGCTGCTCCAAATGTGTCCAAGGCTTGTTGAGAAGCATCGCAACTCGTACAAGCACTTCGGAAAAGACTAGGGTCGAATGCGTCTGATGCTTCCATAGCGCAACCGAGCTGGTCAACAGGGAGCTCTTGATGAGATCTGCTCCTGAAAGGAGAGACGCTAATATCGGATTCGTCGGGAGGTCGTTCTCGGATTTGGTGAGATATAGCTCCGTGATGTATTCTGCGGTTGGGGCGATAAGCTTCGTCAACTTTTGAGAGAGCCTCGGGGAATCGTCAACGCTGTAAGCCAAGCGAAGAATGCTAGTAAATGCCTCGCAGATGCCTATATTGATTTCCAGCCGGTCTTCCACTCGGTTGTACTTCCAGGCCAGGGAACCCTCGTATATGCTTGCGAGTGTGCGTCCAAAAGTGAGTAAAGTAGAGCCCATGATCTTTTCGGACGTTCCGCTCTCGGAGACAGAAGGGGCGTTAAACCGAGTCAATGCTTTGCTGGAGAATTTCCTGGAAACAGATCGGTCGACTGCGTCATCTACCAACGCTTTGAAGATTCGAATGCAGCCGATGAGGAAATCGTACCGACCGAGCACCATTTCAGTGCCGATCAAGATGCTCGCGAGGCTGCCTCCCTGGCCCTCGCTCTCCAACAGTCGGCTTCGGGCCAGCCAGGGCCAGACCCGATTGGGAGCTACGACGATCAAGGCCTGGAGGAACTGTGTACAATTCACTAACAGGTCCAAGGAGCCTTCGTTACTTGGCTCCTGACATAGACGTAGAAGCTCTTCCTCGAAGATGGCCAGGATGAGGCTGACGGTGTCTTGGTTGTGTTCATCGCTGATCTCCAAAGCAAGTAGCACGTCGGGAGAGCAGATGCCGGCGTCTCCCTGAGCAGCCGATGCTTGCAATGATGAATGGATAAGGTCCGCAAAGAGCCCAACAATCTCCGTGGCGTTCTCAAGTGAAGCAGGCTGCTCAGTGGCAACCTCAACCTTGTTGCTCCCTGAAGTATATGTGGAAAGAAGGTGTACCAGATACTCAAGTGCAGAATGATGATAGCGCCAGAGTGCGACAAAGGGCTGTGCTCTGTCGTCAACAATGGCTCCTTTCGTGTCCGCATCAATGACCATGGACTCTTGAGGTGTAGCACGAGCAGTGGAAGCTAAAAGTCTGCGCTGGCTGGGGAAACTCGACTGGAACCCTGACGTGACCGACGTAACAAACTGCGGGAGAGGCACGGAGAGGGCGACCTGATTAGAGTTCTCCTCTTCATTCTCCAAGCGGAAGCCGCCGAAGCCTTGCGGTAGGCGTTGCATCAGCGACCTCATGTGAGTCAGCTCGTGCAAAATGCTCGGCGTTCCATCATGACTTGGCTTCTCGCCTCTGGTGATGGCGCTGAAGAATTTGAGGAATGGTGTAGTCTCGTAGGGATAACGTAGCCGGGCTTCTTCGATGAGTAGTGGTTGCAGAATGGTGCTGTCCTCCTGACAGAATGCCACGATGGGATCAGCGTGGCGGGGCGCGTCTGGAGCGGTCCAGGATCGTGACGTTCTGTCTCCAATCATAATAGTATGTGCTAAAACGATCATATCCGGGCTGTACTCTAGCATTCCAGAGCTGAGCCCTGCACGAATAAGCTGCAAGAACAACAGCCGGAAGCGGTCTCTTGAGATGCGATCGACAAGAGTGCCATATCCAGCCATTGCGACACTCAAGAGCTGTGCAGTCAGGCGGAGGACACCAAAATTTGAACAGGCCGTTGCCAGATCTTGGAAAGGTGTGGAATCCCCCTCGCCTGACCTCGCGAGAGGAAGGATGGATTCTTCGAGCCTCGATGGAGGCGGGAGAGATCCGCCCGAGCCATGGGCGGATTCTAATGTGAGGTGACGCTCGCGTTCCTCATCAAGCAAGGCAGCATGGGCAGCGAGCCGCCATGTGAGGATAGCCCAAACGAAGGCCGGTGGAGTCGCGGGACTGGGGCCTATCTGAGCGGCTGCGAGGAAGCAGTATGTGATGCGCTCGACTAGACCGCCATCGAGAACGTACACGGAGGGGTCCCACGCGGCATACTGTCCAGACTCGATATCATCAATCACGAGATCCACCTTTAGAACAGCGATTGAGATTAGCGAGACAAGGATCTGGATCAGAGGGATGAGGGGTTGCTGGCCAGCGGTCTTTGTAGGAAAGTCGCAGAAGAAGCCCGGCTCGGCAATGGTGGAGAACCAATCCTCAATGGTCGCAGCTGGGAGATAGCCCTTGGCCACGAGGTCGGCATGGACAAGAGCAATGTGCAAGATATGCACCAGCTCGGCGGTCTGGCCGTTCAGCCATTTGGTGTAGGCAGCCTCGTGGACGGACTCGCTCACGTCCCAATTGTACCCTCCGTCAAGGGTTTCTAGCTTTGCTTTGACGGCGCCAATGCATGCATTCAAGGCGATGGGATTCGATGGGGTCGCTGCCTTGGTATTCTGTTTCGCGGCGATGGCCTGGCCGAGCATCTCCAGCCAATCTTCGCACACGCGGTAGTCGCGGCCGTAGGCGGTCTTGGTCCGGAGGTCTCTGGCGCAGCCCCACGCCATGAGCAGCTGACTGATGCGCAGAATGGAGACGCATGTCGAGTGGTAGATGTCGATGATGCGCAGCCGCCGGTGGTCGGACGAATCGAACTGTGTGTCGGACTGCACGCCCAAGACGGACGGGTTCGCGAGGATGGACGAGTTGGGCACGAAGGTGGAGGCGCCCAAGCTCGAGAATCCGGCGGCCTCCTGCACGCTCAGGGCCTCCTCTTCTGTCAGTCCGCTTAGCAGCTGGATGGTTGGCCTGCTCTGCCACTCGTGCACCACCAGGCGCAGCGCCTCATATTCGGAGATGGCCGCCTCTTTCGCCAGCCACAAGCTGTCCGTCTTGATCTCGTCGATGTTGTAGCTCTGCGTCTGGCCCGGGGTGACGCTGATGGGCGCGGTTTTGGCGTCGAACCTGCTCTTCTCCTGCGGCGACGGGCTGGGGAAGGGCTTCCATGGCCGGCTGAGGACCTCGAGGTTCTCTTCTGCAGTCAGGAAGGTTTTCAGCGGGATGCTCTTGGCGGCGGTGTCCGGGTCGCAGAGGGCGTTGTATGCGACATCCCAGGAACTGGCAGCGTTAGCTATCAATGGCTGTCAGAGGTGCTGGGTGGGTAAACACACATGAGCTGCTGCTCGCCCTTGAAGCACTTGCTGAGGTCCAGGTCCAGCTGCGAGGGGGGAGCCATGGCGGCGCTGCAGTGCGCTCGGTATCACACGCTCAACCGGAGGCCATCAAGGAGGACAGGCGCAGGCGGGTGGAAGAGGCCGGATGTTTTGCGGTGAACGGCTCCTCCGTCGCGAAAGTTGAGCTCAGGTCGCGCTTTCGCCGCACGGGCCACGCGACTAGGGCCGCGGGCGCAATAGATTTTTGGTGGGCCAGGAACAGCGGGAGCAGCGCCGACATCGTCCATTGTCCTTAGATAATCCGGTCAATGGAGTTACGTTAGATACAGTGACTCACGTGGAGCCACGGGCACTTCATCCGCTTGTACCACTATGCAGTGAATCATCCCGTCTTTGTTGCACAGGCTACGAACGCTTCTCCCTCACGTCTAATCCGCTGGAACAGTCGTTGACTCTTCCGCACTCACTTCCGAACACCCCATCTGCGGACGCGCTCGCCACCACCAGATCGCGCATTGCCCTGATCGGACCAGGAACACACCCGCATACCACCACCGGCCCTCCCCTCCACCAAGTGCGGCCGCGACTTCCGCCATGCCTTCCCTCCCTCTCATCGACCACTCGCCCCGCCATCCTGACCCCGCGCCATCCGTCTCCACCGCATCGAACCTAATCCTCATAGACAACTACGATTCCTTCACCTGGAATGTGTACCAGTATCTGGCGCTGGAAGGCGCGACCGTCACCGTCTTCCGCAACGATGAGATCACGCTGGACGAGCTCGTCTCCAAGAACCCCACCCAGCTGGTCATAAGTCCGGGCCCCGGCCACCCGGCCAAAAATGCTGGCATCAGCAATGCCGCCGTCAAACACTTCAGTGGGAAGATACCGGTGCTGGGCGTTTGCATGGGAGAGTGAGTTGCTCCGCCAATGGAGAGGATGACGAGCAAGGATGACGAGCACTGCTGACTCGATTAGGCAATGTATCATCTACAGCTTCGGCGGCACTGTCGATGTGACGGGCGAGATCCTTCACGGCAAGACATCTCCTCTTGTACACGATGGCAAAGGTCTGTATGAGAGCGTCTCTCAGGACATACCCGTCACCCGCTACCACTCCCTCGCCGGCACCCAGAACGTACCAGAGTGCCTCGAGGTAACATCCTACATCAAACGTCCGGACGGCGGACAGGGCGTCATCATGGGCGTGCGCCACAAAGAATATGTGATCGAGGGAGTGCAATTCCACCCCGAGAGCATCCTGACGGAGCAAGGCCGCATCATGTTCAAGAACTTCTTGCGCATGCAGGGAGGCACCTGGGCGGAGAACGAGAGACTGTCAAAGGAGTCGCATGCGAAAGCCATTGGGGCTGCCACTAATGGGGCGAACGGAACCCCCAAGGACAAGCAGACATCCATCCTGGAGAAGATTTACGACCATCGCAGGGCTGCTGTAGCTGAACAAAAGAAGATCCCATCGCAGAGGCCTAGCGACCTGCAGGCAGCCTACGAATTGAACCTCGCCCCGCCCCAGCTCGACTTCCCCGAGCGATTGCGCCAGTCTCCGTACCGTCTCTCCCTCATGGCCGAGATCAAGCGTGCATCTCCGTCCAAGGGCATAATTTCTCTTTCCACCTGCGCACCCGCACAAGCACGCAAGTATGCAAAGGCTGGTGCCAGTACCATCTCCGTCCTGACCGAGCCCGAGTGGTTCAAAGGAAGCATCGACGATCTCAGAGCGGTGCGGCAGAGCCTTGAGGGCATGCCGAACCGCCCGGCAGTCCTGCGAAAAGAATTCATATTTGACGAGTATCAAATTCTGGAAGCAAGGCTCGCAGGCGCCGACACGGTGCTGCTGATTGTGAAGATGCTGGATGAAGCGCTTCTGAAGAGGCTGTATGACTACTCGCGCTCGCTCGGGATGGAGCCTCTGGTCGAAGTCAACACGATTGACGAGATGAAGATTGCCGTCAACCTAGGCTCCAAGGTCATCGGAGTGAACAACCGCAACCTCACTAACTTTGAGGTAGACATGGACACCACCAGTCGTTTGATGAGCCTCGTATCCAAGGATACCATCGTCTGTGCTTTGAGTGGCATCAGCAAGCCCGAAGACGTCGAGCCCTATGTCACAAACGGAGTGGGCGCAGTTCTGGTGGGGGAAGCTTTGATGCGGGCTTCGGACACGGTTGCGTTCATCGCACAGCTTTTGGGTGGTACCGCCCCAACCCAGTCAGCAAACACAACCGCTCCTCTTGTCAAGATATGTGGCACTCGGAGTGCGGAAGCTGCCAAAGCTGCCATTGAAGCGGGAGCAGATCTTATTGGAATCATACTAGCTACCGGAACCAAACGTACAGTCTCAGCAGAGACCGCATTGGCCATTGCAGATGTCGTTCGCCAGACGAGAAAACCGCACGCTTCGAAAGCACCGGGAAACCCGTCCACGTCCGCATCTGACTATTTCGAACATGCTTCCTCACGTCTTGTAGTCAATCCGGAACGAGCACTGCTGGTCGGCGTATTCCGCAATCAACCTTTGGACTACGTGCTCGAGCAGCAGCAGCTCTTAAATCTCGACGTAGTACAGCTTCACGGCCGAGAGCCAATAGAGTGGGCAAAACTGGTTTCTGTACCCGTTATCAAGGCGTTCGGCCCCAAGGACAACGGCATTGGGCTTCGCGGGTATCACGCTCTTCCTCTCCTGGATGCTGGATCCGGGGGGTCTGGCCAGCAGCTTGACCTTTCGGAGGTCAAGGAAGCGCTCTCCAAAGATGAGGGGATCAAGGTGATCTTTGCTGGAGGTCTCAACCCTGAAAACGTACAACAAGTTCTAAAGGGGTTGGGTGAATTCAGAGGGCGCATCAAGGCCGTCGATGTAAGTAGTGGGGTCGAGCAAGATGGACAGCAGAGTCTGGAGAAGATACGGGCATTCGTAAAAGCGGCAAAGGCAGCATAGATGCGCGGCGGATACACAGTCGTGTCAATGAAACCAACACTCATATACTCTTCATCACGAAGTCGCTCCCTGCACCTTAGCTTGGTGTTACATCGCTTGACATATTCGATTTCGCCCATGCTCTTATATTCAAGCGTCTCGTCATCGTAAATGTCATTACGGGCTAGACGAATTGCTTCGGCGACCTAATCCTCAGTCACCTTGGCTTTCAGTACTCGTGCCCGTCTTTCCCGTCGAAGCTGCGTCACCTGGTATTTTAAACAAGGGCTGATATCTTCTCTTACTTGTCTGTCCGCAAAAAGATAGTCGAGCCGTCCTCTGCCGCACAACTTTACTTGCTCGTACCCCACGTTCCTCTGGTAAAGCAAACCTGCAAAGCCGCCCGAATCCTGGCCCTAATCCGTTGCTGACCCTATACAACCTTTCCCATCCTCGTCTCCAGCGCCTCTCCTCTCCATCATACACAGAGATTCTTGATCAAACCCCTGCCCCCAAAACCCAACATTCACAAATCATTCGTCCACCATGGGCTGCCTGAAGAACCTCATCATCACCGCTGTCGGCGACCCCGGCCCGGGGAGGGGCAACGAACAACTGAAGCGGTGGGTCGAGGCGAACAGTGGACGGTGGCAACCGCGTGTTACGAAGGGGATCACGCACGTCATCTGCTCGAAAGATGCGTGGAAGAAAAACGTCGAGGCCGGTACGTCATCTCTACCTTTGCGTTGTTATCAATGCGAGTCATTAACATCAGATAGTCCAACAAGCGAAGAAACTCGGCGTCTTCATCGTCACCTACGATTGGCTTGAGGACTCGCTCATGAAGAAACGGAAGCTGGCTGAGACCAAGTACACGTGGGAGGTGCTCCGGACGCAGCGCCGTACTCAGAAGGAGATGAAGCGTTTGGCGCCCAAGAGTGACAGTATGCTGCCCCTTTCCCTCCTCAGACACCTTTTCTGTGGGCGAGATCAGGTACTAATGCTGTGTAGCACTCAAGTTCAAGAAGGGCTGCGACCTTTCGCGCGAAGAATTGGGCTCAGGTACGTCCGCGCCCCGCAAGTCTGGCTTCTTCGCGTCGTCGTTGGAGGATATGAAGAAGAGGAGGGAGGCGAGGGAGGCGGCTACGACGACCACGGCGGCGACATCATCAGCGGACCTAGTCAAGGGTCTATCCGGAGATGCTGTAGAAGATCTGGCGGCTCCTTCTGCTCAACCTGCTACCGTGGCGACCATACCTACCACGCCCGCTCCAGCGATCCATCGAAAACCAAAACCACAACCTTGGCCGGCGCTTCCATCACCTCCTCAGCCGGAGTCCCCGCCTCTATCCCCAGATGTCAGCCATCCAACAAGCCGCCCGACTCCAACCGCAACCCCAAAACCGTCTCTCTTCCCGCCCTGCCTCAAATACACGCCTTCTACTTCCTCTCGTCTTCCAGCCGCACAACCGCCTCAGCCCGCCGATGTGCCACCAACGCCTCCCTCCTCCAAGAGGCCCGCAACACCAGCACCCTCCGCCGTACAAGACCCCCCAGTAACTAAGCTCACAGACCTTTACCACACCTATGTCGACGGCACGGGGTTTGAGTACAACATCATGCTGCTTCGTCAGAATCCTTACCTCAACAATCATGCAAAGTACACACTTAGGCTCTACGAATCGCACACTAAGCCGCACGTCTACGCAACGGCGGTCAGGTACACACACCCCGCCGGCAGCAAGAATGCGGGCGGGAATGGTGTTGGGATGCGCAAGCTCGCGGAAGACGACTTTTCGGCGATCCTAGGAATGGGGGCCAAGAACGAGAAGACGAAGGTGTCGACGGCGACTAGCAACGGGCAAGAGTCCAACTCGGCATCAAACCCCACCACCGCCGACACTCCTTCGCCGTCTACCTCATCCGCCGTCACCACCGAAGCCGCCCGCCTAACCGCCCTAATTACCTCCTCGACCCCTTCCCCCTCAACACCCTACAACAAAATCATCACACCCCCCAACACCCCCTTCCCCACCGCCTTTCAAGCCTTCCGCCATATTTTCCGCGACCTCACCCTCCTAACCTGGGAAGAGCGCCTCACCGTAGTCACAACGCCCCTTTCCTCGCCCAACTCGCTTCAACGACTGCGTGCGCAAGCCTTCCAGATCGAGCCTTTCATATGGCGTGCACCCGCCGCAGGCATGCCCATAGGCTTGATGCCCAAGGGACTAGACGGTGTGGACGCGAGGGTGCTAGATGGATCATATGTGAGGAATCGATACGAGTTACCTGGATTAGATGAGCCGTTGGGAGATCAGGGGAGTGTGGGCAGCGCGCTTGTGAGGGAAGCGCAGGAAGCTGTTAGAAAGGCGGAAGAGGAGCAGCGGAGGAGGAGGGCGGAGGAGAAGAGGAATGCAGAGGCGAGCAGACCGGTGAAGGCGAATTACAAGCAGCCACTTTTCAATGGGGTGCACGGACGACCGACCAAAGAGGAGTGTAGGCTGGATTTTCAACATAGCACACCGAGATCGACGGGGACGGCGACACCGAGTTCAGCGCCGAGGGGGCGGAGTGTGGGGGCGCGCGCAGGGGGATGCTCGCTGATTCATCCGAATACGAACGGCATTGGGCGCCTCAACGGCAACGGCAAAAGAGAAGGAAGGGCTGTGTTCACGCAGTTTCCGCGATCGAAGAAGGATTGGCGAAACAGTTCTTTCTTTGGGGAGCAGTAGCTGTCAAGGCGGTCGCTTTGGGCAGCACAGTGGAGGTGTTTAGCCTCGCTCGTGGTCGCTGTGCTGATGCGTTTGAGCATCGTCAATCTACGGGCTAGAATACGGCGGCGTTGGTACGGGATCTGAGTGCATAGAAGGCTACGAGCTTGTCTTCGGGCTTTGGAATCTTTCGAATCCCGAAGATTTTGGAGGGAGAAGAAAGGGCGATAGCATCCACCACCGTGTCCTCCTTTCTTTCTAATTAGACGGAGGGTTGCGTTATATTCCCTCTCTCTCCCCGGAAGTACAGCGTAACTCGCCGTTACTATCTTTATTGCAGGTCCAAGGTTCGTACAACGAAGCTTCGTCGGTGGCGCTGGCATCGTACTCCAAGTGTTAGGATCACCAGTTGGCCAACGAGCTATCGAAGTCCTCGCCTCTCTTTTCATTGAGTCGACAAACCATTAATATTGTGAAAGTCTGACCTTGCCTTCCTCCATCCGAAATACTGTGGCACTGAAATTTCATTCCCCTTCTGCTTCTACACACCTACCTCACTCATTGTGGCTGTGACACTATTTACGTAACGTTCGTATAGCCTTCGTATAGCCCAGAACACGGACAGCGTCGCTCGGTCCTGCGCAGTTTCAGCAAACGAGGGCTTGTGGCACTGTGTTCGAAATCCGCTAAGCTATCAATCGTAGGGCTGAGCTTGTGCAAGGTACCTTTTGTCAGCCGGAGGGGGGGCCCGACGAGCAGTCGTGGTAGTAAGCAGTGCACCTACTGCCAAATTGGGAATATTTACGCCCGGGTGAGCACTAAATACCGCATTAGGAAGAAATGCTCAGCAGGCAAATCTTTTCGCTTACAACGTACCCATTGTAGATGATAGTGATCATACGTTTGCCGGCACTGTGGAGAATATACGTACTGCGGTAGACGCCGGCCGTATCCGAGTTCCGCAACCATGCGAGCCTCAGCATCGCACTTCTATTGCACAGGCGGCACTCGATTACGCGCTAGCGTCCCAATCTCACTCCATCCAGCAAAACAGGTTCATTTGAGACTTCTTCTCCGGTAGACGACCTTACAAATCCGACGCAGCACTCCGCGAGCTCGGCAGAGCAACGGAGAGTGATGGATGTACAGGCGGAGGCTGACAAGGTGTCGTCACGGAATTCAGGTCCGCCATATTGAGAGGAAGACGGTCCAGACGGACCTGGAGGCAGTTCGCCATCATACTAGCTTCATGACCGGACTTGAGTGCCTCCAATGATGTTGTTCCATTATCGGACGTTGCATTCGCAGAACAGACGAGATAGAGGAGAAGATCGGACTCTCTCGCAAAGTCGGAGATTGGTAAGAGTATGACCGTAATACACTGCTCGTTCGATGGCAGTAGACAAGTTGAGAGTATATAAGACACTTCTCGTGCAGGGAGTAGAGAAAGTATCCAACTCACCATCGCTCTCTTTAAAGCATTCTTCACACTCATTCAGTCACTCTCTTTACAGTCTGCCGGCAGGCCTCACCTGATCCACGATGCGTATCCCCATCACCAACCTTCTTTTGCTCGGCACTGCTCTCGCTGCGCCAGTCGTCCAAGATGTAGACCGAGCATCCAAAGCGACACAGCATAACAGCCTCATCACCCGCGGCTTTCTCTCCTTCTTTCCTCGCGCTGTCATACTTCCAAAGCCGGTAGCTCCAAAACCGGTTCCCAAGCCTAAGCCTAACGATCCAGTGGTCGCTCCTCATGACCCGTCCGTTCCTGGTGTCCCTGGAACCCCAGACAACGTACCAGCACCCCTCCGACCCGGCGAAGGTACCCCTACGAAGCCGCAGCCTGATCATCCCGGCCTTGTTCCCCAAAAGCCTCAGCCGAAACCAGACTCTGTAGGCAGTGTCTGCTCACTTAAACGTGGCGTAGGGGATTGCGTACCTTACGAAGGGGGCAAGCCGGATATAAATACCCCGGAGAAGTACGATTATGATATGAGAGAGATGGACCCAGAGGACGTCGGCACGTCTGGAACGGCGGCTTACCTTAAAAGTTCTAACCTTGATGGAGGGCCCGATCCCCCAGGCAACAAGTGGTACGAGACGACCATCGGAAATAACGACGATTCCAAGGCGGGTTTTCAAGATTCCATGAAGCCAGGCGGTGCGTACGAGACGAAGCTGAAAGAGATGGGCTGGAGCGATGCGGAGATCAAAACACACTTCGCGAATGAAGCAGGCAAGCACAGTAGCCGGGACGCGATTTCGTACACATACCAGAACCCGAAGAAGGGCGGCGCCGTGATCAAGGAAAGCTACAACGCCGAGTACGATTTGCACCGCGAGTTCACAGGCAAAACGACCATCAACGGAGTCGAAAAGACTTACACGAGGCCGGCCTACAAGCCGGAACAAGAGGTGTTCAATACGGACATGTTCGTCGACAACTGGATGGTAGCGGCCAAGAAAGACGGCGTCGACCCCAAGAGTCTCAGCAAGATTGGTCTTGACAATGTGGAAACGCCAGCGATGAGGGACGTCTACCGCGGTATTTCCAAGGGGCAGCCTGGAACGAAGCAAGTGAGATCAGGAAAGGACCTAACAGCCTTTCTCAATTCGCAGCAAGGAAAACGAATGACCAGGATGTTGGACCAAAACAAGTCTCCGGAGCTTTTGGGCCCGAAGAAAATCATTGGGTTCGATCTGACGTTCACGAAGAAGGATGGTGGCGACTTCCCGGCCGACCGATACGACTCGGTGCTTCTATTGGGGCCGGCGTAGACATGGACACGTTGTGTACTTTGAGGGGTGTTTGCGCTATTGGGGGTCGCACAGAGCTGTGCTCTTTGTATTGTAACAATTTCAGGGCGTTGGGGAGTATCTTTTATTTTTAGATTTTTATTCATGCTTTTTCGTTAAATTTGTCCTCGTTAGTTGTAGTGACACTGTCAATCGACGTTCGATGTTGGAGCTAGGTGATGAGTGAGCACGCCAGGCGTCAGATGTGCGGGGGACGCCCGGGGACGTGCACCGCCCGCCCTAATTACTCCGACCCATCTCGGCGTTCTCACTACAGCCTCGTAGCATTCGCTGTCCACAGCGTCGGTTTCCTAAATCTTCTTCTTCAAAAAGCCTCCCGCCTCCTGCATTTGCAACCCAAGTCGCAGCATACCAGCTTCGCGTCAAGATGGCGCCTACTACAATCAATATTCTCGACCTGCCGCTGGAGCTCTTCCAAAACATCCTCGCTGCAGCTATACAGGTCCGCGGTCTCAAAAGAGCATTTCGCCTACGACTAGTAAACCGTGAGTGCCTGCGGTCTGCGCACATGGAAGTAACCAGACTAATTGAACTTTTTAGGATTCTTTTCTGACCAAGTTATCCAAACAGTCCACGAATTCCGACTGCTAGATGAATGTGACGACCCTGTCAGTACGTTGGGCGAAGTTGGCGTCGATTACCTTGCGCGACGCCTCATAAACAACACTCTTCCCATATCTCCGGCGTGGGCAAGCATACGTCGCGTAGCAGCGCAGCTGGCCTCACCAGACGAAGAACCAGAGACCTTTGCTACCTACGTGAGGCTACTGTGCGCGCGGGCTGCAGATAGTCACGGCCACTTCTCTATGGCTGCTGCGTGCCTACGACCTGCAACTTACTTTGACGCCGTTTATGACGATGCAAAATACGACTGTGTTCTTCTCGCTGCAGCCGCCTACCTCAACAAATTGTCCGTCATCGACGAACTCACGAATGGCGGGGAGCATGCGCGTTGCAGTGGCATTGTGCTAGGTAGTCCCGACCAGAACGCTATATTACGCGGCAATAGCGAAGCCCTTCAACTCCTCGATTCAAAGCTCAACAAAACCCGAGTCAGTGCTCTGGCACCGGTTTTATCCTTGCATTGCTCACCAGACATGTTCGAAAGATTCCGGCCAAAATGGACGACTCAACAACTGGAGACCTCGGACAAACGCCATTACAGATACTTCGAACGAGCGCTCAGAACACCCAGCGTGGAGAACTTCAACACCCTCATGCGCTTGAAGAAGACGACAAAGCAGCCACAATTGACGAAGATGCAATTAGCAGCCTACTTGCACCGGGCGTCGAGATCAGGGTGGGAGGATATGACGCGACATCTCCTCGGCTTAGGGGCACCCGTGGAAGGAGATCCCAGGCTTTATGACGACTTTGGGAGTCCGCTCACGGGCGCCTGCGTGCACGGACACAGTAACATAGCACAGATCTTGCTTGAACAGGGGGCGAAGATCGAGGGTACTGAAATTGGGGATGCGGCGAAGAAGGGGCGTTGGGACATGGTCAGTATGCTGGCTGATCGCGGCGCGGACATCAACTTGGGAGATGAGCCGCCAATCGTGAGCGCTGTGGCTTTTGAGCGGGAGGATATATTCTACGAGCTGTTGAAAAGGGGGGCTACATTAAAGGGTCCATTTGGAGCCAAGGCTCTACAGACGGGTACCGCAAATGGTCTAGAGTCTATGCTGTTGCTTCTAGAAAAGCATGGCGTGAATCCAGCAGAGGTGGCGACTCGGGTCAACAACTGAACTCGGCGATGCAGTCAGCAGATATCAATGCAGTCCCGGTTTTTTCGGGTTTGGATCGAGCGTGGCAGATGCACGCAGGTTTTAGGGTTAGGTTCGTTTACTCGAGGTACGCGCCCGTTCTAGTGCGCTTACTCCGCTACGGCACTTGACTGGCGAGGCCATCGTTGGCCCCCCGGCGCTTGTGTGCGCCATAACATCGCATTTGCCCCATTTGGATATTGGATAAGAAAGCGGTCTTGCTTCACAGGCGACAGTCCACACTAGCTCCACTAGGTCGTTCTCAGTGCCCAGGACAAGGACACAGCTCACCGCTTTCCACGTAGACATCCAACAACAATTTTTATTCTGCGTGCGCTACACCATGAACATCACAATGCCTTCGAGCGCCATTTTGGTCCTCTCTGGCCTGGCCACGACGTATGTGTTCCTACGCTTTTTGCTCGCCTTTACCCATGACTCGACGGAGCCTCCGGCGCTGGCAACCACAATCCCGTTCTTGGGTCCATTGATCGGCATGAGAAGGAAGCATAGGTTCTACATAGATCTGCGGTGAGTGCAAAAGAGACCCCTTCGCTACATGTGCTGACGAACGGTTAGTGACAAGTTCAATCTCCCGATCTACACCCTTCGGATCCCTTTTATGCGCCTGTACATCATCAACTCGACGGAATTAATCCCAATCGCCCAAAGGCAGGTTCGCGTACTGGACTTCGCCCCAGTAGAGGCCATGGTAGGTAAAACTGTTATGGGCGCCAGTTCAGAAGCCAAGAAGATATTAGACCGAGAACGTGATGGCGTGAAGGATTTCAGCTACGCCATTATGCTCGACAAGGCTATTCACCCTGCAGTCTCACTGGGCCCACAGCTAGACGCCATGAATAGAGTGTCCGTTCAGAAAGTGTCGGAAGGCATTGAAAAACTGGCAGCCCAAAACCGAAGGACACTGCGCTTGTTCGAATGGGTGAAGAAAGAGATTACCTACGCAACCACGGAAGCCGTTTACGGCCCTAAGAACCCGTTTCGCGCAGAAAAGATCCAAGCAGCTTACTGGTAAGCTGTTCCCGCCCAGAACTAGTAGTGCGAGCTAACGATGACCAGGAAATTCGAACCCGGGATCATAACGCTCTTGTTGGATTTTTACCCAAACATATTTGCAAGAGAGAGCGTGCGAGCGCGCAAGGACATCGTCGATGCATTCGAGGATTATTTCGACTCTCGCGGCTACGAGCAAGGCTCAGCTTTTGTGCAAGCGCACCATCAGCACAAGATCGATCAGGGAGTCCGAGGCAGAGATATCGCCAGTTTCGAGATCGGTGGCATCATTGCTATCATGAGCAACACAGTCCCAGCCGCGTTCTGGGTACTGTATCACGCCATCTCGGATGCTGCTGTGTTGGCTGAGTGCCGACAACAAATCATTGCTTGCTGCAGAGTCGATGGTAACATCTGCACTCTCGACATCTCAGAAGTGAAAACATCCTGCCCCATTTTGCTGTCCATACTAAAAGAATCGCTCCGGTTTCACGGAATTGGCACTTCGGTCCGTGCCGTAACCGAGGATCACTTACTAAACGGCAAACATCTTCTCAAAAAGGGCAGTGTTGTTATGATTCCAGGACCGATACAGCATAGTTCGAAGCTAGCGTACGGAGAGAGTGTGGACGAATTCCAGCACAAGCGCTTCGTCAGATCGCCAGGACGTAAGCTTCCGAATCCGACAGCATTTCGTGGATTCGGCGGAGGTTCCACGCTTTGCCCTGGTCGACACTTTGCCACCACTGAAGTTCTGGCCTTCGTGGCTTTGATGTTGGTTCGATTCGAAATTGAGCCTGCGAATGGTGAATGGGAGTGCCCGAAAACAGACAACGCTGGCATGCAGGGTGGAATCGGGCCACCTGACAACGATATCGAAGTTCGAATTACTCCCACGACGAGTGAGCTGGCGGGTAAAGAGTGGAATTTGATATTTTCAGGATCAAGCAGGGCACTGGAACTCTCGATGGAGGATGCCCAGTAGGCTTTGAAGTTGCGACAGCATTCTTCAAAATTCCTGCCATATCCGAGAAGAAGTAAAGTTGGTCTCGAAGGCCAAGCTTGCAAGAAGGCACTTGTTTGATCTAAACTGAGCTGGACATCATCTTTCCCTGGCCTCTTGGGCGTGTGTGGACCGGCGAGGAATCCTTGAAAGAGCATATAACGATAGTCAGCATACTAGCGTGATGCATTCCGCCCTTCTTTGGCACCATGATGTGGGTGCGACTAATTAAGAAATAATGTGCCATGCCCTAACGCCGTTCAACTCTACCCGTTCATTCATCTATGGAACCCAGTCGTGGTCGTGTCTTTCGTCAGGTCGACTAGTGAAGCCTTATACGTTCTTACTACCGTCACAGTATATATCCTCAACGCCTCAACGTGTTGTGTGCACTTCAAAATCTTCGCTTGGCTCAGAGTCACATACTTCAAGTTTACCAGCTAATCTAATTAAATCCTCTGTAGCCATTCCTCTGTGTAGCTCCGCCAGATTTATGGAGAGCTTGGTTGTTGATACACGGTTCTTTTTTGTGTAAGCCTGATCCTCACGCAGTCAGCCTGACTGTAGGAAGCAGCGATACAGTACGATGTTGAGGAGCGCCGCATTTTCATGGCTGGCTATTGCTGCACTGCCACCTGCAGTAGAAAAACGACACCCAAGTGTCGGCAGACGTCTCTTTTGTACACTTCGCTTCAACATCTGCATTCGCACTTCAGGTCTAATATTCGTGTCCGTATCGAGAGATCCGGTCTGTCTCTTGTCGATCCCCTAAACTTTGCTAAGCCAGCCCTTCGAGCCACGTTCTTCGTGACTCCGGTCCGACCATGTGACGGGCAGTGACAAAGTAGTGTAGATGCTAAGGTTCGAGATGACATTTTCTCTTATGAATTCCAAACACTTCTGCGAAGGGTGAGTTACAACTGCGTAGTCAGCTTCGACCATCTCTCTAGTCCTGAGTTGTACATGAATCCTACGACCAAGATCGAGACCGCGATCCGGCACCTGGTGGGCTTGAATGGAACCAAGAGGTCAGCTAGATACAAAACATCTACCCGGTGAGTTTCTTCCAGGATCACAATCAGGATTACCTTCGTAAACTCGAAGATGATGGGTGACGGGCGGCATTGAGCAGGTCTTATTTCCAAAAAGAATTCTCCTC